>JAAUXU010142045.1_pt1 | contig 18472 bp, 12 predicted proteins | sample 7278151 | NCBI WGS metagenome assembly JAAUXU01 (sample SAMN14350113, study PRJNA611818) | marine sediment metagenome | isolation source: surface marine sediment (1.8m) | place: French Polynesia: Moorea | collected 2018-08 | reverse complement strand
TCTTCTTCCGGGTGTGCACTCAAAAAGATGTGTCCGCATCAAAGCAGAACAGGACAGACCTTAGGAATTCAAGCCTCCAATGTCGTTCATTATGGCATCAAACTGTTTCATGGAATCTTGTCATGTGCAAAAAGTCTTGCTAAACTGAGCAATACATTTGATGTGAAGCTTTATTTTTCCGCTCTCTTCCATATACGCGTGCGGCGAAGGCAGCCTTAAGTGTAGGCCCAGAGGCCTATTTGCCCACTTTGCTTTGCAATCTCGCCGTTTTGTCCGCTTTGTTGTTGCAAACAGAGCCATCACGAACATGTGCCCGAAATTGCCCAACACACGCGCGCACGCATGTGCGCGCTTATGCTAATCGCACCCATTAAGACGTCTAAAGCAAGCCTCCCCACTAAATAACACTGGAGAGAGCCATAAATATGCAAAGAGGGCTGTGACGTTGTCCAAGTCTTCTTCTACCTGACAACGACGAGAGTTTTTCTCTACTCTAAAGAGGCAAATTAATTCATTCATCAATGCTTCGTGTAAACACATTGTGGCCAGCGCCAGGAGAAACCCTTGTACGGCGACGGCCGCGAGCCTCAGCTCCAGCTTGGCCCTGCTCACCTCAGTCCAGCTGATTTATGAGGAACGAAGCCAGCAAATGGAGGAGGGGGAGGCCTGAAGGGACTCACTTGGCCACGTCCACCGTAGACACTTCATTTGGGCACCTTCAACATCAGACAGGAATGCAAAGTCACACACACCAAGCAAGGACTGGGGGGATCCAACTGGATTGCAACCAGCGTTGCCCCCGCGTGCCCAGCAACGACGAGACTCAAGTCACACCCTCAAGATCTTCTCCATCGACGAGAGCGAGCAGAACGTGAGGGTCAGCATCGCTGTCGCTGAACTTGTGCACTCACGGCACTGCAGACTTGTTCCTGTAACTTAGCTACATCATGACTGTTTGGTTTTAAGTATGCAAAACAGGTCTACAATGTTTTTTTTTAAGAGCACAACTTCATGACTGAACGTTGCTAAGTGTGTCTACAATGTTGTTATTGCGAACTTGTGCGCTCGTTCCTGGAACTGGACAGCATCATGACTGAGTGTTTTTTAGATGTACCAGGCAAGTCTACAATGTTGTCCATGAGTTCGCCCAAATGAAGCTTCGACTGTCTGCAGGGGTCAAGCCTGAAGAGGCGCAAGCCAAAAATCGTCTCGTTATTTCTTCCTCACCATGCAAATTATGGGAAAGGAAAGAAGCGAGAGAGAAGTTCGGAATACGTAATTTGTAGCTGCGCCGCTCATCTTGCTTGTGAACAATCTCTACCTGTGATCAGTGGTCGACAAGCTTGTAATAAAGCGACTTCGAGATGTTCAAGCTGCAGTCAACGCTCCCTCCGACTCAATGTACACCACCATCACCGTGGACGTGTGGGAGCCGACGGAGCCGTGCGGTACAGACAGAGCTGCAAGCCAGCTCAACGATTTGGATATTTTCTCATCGAATTGGGTGACTTTTCTCTCTGCTAAACGTGAGGTTTCTCGTCGAATTTGGTCGATTAAATCGCAGTATATGTGATTGCTTACGCCAAGTTTGACGACTCTCTTGTCAAGGTTGGTGACTTTCTCATTAAGTCCGAAGATTTGGCACAAGTGGTCACAGCCTCGTCGCAATGTTCATCGAGCTTGGTAACTCGGAGAGATAGTCCAACAGTTTGCTTGAGCGAGCCCTGCATTGGTCAGTCAGCTTGAGCAGCTCTCCTGCGACAATTAACCACTGAGACAATGGAGCTGGGCAGTTGAGGCTCACTTTAGTTGACTTGGTCCGGTCATTACACGAGGCAGAAGGCTGGAGATTCACCATATCAACACTTGTACGTACAGTTTGGGGTCAAAGGGAAAAGAAGAAATCTCTGTATCCTCTGCTCTGCACATGGGACAGGTCGGCATCTTCCAGGACAGCGGAACTTTGGCACTTTATGTGACGAAAATTGCTTTTTAGGCTTGTCTTTTCTTTTTAGGCAACTTTTGTCAACACTCCTTAAAAGTTCATTGCATTTTTTTTCAATCTCTACTTCAGGCTTGTAACTTGTTCATTTTGACGCCAAATTTTCAAAAGCTCATTTGCAAAAAGAAATACAGACTCAAAATATTGAATATGGAAATTCTACGAATAAGAAGTACAAAGCGTGCACACTTGTTTGGCGCACTGAAGAACATTTTTTCATGTCCTTCTGCAGTGAGCACAACAAGTCTACATAGTTTTTAAGAGCACCAATTCATTGTAGACCCGTTTTATTTCTCTCCACTCAGTCGTCAGGTTGTGCTAGTGTTGGCACAGCCCAATCTGTTGGAGAAAACCTGCAGGGTGTGATTTTTGCACTGCCCCAAAATCTTCGACGCACAGAAAAGTCCTGATCGTTTTAGAGCATTTCAACAAGTCTAAATTTGTGTCATTATAGCTGAGGCATTTTCACTTGGCTGAAGAAATCCTCATTAAGTCATTAAGCAGCGAGCGAAGGCCACGAATGATTAAGAAGAGCCAATGATTTCCACCCTGCTGCTGCTGCTGCTAACAGGGTGTTTAAACCCCGACTTCAACATATGTCTGACATTCTTCTTGCATCATCTCTATAACAGAGTTTTTTTTCTCTCTAAGTAAGTCATTACACAATGACAGATGAATTTATCTCTATCAGGCCAAGCTCAATTATACCCATTATTTCTTCGCCGCTTGCTGCTTTTCTTTGGTACAGCAGCAACTCAACCAGACAAAGCTTGCACAGGGCAGACTTCGAATTCTGACAGGACCAGGGATGCTGGAGGACCTTTCTCTTTGTCTGTCTGACCGAGTGAGGGTTTTTTCTCTTTCTTTTCTCAGAGCAAGCGATGAAGAGAGTAAAAAAAGTGGAGTAAAACAGCTTTGCTCAGTTGGCCCCGGGCTGTTGGCACCACCGGAAGGCTTTGGACTCTGCTGGAAATAGGTGGAATCAGCCGTAGAACGGGCATGAATGATGATAGGTTGAGATGGGTTCTCTCCTATTTTGGGGGCCGGACGGAAATTATGCAAGAATGTGTCAAGTTAATACGGTTTTTTTCCTCATTCTTCTGTTGTCGTCTCAATACCATGGCTCTATGGCTCTGGCTGGAGCATCTGTCACGCTCCACATGACGTTGGAATTCACGCACATGTCACTTCAGTCAGACCGAAAGTAGGGACATACAGGAGAAACTAGGTTGCTACCGGGTGATAGCAAAGCCATCCACCGTAACTGACGTGACAACAGCACCGGCGAACTCTTCAATTGTCAGCTGAATTTCACGCTGCACTGGTCAACCATATATTGCCTTGATCAGTTCCATTATTCTTGATTGAAGCTTTTATTGATTTGGCCAATGCTGCCCCAGCTTGTCTGGTTCAGCCCGTTGATTTGGCCAATGCTGCCCCAGCTTGTCTGGTGCAACAAGCTGATAACATCAGGCAGCTCCTATTTTTGATGTGAACAGTGAACTGCCAGTGTAGCTGGTGAAAGGCGGGTTCGGATCACTTTGGAGTTCGATATTCATGCATCCTTGTTGCCCAACTACATTTGAACGAGCTGTTTGAGCCACGATAACCATGCCTTTTATTAATCGGTTTAGCACTCGCCCTCACTGTAACCACGCCAACCAGCAGCCGCTGCTGGTGCTGCCACCGCTACCTGGCGTTAATCAGATCCAATTTTCTCAGGTAATCGCAATGAAATGGACGAGGCAGCAGCCGCCGTCCTCGTATTCGTCTTCGTCCTCAGAGGAATTTTCCTGCAGCGCAAGCTCAAAAAGCGTTTGAGGTGTCTTTTTCTCTCTTTTCACGACAAGGTGCGAGTCCGTCTGTCAACCTGGTAATGACCTGGGCAAAGCTTCTGCACTTTCCTTTTTTTCTTCTGGTCTAACTTTCGTCCACTTTTGGCTTTTGGAGTCATCTGAGACAAAGGAATTCTTTTAAGTGAGAAGAAAATGAAACTTTGCAATTGTGGAGAGAAAAACTGCTGGCTTTTTTGCCTCGCCAAGAGAGACATAAACGTGTCTACGTAATGTGAGACACAGAGAGAGAGAGAGAGAGAGAGAAACGCGCGCACGTGCAATAAAGATAGAGAAAAGTGTTCCAATTTACTAAACTGCGCATGCCTGAGATTTGAAGCAATTAGAGGGGACGCTAAACTGAGCTAACTATTCAAACTCATTACTGCGGAGCGGAAAAATATGTGGCTTCAGGGCCAGTTTTTTAGGCGATTTTTTCATTCATTGCGCGCAACTTCAACCGAGTCGCAAAAGAAGCAGTAGAAGCAAGCATCGAAGTCTTCAATATCGGCGTTAAAGTCAGGGTGGTCACAAGTGAGTGCATCAGTGAGGTCTGGGGGGAATGAAACTGTGTCATTCTAAGCGACTTTTAGTGCATTCCTCGCGATTTTTGCCCAAAATGCCAAATGTGCACTTCAAGCATAATACGAGTGACTTTCCAAACTGCGTTACTAAACGCCGACTCAGAAGACTTTCTTAGCATAGCACACAGCAGGACAGGGTTGAACAGCACCGAAATATCCTATGAACATTGGGTCATGTTCATGGATGCCATGGGGTGCAGTTTCATGCCTTTGAGGCCCACAGAAGGAAATGCCCAATATATAAGGTATATATGACGCATGCAATGGTCGAATGATGTTGGAGTGACTTTTTCAGGTGTTCTCCTGACGGACGCACTGGAAAAGGTCTCTCTCTGTTCATCTGTCTAGCTTTTAAGTCTTGAGACATCCTCAAGGGTCGATTGATTCCCTTTATGATCGATTTTCCATCCCTTACATTCTGGGGTTCCTCTTGGCTCTCCAAAGGACCACGAATGACTGAATGAGCGAGCAATTGTGCGATTACTTCAAACATTCTCGCATTTGGCTCAAAGCATATTGTTTATGACAACCTATTTTTCCGCCCTGTACTGATCTCTTTCCTCGTGCACGCCAGCGCAACCTTGACCAGCAAATTACATAGCAAAAGCAATGTTTTTTTTCTGCCAAGTGATCATGTTACGTACCCGAGCTTCCTTTGCAAAGATGCATTGCGATTCTGCGAAAGAGCAGGGCAGTGCGGAGTTGGGCAGCTCCGAAATGAAATTGTAGGCTGAGGAAACCTTGGCATAAAAATTGATGCCTCTCAAATTGAGCCATTATTTTTTCTACCTCCCTTGGTAGCCATCATGCTGCTGCCCCTCATGGTTACTTGCCCGTCCATCTCCGCCGTCCTGCCCATTCTGTGCCCAAGGGTGGAATATTTTCCCCTTCAAACTTTGGGGAGAAAAACCGGCGGGCATCTCTATCAGATCTGAAGCCTAAAAAAACCATGTGAGAAACATCTCCTTACATTGTATGTGTGGAGGTTGGTGTTCATTCACATGAGCGTTTTAAGCCCAACAAAGGCCACAGATGCTCAATTGCTCGCCCATTCAGTCATTCGTGGTCCTTTGCAGAGCCAAGAGGAACCCCAGAACGTAAGGGATGGAGAATCGATCATAAAGGGAATCAATCGACCCTTGAGGATGTCTCAATGCCTAAATGCTGCCCCACTTTGGTGGATATGTACAGAGATAAATTTCTACTCCTCGAGATCAGTCAGCGTTGCCACGCTGCAATGTGACTGCAGCCAGTCCATCGTCAGTCGATGTTGCACATATTATGCCACTTCACTGCAACCATTGGGAAGAAATCAGGCAAGGTCCCGATGTGCAACAGCGACAGTCAGAAGATGAGAAGTGCCAACGCTGAGCAGCGTAAATTCCTGAGTGACGTAGCTCGAACCCCCGAATTGATTGCTCGTCCATTCACAAATGTCACATAATTCGTCGAGAGCCCAGAGATTTGTAGACAATTTTACGTTTGGCAGCAGAAAAAAAGGCCAACTCAATCTGATGCCAGCAGGGGGGTTCCAAATTGCACTGTTGGTTGTGGCCCAGAGAAAGGGTTGAAGGTAACTTTGTTCATTCCATCACAACCAACGACTCAATCTCGGCCAGACCCAACCGGAGCCTTTTTCGGAGTGCTAATTCCAGGGAAGACTCAATTTCCTACGGTTTTTAGGGAAAATGGGATTCAGCAGGAGAATCCATTATTGCTCAGCTGAGCAGGCGCAGAAATGCAGCAACTTTTAGGGCTGTTTTGCCTCGCATTTACTCACACACGGAGCAGGGGGAGAAATATCCAATTAAGGTTTGGGTTGAAAGTCCCCCAAAAAGTAAAAATGGGCACTCTGAACGCATTTTTACAGGCATGACTCATCTGATGGGCCCACAGAGCAAGGCTTTGATGCCGCTTAATGAGGCCACCCCAAGGATCTCTTGGTCAGGTCTGTTTTTCTTCCTCATCTCCAAACCCATTGGCCACAGCTGACTTTTCTTTCTTTTTACAATTTTCTCACTTTTTGGGGGAGGGACGGGAAGTCTCAAGCTGCTGTATTTTTGTTTCTGACCCCCTCCAGACATTGCGTGACGAGAAAATGGTCAGCGGAGAGAAAAGAGAAATCTTCCATTAAAAAGGCAAAGAAAGAAGTGTTTAATTTGAGCCCCTCCATGACCTCTTCTTGGTGTCGGTGGCTGGAGGATGGGATGACCTCGGTCGACCTCGGTCGACCTCGGTCGACCTCAGCCCACCTCGCTCGAAGGAAGGCGCCTCCGGACGTGTGCGTGAGCTCAAAAAAGGCCGCGCACTGAGAAAACTCTCTTTCCACCCTAATTTTTGAGTGGCTTCCGGAGGAGAAGAAAGAAAAAAATGCGTCTGTTCCGCTCCCACCCGGACATTACAGCATTATGAAAGTTCATCACTTCCACAATCATGTTTGGGACAGGGACGTACAAAACAGGAAGACCCTTGCGTGCTACAGGGTGGCGCGGTTTTCGTAGCCCATCCCAGTGTCTTGTGTGCCTTCAGTAAAGCACAACTGACCCAAGTGCCAACAACAAAGCCTGTGCTACCGGTTGTCCCAGTATAGCACGACTGATCCTAGTGCCTTCTGCCTGCGCTACCGGGTGTCTCCGCAAGCAGCGGCACAGTCATGTCCTGCGTACGTCGGCGGGCATTTGTTGGACGGCCCTCGGCGTGCGCCACCGGGTGTCTCAGCAGTTGACACGCCGTGCGCCCTCCTCGAGCTACCGGGTGTCCCCGAGCGGCGCCGCGATCCGATCAGAGGTCTCCTTCGAGACTGCCGCCCAACTAACTCATGGTCAACAAGAAGTAAAATATTGCCCTGTCACGCAGTCAATTTTCCTCTCGTGCATGTTGGCCTCGAGTTGATGAAGATTTTTCCGCTTTTCTTCTCCCTTCGAAGACACCCGGTAAATAAAGCTGTCAATGGGGAAGTTTTCCTCTCCGTCCTGACCCACGTGTAAGAAAATAAGCCAGTCCCTCTTGAGCAAAAGTTATGGCAAATTCTGTGCTTTTTTCCCCCCCGGCTGCTGTGTTCTGGGCTCAGTCGGGGCCCAAATGCGAGCTGACGTCTTAATCTAAGTACGTGAAAACGGCCGAGAGGCTAAAAATGACGGTTTCAATTCGAGCGCCGGCGGCGGCGCCAGCAGCAGAAGCAGCAGCAGCGTGGACGTGGAGGCCATGGACAACTAGAAGAAAAGGGGTCTGAGTCCCATGCAGTCGCAGCTTCACTCTTTGTTTAACTGGATTCATCGGTGTAAGGAAGAGTAGGATCAGCAGATTGGGCCAATTCTGGCACAGTTCTTAAGGCCAAGACGACGACATTCTGGTTCTGTTGGGTGAATTCTGCACACGTCGCACTTGTTCGTCAACGTCACCATGTCCTTCGACCCCATTTTGCAGCTGCATGTACTCATTGTCAGCTTGCCCAAACCTTACTTTCCGGTCTCTTCAGCCAGGATGCACGGGGGTTGTGACTGTTTAAGGGGTCCTGGTGATAAGATAATGAGTGGTGCAAAGGTGGGGGATGACAAAGCAAAGGCAGGGCCCAGACAGGCCCTTCTAAGCAGTCTTAAAGGCCCCCTCGAGATAAAATTCCACTCCACTTATTCTCCTGCTCGCCTCCGTACACGCAAACAGATGCGGGCGAAGCTCAAGACTTGCCATATTTTGCTCTCTCTTTGCTTCACTTCTCTCCTCCACTCATTTCACGGTTTGAGAAGAATGCTACAAATTGGGCATTGGACTTTGGGCTCTCATTGTTGGGCTGGAAACGACCTACAAAGCAGTTCTGGCACTTCCGACCTGAATGAGGCCTCGGCCCGACTTCCTGCAGTAGGGGAACAAGGGATTCGCGCCCCACAAACGAGTCAGAGGCGCTCATCTTGACCAAGTCGTTGCGGTTATTTCGTGTCTTCTGCTATCGGCGATCGCCCCGGATGCTTAACTGACATCTTGTTCGCCAGTGTCAACGCTCACAAAAGCTGAAAAGTCCCCCCTGTAATAACAGTCTTAATCTTTCGTATTGACGTGTTTTCTTGGCTCCGGCATCAACAGTGACCCAATTGTGTTAGCTTGATCGGACTCTGTCACTTGGGCTAAGGACGACCCATGTGAGAGGCCAATGATACTACTTTCAATTCCTCTTTACCTCACTTCATCGGTTCAGTATTTTATACTTAACTTATTTCGTTTAATTTCATCTACCTGCTTTTATCGATCAACCTCTTTCACTGATCTCAGTTACGCGATAATTTTACTTACTAACTCTAACTGACTAATTACACCTTCACACTTTATTGACTTACTTTACGTACTTCTTTTATTGACTAATTTTATTCACGTACTTTACTGACTAATTTCCACTCCTGTTCAACCAGCATTCATTTGCGGTGGCAAAGGTTTCGTCTGCCACATTCAGCCCTCTCCTTCCGCCCGTCGACTTCTCCAACTCCATACGTGCACACAAGTGGTTGTGGCGAAGTCCACCAAATGAAGGTGCAGAGCGCAAAAAAGACCTGTGCGAAAAAAACCCTCTTCTCGTATGCAGAGATCGGAAATTAAGAGGCGTCCGAGGCCTGCCAAAGCCGCTTCTGGGAGGAGGAGGAGGAGGACGACGACGACGACGAGGACGGGGGGGGGGGGCAAAAAAATAAGAGGGGGGAATGAAAGAAAACAATTTTTGCACGTCATTACTTTCGATGGTCGCCGTCGTCTCCTTCTTTTCAACGGATTGAACAGAACTCTCAGACGCAATCATGAATTGAAAGAAGCAGTTGATGCAAAGGCTGATCTGGATGCAGATCTGAAGATTTCTGTTACAGATGTCGAGAGAGAGGGAGAGAAAGGGTTGGGTCCACACGCAAAAAAATGTGTTTCCTCCGTCGTCGTCTCCCGTAAAAAAAGCCCACGCACTAACATGCCCGGCTGAGGATGCCTCGTTCGCTAGATAGGCCTAGGTAGGCCTGGGTGGCTGGCTTAGCAACCTCAATTTTGCCCCCCCTTCCCTTCTGACAATGATAAACTCGGCTTGGCCGGCTCATTTGCCGCCTCCGCACGAAGAAAACGCGGCATAAATTAAAATCTAATTCTGCAACGGCTTGAAAAAAAAAACAAGGGCGGAAATGGGGCAAAAATGCTGCCCCCAACGAGTCCTGAAGACGCTCATGAAGGTTGGTTTTGGCATTCCACGGCTGAGAAAGCAATAATTGAGCGTGACTAAATTTGCCAGCGCTACCAAAGAAAAACCCCAAATCGCTTGGTTACGCAAAGCATTTGCGAGGATTCCCCTCTTTCCTCGCTGTGTTCTCGCATGCTTCGGACGTCGTCAGAGGCAAAAAGGCTCGGTCAAACTCTGTAAATCTCAAACTTCACAGTCAGCGCATGCAAACGAGCGAGGGAAAACACGGGGGAGGCAGCCAAAAGTGCGTGGGCGAAGCCAAAATAGAAAGAAAGACCCACCGCAGACGTCAAATTGTTTGAGGCTCCTTCTCCAAATTCTGGCAATCACCGCCATCACTGGCATTTGGCCTAAAAAGTCTCGCGTGCCAAGACGGATGGGACTTGAGCTGCCACTTCTTCTGTGGCAACTCTGACCCTCTCCTCCTCCTTCAGTTGGAGGATGAATCATCTCTGCTCTGTCCAGGAAGCGATGAAGAAAAGAAGAGCATTCTTTTGTCATTTTCAGGTTTACCTCGCCAGTTTGACACCACCCTGTAGACAGTGGAAAAATAGGTCGTCACATCATATGTTCTCAGTCAAACCCAAATAGTTTTGTAAAGCTAACATGACTTTGTCGTTCCTGACAACAGGGTCAAGAGAGAACCGTGACATTGTTAATGTGTCACAACCACGAGCACTGAAAATGATATTACAGCAAGTAAAAGGAATTAGGATGTGCGGATTTTTGTAATTTTCAATTTTTGCCACCATCGTCACGCTTTTTGATAACGTTTCAGTCCCCTGCGAGAAAATCCCGTTTATCTTAAGTTCCTCTTGGTGCGGTAGTGGACGTTGGAGCAGAGATCACTGAACGAGGCAGCGCCCGATATCGCAGAGACACGGCCGGGGGCAGCCGCTGGCAGCCGCTGGCAGCCGCTGGCGCAGAGTGGGGTAAAAGTGACCCTCGTCTCCCCTGGGATGAATGACTTTCTCGTCGTCCTCGTCCTCCTCGGTGTTCTGTGATGCAGGTGTCTTCTTCTGCTGCCGTTGCTGTCTCCTCTGCTTCAACTTCTTGTCTTCTTCCCCATCTTGGCGGCCTGGATGCCTGGGGACAACCCTGAAGGCGAAGGCTGTAACAATCCAGAGGATTAGTCATTGGTGGCAGCAGAGCCAAATGCACCGCCCAAGATCTCAATGTTCAGCTCCATCGTTTCCTGCGATCTCATCGACTTTTTCTTCTTCTCCTTCCTCCAGGTGGCCTTCTTAGTTTTGTTCACCAGAGGTTGTTGATCGCCTTGGATGAGGTCAATCTCGGTGAGGATGAGGAACTTGTCCATGTAGTAGGGAATCTGGCACTGCTGGATCCTGACTTATCACGGCTCTTCAACTGAGGCTAGCTTGAACACCTCAAGCTTTACGCTCTTCTCCTTCAACTTTCGTCTTACTGACCTTGGTCTTGGAGACAAGACTTCATCTCTGGAGCCGTACAGGATCACGGTTTCAGGGTGTCGAATAGCTGGCCAGGTGGTGCCTTCTTCCTTGGCATCTTTTGCATCCAAAGTTTCAAGAATGATGTCGTTTTTCTCGATCGTAGGTCCTTGGGACAATGCCAGAGGTGTCCACAGACATTTTTATTTATTTACCTATCCATTTCTTCAGCTTTGATCGACATCTCCTTGCTTAAAACTGTCTCATGATCTGCCTAGAGTTGGTTGATCGGGAGCTGAACCTGGACTCATTGGAATCCATGTTAGAATAAACTCCTTCCTGATTCATGCCTGACCCACTTGACGAGGGTGCAGACACACCTTTGAACCACACCTCGGTCAATTATGAATAGGTCACCTGGTCAGGGGGCCAAGAAGGGTGCGGGAATGGGAAAGCAAGGTGGGGGAGTCCAATATCTCACCTGAAGGAGAGGAATTTCTGGAACTTTTTGTCAACATTTTTGACCCTGCGCGACTGAATTCACCAAATCTTTCTTCGTTGTCAGTCCAATAACATGTTTGCCAATGAATTGGGGGAAGTGAGCATCAGAGTCGAGCAGTGCAGAACTGCGTGAAGTGCGGATGACCTATTTAGGGCACTGGACACAGTTGGCGGCAAGCTCTTTTTCCCAGAATTTAACAGGCTTTGCATTCAGGTTTTTTCCTTGACCTCTCCGGCAAGAGTCAAAAATTCATCACACTTTTTTCCACGATTTATTTGGGAGTCATGAAGACTTGGAAGAAGAAAATGCATCGTGATAAAACGTGTTGTGCGATCAAACTGAGGAGAGAGAGAGAAAAAAGAGAACTCCTTAGTCACGAAAACAGTGAGTGCATCACACAATGATTTGGCTCATTTCGGACTGTCTCTTCACGTAAAACCGTTGTGCCAAGTCTGAGAAGCGAGTAGAGGTGGGGTCGGCCTCGGAAGACGCCCGTTCAAACGCTCAACCACAGTCATTTTCCTCCTGAATTCAACCATGCACAGGTAGATACCTGTATCACCATGAACAGTGCAATCAGGCCCAGGGGTATTTCTCATTCAGGTAAATGTCAGACCTGATGTTTGGTCCTGTTTGGCGAGCGACGCTCAACCCAAATCTCAGGCTACTTTTTGGGAACTCGCTTGTCTGAGTTGGGCACGCACTTTTTTTAAGGAAGGTGGTGGGTATAACTTGTTCGGATGGGAACTGTACTTTTTTGACTTGTGAGCTCTCTGGTTGGGATGGATGGAAAGTAACTTTTTTCTTGTCTTGGCCGGAACTCCGTCTTTTGGGTGCTGACCCCACCTCTACTGCCTTGATATCTCACGCTGACGTACCCGAAAGTGGGTCCGGCTCCTTTTGTTTGTTTTCTCTTATCGATCCAGCCTTAAAAGAGACTGTGTCAAAAACCCCTGAGTGACTCTGGAAGACTCTGATTGAGGAATATTTGGCGCCAAAAACTTTCCTTTGTCTTTTTCCGCCAGTTTTTTTGTCCTCCATCACTCCCGTCTGTCTCCTTATACGCCATAAGAGGCGTAATCAGTCAAATCATGCGTGCGGCCACAAAGGCAAAAAATGTGACAAACTCATCTTGACTGATGTGAAGAAGAGCTTGTGCTGCTGTCGCAAGTACGTAATTCAACTCTGACGCTGTCTTACAGGGTGGCTCACTTCACTGCACCTCAGCTCAGCCTCTGGAGTGAGGGATATACCTCCTATTATACAGGGTGCCCCACTTAGCTTGACACGTGCTTACTTCGTCATGGGGGCAGGGGGGGAGAAGGACATTCAAAATTTGGAGAGAAACAAGTGCAAGTCATTGCAAAAAATGTGCTGTTTCTCAGTGTCGTTCTGCACATACTTTCATTTTTATGACTGTTTCCACGTTCTTCTGATCTTGATGCAAAATTGACAAAAAGAGGCTTCGTGTAGGAAATTTGCAAGAAGGTTGCGACATTGACCTCAGTTTCATTCCTTCCACGTTTGATATTTTCACATTGCTCGATGTCATCAAAGCAGAATAATGCCTGAAGTTCCTATCAATTAACAATGATATAATATATAATGATTATAATGTTACTTAGCATCATACAGCCATTCACGCCTTGTCTAACGTCACTTAGCGTCAGCGTTGGACGACAGCAAATAAAGCAATCTGTAGCACAATGATGTCAAGTTCTGAGGAAGATGTCATCGACTCATTTCAGCTTAGGCTCTCATGCTGTCAACCTTTGCTCGTCAGATTTGCAACGTAGCCAATAAAGTTGCACGCCCCTGTACGTCCACAGGTGGGCCTGTCTGGCGAGGCCTTTGTTGGCCTGTGACAAAGTCTCGTCGATTGCTTGAGAGGCCGCGGAAAATGCAAACGACGGTATTGGGATTTGATGAGAGCACGAAGAGTTTTCCCTTTCCCCACACAAAAAAGAATTCTCCAATCAATCTTGGAGCAAAGGAGGAAAAAGCACCTTTTTTCTCGTTTTTGCTCCTTCCAGCGTGAAATCGAGAAGTCACGGACAGCAGCAGACTTGGCCTTGGGCAGGGGAACCATGATAAGAGTGTTCAAGAGCAACAAAGGTTCTTTTTCCAGTCAGACTCATCAGGAGTGTGAGAAAGAAATGCTGATGGGAGAGTTGAAGTCCGGGTCTCTGGAGTCGTCCCGGCATCTTGTATGAGCCATCCATAGGCCAGACCTTTGGGCCTTGCAAATGTCATTTCGCATGCAGAAACGAACTGCCGACACACCTTAGTAACACATATGTGAGACTTTTAGCTCGTACTTAAATGTCTTCCGAAGACTTGTCAAACTAAACAGAGACTTGTCTGAGTGTGACAACTTGAAACACTAAACAGAGATCTTCAAGCCAGTGATGGCAAGAATTGAAAATTGCAAAAATCCTCGCACCTTTTATGTGCCGCGATAACATTTCTCAGCTTCCTAACTCAGTGACACTGTCACAGTTCAGTCTTGACCATGTGATCGCAAATGACCAACTCACGTCAGCTCCACCAAACTATTTGAAAACCGATTTTTCCACCCTCTACTCAGTGTTATCAAGACAGGCAAGATAAAGCTGCAAAAGGTTCTTTCCTTCTCCATCTTTTCCTAGATTTCGTCAGCAGAGGAGAGACGATGTCCTCTTCATGAACAGTTTTGCTGTCATTTGCGACCAAAAGGCAGTTCCAACACGTCTGAGATAGCTTTGTTAGCACTGCACACCCACTGCTGAAGCAAGTGATGACCCTTGGCACTGTCTTCCTCACACGAGCAATGCATGAATGCGCAGATTCGATGGCTTAAGAGAAAAAGAAAAGGGACTGAGAGAGTGAGATGCTGCTGCTGCTTCTCCTCTTATCTCACTCTCGCTTCTTGGGCTTTGACCTGGTGCGATCGCTTCCAAACAGCTCCAGGACTGGTCAGACGTGCATGCAAAGCAACGTCGACGCGTTCTTGGAGGTGTAGCACGCGTCCCACTGGTCCACGTACGCATCCTTGACCACGCCAGAGCTCTGGGGCAGCGGCGTGAAGGTCTCGACGACCATGCTCATGCACTGCACGCTCGACGGCGCGCCCAAAAAAGGGTTGAGCGCACCCCGAAACAGGCAGGTGACACACACATCATAGCCCTGCGTTCGACGAAAAAGACAATTCGCTGACCGAGGTCAAACTGGGCACTGTTTGGCAATGGCTTTTGGGCACCCCTAAAAGTCCGGACACGTCATTGAGCGGCGGCGGCGGCTGGATCAGCCACGTCTCTAACAAGGTGTGTGATATATTCTCAACCCTGTCGGGGTTCTTTGTGACGGAGCCTCAGCAAGATGTTCAGATGGCAGCAGCCCATACAAGCCGCACAAGCCGCAGTAGCCGCCGCACAAGCCGTACAAGCCGCAGTCGGTTGGCTCGCGAGAACTCGAGGTGTGCGGATGAATTATGGGGAGAGAGAGATCGGAATCTGGAGATCAAGCAAAGGAAGATGAGGGATGATGATGCGGCCAGAACGAGAGACAGACTTAAGGAGTGCTTGCACTGGCGCAAAAGTGCTCGTGTATGAGCTGACAGCTGAGTTGACAGCTGAGCTGACTTTGGCTTCAGTCACGGCCCACTGAGTGCGGATGCGACCTGAAGCAGGCTGGGACGGAAAATGTGTCTAATGCTGGACAACTTTTGAAGGTGTGAGCGCGCCCTCAGGAGGAATCCTTTGTCACCGCGCGTCAAAAGAATTTTCGGCCCGTGCTTCTTGCTTGATTCTCTTATTTCCATTTCCTTTTTTGTCAGCCCCGAAGTGCCTGCTTGTTGTGTGTCCGACTGTGTCACTCTCGGACGCAGTAGGTGTGTGTCACGAGCAGATATAGGTCACGCGCGCACGCGCAGTACTGTACACACACTCACACAAAGTACTGGATGCACACACAGGCAGCACCGTACAAAGGCAGTACTGTAGGCAATGTGGGGAACCAGAGTATGAACACCTCATCCTTTGGACAAGATCAGCATGCCTCTCAACAACGATAAGGGCCATGAGCTTAATATTGTGTAAGGAAGCGTTATTACAGTCATGGCTTTTATTACAATCATTTGTCAAGTGTCCCTCCCTAATCCTTGGCACCCAACGATCTCATAGGCGTCACTTGTTGACGGCTGGGGTGGTGGTGAGTGCAGACACCGCGTTCCCCTTGGACTCCCCGTCCACCATGTCCAAATCCTTTCTATTAAAGTTGCCAACTTTTGACACGTGCGTGCTCACGTGCAGGCCAAAATAATTATCAAGAAAGCTTAATTGACAACAATATGAAGGCATTTTGTTCACGTTGTGCTTCCCCACACTGTACACACCATGGACTGGTGTGTCCGTACGCACTGGGCCGGAAAATGACGCTACAGGGTGGTCCAACATGTTCTGCCTCGAAACAGTGATGCCTCGACTTGAGCTGTTGAAATGGCTTCACTTACCGATGCAGCTCCGTTGATGACACACCAGAAACAGTGATGTCATTAAGTGCTGCATTAGCATTGTTGGCAGCACCCCTTGCCTCACTGTGACTTCGCGTCCTCGTACACGGTGTGCGAGATATTCTGCCTCAGCAGTGTGAACGACTGAACTTGCACTGCAGAGTCTGACAGCATCGAAGAGTGACGAAATCAAGACCAAGGTCCAGAGCGGCCATTTTCAATGAGCTCCTTGCAATTTCATGGCTCACAGAACGTCTGACACACCCTGTAGCCAGCCTAAGCCGTGGGTGAAAAAGGATCCCTCGAGTATTTCATAGTAGGGCAAAGAAAGAAAAAAAACCGCTCTCCTTGGATCATGTTTTCCTGGTTCGAGCTTCAAGCACAAAGCTTTAAGAGCGCAATTACGCGTTCACACGCACTTGAGGATTGAGGAAAAAGGCTCAGCTTTCATTCCACGGATGTGTCTGTCTGAGCTGAAGAAAATAAGCGCTGCCAGCATCGTCTGATATGAGCAGGAACGATGTTGAAACATGATCCTCGTGCACACACAAGCAAAAAGTGCTTGCATATTTTTTTTGGCTCGGTCGGGCCTTAATCCGCGAAAGCGACGTCGACAAATAAAGCAATTTGCAGTCTGCACGACCAACGTCGGCCTCTTCTTGGCAAAGGAAAATAACGAACACGAATAATTATGAGATCCTTGAAAAGTGCCTATAAAAAGGAGAGATCGGTAGGGGGCAGGGGAGGAATTCACTACTCTGATGGTCAAATGAGTCCTATCATATGTAAAGAATGCTTTAATGATTCTCTTTTATCACACGGACGACGTCTAATAGCACGTGCGTGCGCACAGAAGCACTCGTGCGCCACGTTTTGGACGGCCACTGGGCGGGCGCGAGCACCGGGAGCTCCGCTGTTGCCACGTGGCAACCCTGAGATCTTTTGACGGTCTCGACAAAGTGACGCGTGGTGGTGACTGGGAATGAAGACAAGTCTGGGCGCTGCTGCCTGTCCACGGACGTGGCCAACTGAAACCCGGTCCACGTGCGTCGATGCCGTCCATGACTCCGCCGCTGTCCATGCGCTCCGCCCAAACACACTTTTAGTTTTATATCTTTATAAGCTATTATCGCTCACGCGTTGACGCGTTCCCCACTTCGCTAGGTAGGATGAGTGGCAAAAATGCAAAGCGCTACGTGTGTTTGTGTTTGTCTGTCTGTCAGTGTCTCTTACCTGTGGATGCTCACCACGCGTAAATACGCCCTCTGCTCTTTACATAATAGGTGTAGGCAGATAATGCACAGTTCTTCCCCTACCAAACAGTTTTAAGGCAGCGTTATTTACATGTGGTGATGGCTGACTTTTGTCCTTGAACTTGGGCATTGTTGAGAAGAACATTTGCCAGAGACTCCCAAGTGTTTTTGGCCACCCTGTACACTAAGTGAAGAAGCATCCGCTTCTCACTGGAGATCGAAATCTCCAAGACATCAACTACCTCGGCTCGATCGTGTCCATACACCAATGTTAGGCCGGGGAAATCGCCCATTTTACGGCCAATCTCCAATGGCGAACGCGTGCGCTCAATAGCGTGTAATTTGCACGTTTTTTGCGTGCTCTCACAGCTCTTTGATGCGTTTTGATGCAAAAGTGTCTTAAAACAAAGATCTATCTGTTCATACCTTGCCCTTTCCTCCTGGCCGTCGCCCCCTGGCTGTTCTTCTCCGCCTTGAGCAGGTGGTTCTGCTCCTCCTCCTCCTCCTCCTCCTCGATGGCGTTCTCGACGCTCCGGTCGTGCTTGGGGGAGGACATCACGGACAGCGGCGTCGAGAACTGCTTCCTCTTCACCTGTCCTTCCTGTCAGCTGAATCTGCTGCTTTCCTTGTGCTTGTTTACGTCTGGTGCTGACGCAAGAGAAAGCACTTGTGGCACTCGGAGAAGTACAGCTCACACACCCCACTGAAGTCCTGCACCTTGTAAGTGGACTTTTCTGCCTTCGAGACTTCGTCTCCTAGCAGCTCTGGAGATTTATGGCTTCGTCGGAGTGCATTTGACGAATTCTCGATGTCTTCTCCGAGAACAATGGGGTCTTGACCAACCAGAAGTCGTTCTTCTTCTCCTTCTTGCGCTCGCGGGCCAAAAAATCCCTGCAAGAGAAAAGACATGTCACAAAAAGGGAGAATCTGGGCAGAGAACAATGGACACCAAGGCGAATGTCCGATTGCCTCTTGTCTATTGCTGGACAGAAAAATAAATACGCCAAATGTCGGCTCACTTTCATGTGCAGCTCTATTTTTTCACCATTCTTGCGCCCCACAGGGTGTATCTGAATTAGCCGCAGTCATGTGAATGGTGGGCCATGACTGATTGGCACAGCAACTACTTCAGCCGGGTCAAGACGAGTGGTCAGATGCAACTTCTACACGTACAGCAACAAGTATGACAAGAACAGAG
>JAAUXU010138071.1_pt1 | contig 18472 bp, 14 predicted proteins | sample 7278151 | NCBI WGS metagenome assembly JAAUXU01 (sample SAMN14350113, study PRJNA611818) | marine sediment metagenome | isolation source: surface marine sediment (1.8m) | place: French Polynesia: Moorea | collected 2018-08 | reverse complement strand
CCCCCCCCCTCTCTTGTTGATACAGCTTTGATTCCGTCACCCCTTTTTTTCCCTCTCTCTATCGGGGTGGTTCAGCCCACCGATTGTCAAGGTAGTGGCGGCGGTGGCTTTGGAGCAGCTGCTGCTCTTCTATTCAGGTGAAAGAAAGAAAGAAAGAAAGAAGGAAGGAAGGAAAGAAAGAAAGAAAGAAAGAAAGAAAGGAGTGAACGCACTACGACTACACCCACTTCCACATAGAGCATGGAGGAAAAAAAGGCCGGCAGATTGGTATCTCTCTCCCTCCCTCTCTACATTCAAGCCTACCGACCTGTCATAAATTGAAATGTTGAGCGTGAAATGTCGCTTATGGCGCGATATTTCTCTTTTTATCCTCACCCCCCCAGATCCAGGTCCTGGCCCGCTAAAAAGGTAGCAGCGCCGATGGTCGGGTCGAGGACGACCCCGGGACAAAGCGCATGAATAACGGGCATCAAGAGTTGGTTCTTCTTCCTTTTTTTTGCCAGGTAATTTTACAGAAAGAAAAAAAAGATTAAGCAAGCCCCGCTAGCTGTTATTTTGTCAGCGTCTTTTTACAACACGCTCATTCTGTGAATGTCTCCGGCTAGCATGAGTGATTGGGCGAGCAACAACGGCTACCAACTTGTAGTACTTCCCACCATTCAATGGAAAATGTTGTCAACGGCCAGATCCTCCTCCTTCTTTCAAGTCCTCAAGTCTCTCCATAGGGGTCCACTTCAGCGGCACAAAAATACCTGCTGCTTTGGATGACAGAGAAGTGCGATATGATCAAAGACTCTCTCTCTCTCTCTCTCTCTCTCTCTCTCTCTCTCTTCATGTCGGACACTGAGGACGGACGCGCCAAAAAAACACCCCTGTCCAACTCTTTTGCTCGTTCTTATCGAGGAGGCGAAAAATTCGCTTGCACATTAGCGGAGAGATTTGTCTGGGTCACCCTGTTGCTCTTGTGTGGTTTTTTGCGCCTCACTCTGCACCCAGGAAGGAGAGAATAATGGCATCACCCACCTGGGGAGGGCGAACGTGTGAAAAGCGTTTCTCAAATGACAAGCATGAAATTCCGGGCCAAAACTGGACTCTAATCGCGTTTCTCGCTGAGCCCGCAAAATGTATAAGCTCAATCTCGCTCACACACATGCAGCGAGAGCCACACTTGGAGAGAGACTCCACTGATGAAAAAAAAATGCTTTCATCAAATTTTAAGTGCCGTTGGAAACCGTTGTTGCTGTCATCACTGCAGTACAACTACCTTTTTTTTCGCCAGTGTCCCGAAGTTATTTGTACAGCAGCAGTACAAAGAAAGAGACCTCCTGGGTTGTGCGTGAGCACGTATGGACGTATGGATGGATGTGTACACACACCACGTACGTACAGTACATGCATGGACTGGATGAGAGAAGTGGAGCCCTGGGCTGGCAGCCAAGAGCTGGCCCAGCCAGAAGGCGAGCGAGTGAGCGAGCGGCGGCGCCAGCAGCAATTTGCCAATTGCAGCGGCGATGGCGATGGCGGTGGCGGCGCCAATCGAGGGAGGACCCGAGTATAAGTCAAGGGGATTTGATTCATAAATTAGGATCTCTGCAGCCAGACTTTGAAAGGGGACTCTGACAAAAGACGTCAAAAGTTGGAACAACATACCCTTATTTATGTCCTTAGATCTACTAGCTACAGCGAGGAGGAGGAGGAGGACGACGACGACGACGAGGAGTGGTAGGTGCGCATTTATACCTTGCAGGCATCGGCAGCCTTTTTTTCAGGGCTGATCTCATGGCTGTGAAAAGAAGTAGTAGAAGAGGTCCAACATGGCAAGGATTGAGCTGCTGCCTAACAAATCAGTTCAATGCGCACGCGCACAATGGGGCAGAGCGATAATCCCTGGATGGACAGGGCACTCAACGCCTGCTTGATTTGGAAGCTCAATGCCACAGCTACTAAATCCTACACCTTGATGCCAGCCAGACACTTAACGTCGTCAACGTCACCAGCGAGCACGTGAATCGAGCAGGGGAGGAAGGAGGACCTCGCTTGCCTGTGGCGCACGGACCTTCCAGGTGTGGAAGGTGAAAGGACAAGTCCTGGCTACCCCATTGAGGAGAAATTGTGCCCTGCTGGCATATGTGCAGCGTCCGCAAACGCTTAGCATTCGGAACCGCTCCCATTTTCGTCCCCCCACCAGATCAGATGACGTATCATTATCCAGGCCACAGTCTGGCGGACAAGTACAAAGGCGGGCGCAAGTTGGAAAAACCTTCCCCCAAAAGAGGATTCGTCGCGGTGGCAGCCACCAAGACCGACTCATTTGAACCATATTGTCCTAGCCCAGGTAGCAGACCGTGAGGTCCCGCATGGACAAGCGGTATACACACATACGACGTGTGAAACTCAAAGAAAAAGTGGCCGGCGGGCCGTCCTGCTACAATCAGTGTGGAAAAAAAACCGCCACCATTTGGCTTACAGCTCGACTCACTCACTCTGGACTACAAAGAAGAGCCCTGATCATCGTCCAATGCTAGATATTAGTGCGCGCATTACTTGATTTCAGTGTGCACCAAACATTCCACGCATCTGCAAAGAGTGTGCGCGTATGAGAGAAGAGAGCAACTTGAAAGAAACAGGACTGAGCAGTGAGAACTTTGAATGAAAAGAGCCCCTTTTTCGAGACCCGAGGTAAGACGAATGGACGGTCGTACATCATCATTTGCTCGGTGGGGCCACACAAAAGCTAAGCAAAGCATAGCACGGTTGTGATTCGGGTGTCTGCTGTGTGTGTGCCAACCGAACAGCTCCAGGAAAATCCCCTTTGTCAGGGCCAAAGAAAAGGGCGCGTGATAAAGGATTAGCAAGAGATGGGTACTAAGAGAGACAATTCACACCGCTGTGAGAATAAGACCATTCTGCAGCACATGGACAACTGGACAAAGGTGAGAATCGCCGATGAAGCTCTCCTACCTGGCGGCCGGCGTCTCGGCCAGACGCAAGAGAAGCGTCTCGCCGAACACCATGACTTGTTCGAGCAACAAGTACCGGGTCAGGGCCAAGTTGTCCCGATGGACAAGGAGAGAACAGACTTCTTCAAGATCATCCACTCCAGACGGACGGGCACGATCTCCAGGCTGTGGCCGGTCAACACCGACTTCATCGAAGCTTCCAAACAAGACCTATTGTTTGAGCTATTTCTACAGGACGACCAACACCACTAAAAAAAAAACCACCGCCACATCTGGAGAAAGAAACAAACCATGAGTGTAAAACTATAATAAATAAGTCCCTTAACCACACATAAATTACTCACTTAAGGTTGGCTCTTTTTACCGATTGCTACAGCAACATGCCGTGGTTGCAGCTTGAAGCCTCTCATTAGAATATCTTCATTTCTGTGTTACCCTTTAAAGTTTAGTAAGTAAGCCTTTCCAAAAACTGTGCCAATAAGTTTTGCCTTGTGATTGCTTAATATACCTGGCAGATTACCTGAGATGAACACATCCACATCAGCATTTTTATTTTTTGAGGAAAAAAAGCCCAAATGAGAACCCAAAATGATCTACAGAGCACCTCCATTGAGCTGCTTCTTGAGGAGAGACATGTCTATATCAACATTGACGTTCTGCGTTGCTCGACAACCTCACTACTGTGCTTCCAGAGGAAAACCATGTGTGAATACCTTTGGAGAAAAGCAACATATTTCTTGATGGGAGCGGACACGCTGAAGCTCGATCAAAGATCCACGAGCGACCAGTTGTCCATGACTCAGCCTTACTCGACTGACTCTTCTACTGCCACGCGTGTTCGTCGTGTTCGTCGTCTTGTTCGTCGTGTTCGTCGTGTTCGTCGTCTTGTTCGTCGTGTTCGTCGTCGTGTTCGTCGTGTTCGTGTTCGTGTTCGTGGCCATCGTCGTCGCCATCGTGGCCATCGTCGGCCAGGTCGTAGCCATCGTCGTCGCCATCGTGGCCATCGTCGGCCTGGTCGTAGCCATCGTCGTCGCCATCGTGGCCATCGTCGGCCTGGTCGTGGCAATGGCAGCAGCAGCAGCAGCAATCGCAAGATTCTCTGCCAGGTTGAAGGACGGACAAGGACTAAAATACGAGGCATCGCTTTGTTCACCCGCGGATGTGCTACACGCATACGTCGCACGTCTTGTGTGCACTGCTCTAATTGTCTTTTTTCGGACTAGTCGCATTTCTTTCCGGATCGCAATTTTCCCGGTCATTTGCGTCTCCAAACAATTCTATCTGTGGCAGAAATCTGCCTGTCGGTCGCATGTCCGGAGAGAGATATCGCGAAAAAAGATTGAGGGAGGAGGACAGAGTGAAAGTTCGCAACCTGCACGTTCACCTTTTGGCGGATTCATTGGAGCGGACAATTTGCCAAATTATGTATTTAAGAGTCTGTTTTTTCTCGTAAGATGTAGGCGGACAGACTTTTACACTTGTACAACTTGGGGAGTACAAGGCAATTGATGCATTTGGCACGGGTCTCTATGTTCACCTGATGCTTCTTCTTCAACCTTGCTCGCCTACGTACTTGGCCTGTTGTTCACTTGACCGCTTTCTTCGCATACCTCTGTCACTCAGGCGACAGTCTTTTGGACACTTTGCCTTGCATACCTGCAGCCTAAGCACCTACGACTATCCCTGCTTGGCCGACTGGCTGCGGGTCCGCCCCCGGGAGGGCGTGTGAGCGTTTGTGGGGGAGGAGGAGAGGGACGATTGACTGCCTGTTGATGCATTTATAGACAACTGCATTAAGGGCTATGTGGTGGAGGAAGCAAAGGACAAGCAGTGATCTGTCTCTCATGAAGGCTGCGCGTGCCACAGCTGACCAAGTTTGATAAAGTGACTCATGAAGACATCCCGACTGCTTCTGCTGCTCTTGCCCTTATGCGTGCTGAGCAGCTTGTAAAGGTGAAAGAGACGTTTTTCTACGGCATCTCATAAAAGGGGAGGGAATTGCATTGTCACATTGCTGACGAGCGTGCATAACGCAGAGAAAGAAAAGAAAGAAGGGATCAGCTCAGCACCGAATTACACACAGCCCGAAACATCGAGTGTTTTTCAAACGACGACAGAAAAAACAGCGACGACGAGGGGCGAAGAAGCAGCAGAAAAAAGGGGTTTACACGCTCTACATACGCATGCACGTCGTGCACCGGAGAGACGCTTAAGAAGGAATATTGCGTGGAGGACAAAGGAGGGAAGAGCAGACACGTGTCCGAGTGTGCTGCTCCCATGGGATTTGGGACGAGCTGTCCGTCCTTCCTCCTCCAATTGAGTCCCACCTGAGAGATTCCCACAATGTTCCTCACTCAACTTGATATCGTCGATATCGTCGTTGGCCTCGCTTTTCCCCCCGACTCTTTGCTACCACTTATTTGGCGCTAATTAGGATCGTTCGCCAACTCGAGAATGGTCGTCGAGAGAGGGATTTCCCGGGAAAGAAAGAAAGAAAGAAAGAAAGAAGAGGAAGGAAAGAAAGAAGGAAAGAAAGGCCGCGATCATAATACCTGCATTGTGCTGGAGGGGAACAATGAGGCCTCCTTACGTGTGTGAATAGCGCCGCTGATTGGGCACTTACCTCTGGCTCCGGTGGCCACAAAGGGGTTGACAATGAAAGCTTCACCACACGACGACTGCTGTATGACGATAATTGGAGGAAAAAGAAAGGAGACGAGAGGGAACGAACAATGATTGAGATATTGCTGACCAGGGAGGGATGAAGGAGAGAGTGAAAACGTGCGCGTTGACACCTCAGCCCTTGATCTGGCAGTCATTATCCTCGTAACTCAGGCTCAGGTCAGACTCAGGGGTGAGGTCATATCGCGTCACAGAGAGATGGCAACGTCGCGCGGAGGGGTGGAAACAGCTTCCAACTGTCTGAAGCCGCTGACCGTGACGCACTTCTGATGAGGTTCGGCACCTTGGACGTCGACGCCAACTGCCACACACACCCCAAGGCCGACCAGGCCGGCACCGCGGACGACGACGTGCCTGGCCGATTGCCATTCTTCAGAGGTGTGCAACTGTGCATGGCCACTACTGACTACATGAGCCGCAACATCCTTGACGACTGGGATGGACGACCAGTCGTCCGGCACCGCGGACAAGACTTCCTCTGGTCATCTCCAATGCACGCTGATTCTGGACGCATCACACTGCAGTGGGTACGTGCCAGTCTGGACTGTGGGATGGATGACCATGAATCAGGTCCCCTCCACTGGCTTGGTGGCATCCGTCACCAGTAATCTACTTGACCTAGTACGTAGGTATATAACTCTGTCCACTCACACGTCCTGCCTGCGCCTTCTCTCCTGGATGCAATAATTCTTTGCGTAAGAAAAATGTCCCTCTCCTCCTGCCTGCCCTGCTTACCGTTATCACCTGGGTCCAGAAGTGTGTGGTCAAGAGACAGATTGGGTGGGAGCGAGGTAGTGTGTGCTTAACGTCGAAATTGCCCCAACTTGTCTTCTCTCCTCCTCGTACCAACTACCAACGTGAGTGAAATCCGCTCAAACGCTGATAAGGAGGGGGAAAATATAGTCTCGGCTTAGGAGGGTTACGGAAGAGGGCAGACAGGAGGGAGGGGGGAATTTTATGGCGTCCTCCTTGGACAAGGTGCACATTGCCAGGAGGGAAGGAGAGAGGGAGCAGTGTCATTCCCAGGAGCTGGATCACGAGTTTCAAGCATGTTGGCACCACCTTTTTTCTTCTTGTATTGACATATGTAACGTCGTTTCTGCGCCTCCTCCTATGCATGCATGCATGTATGTCCTTACTCGGCAAAATTGCTTCCCCCTCGCCCTTGCCAGCCTTCCTCATACAGAGAGACCCTTAAACACACGCAATAAGCTAACGGGCAGTCTCTCAATTGACTTTGACTCGGCATCAGCATCATGTTAACGCTGTTGTTATTGTTCTCCGCCGTTCTCGTGTGGCCACTGGTGCTGAGTGGGTGTCCCTTCCAAAACCCGTTTTGGTTCGTGGAGAAGCCCGTGGTCGTGCCGGTGACCGACGAGACGGGCGCCATCCGCCCGGACCGCATCCGGATCATGTGGGGCCGCATGGAGAACTTCAAGTGCGTCGACTACTTCCAAGTGGAGTACTTCCAGCGCCTGGCGCCCCAGAGCACCGTACAAATGACTCCGCGCATCAATCGCCACCGACGGTCAATGGAAATCGAAGTGTTGCCATGCACCGATTACTTCTTCAAGGTGATCGCCTCTGAAGACTGGAAGGGCATGCGGGAAGACTTTAAAATGTTCTCCGAGGTCGTGGCCTACAGCGTCGATTACACGCCGCGCTTCGTCCGCTCACCGGTGGTGGTGGAGAGGCCGCGCACTCAGCAGGAACTCACCCGCGAAGAATTAAGAGCGCAGAGGAGGAGAGAGATGCAGAGGAAGCGACAGATGTACGGACACATGATGGTCGCCGACGAAGAGGAGGGCAACGGCGAGATCGGCGAGGTCGACGTCCAAGAGGAGGAAGAGGACATACTGGTAAAGGTGACTTGGAGGCTGAGCGACATTGATTACCCTCACTGCCTCGACCGCTTCGTCCTCGAGTACTTCGACACCCTGTACAACGAGACCGGCCTCTCCCGCACCATAGCCAGACCTTTCACGCGAGGCGCCTTCGACGTGGAGGTGGCCAGCACCGAGGTGCCCTGTGAAATGGACTACGTGTTCTGGCTGCACGCCGTCGGCTTGAACGGGCACTCGACCCGGGCTACGTGGACACCGCCGTCGTGCGTCGTCACCACACCGCCGCCTACCACGACGGTCACAATATCTCCAGAAGGCACTGAGCCAGAAGAGACTACCACTGACGTGTCCGTCGTCCTCGACGAGCTGAGGGCGGAGAACGAGCAGCTGCAGGCCAAGTTGGGGGGGCTGAAGCAGGAGTACGAAAAGATCGGGTTGCAAGTGTTTTACGCTTTCAAGGAGAGCTTCTTCCAAAACCTGGAAGACTTCCTGGCCAGGAGAAAGTCGGAGCAGGAAGGAGGATTCTTTCCCGGAGGAGGAACAGCACCAGCAGCACCAGGTGGCACCATTGCCAACGAGACTGAAGCAAGTTTCTTCTAAGCAGCTCATTACCTATTCCCGTACTGTACTGTAGTCCTACAGTGCGTACTTGTGTACGTACGTACAGGGTGGAAATCGATTAGCGATACAGCAACCTAAAGTGCAGTTTTATCCGACATAAGAAGTGTGATTGCGCTGGATTTAAATTCCCGGGGGGAAGGGGCAGCTTAACCCCAGGCATTGTTTACGAACGAATTATTGCATTTGCGTTCTCCTGCACGACCACGACGACGACCACCACGGAGGCCAAGTCAGCGAACGTGGACGTGAAACGCCTCCTGTGTGAGGCTATTTGCAGCGTCTGAGGACTGCGGTTTCGCTGAGTAGGAGGGCAGATCGAATGAGATTCGCCTAAAAACATTGAGATGATCCCGGAATATAGAATGAACGCTGGCTCATTCATTTTGAGATTCAACCAATGCTGTACCGAGGAAGAAAAGAACCACGAGTCTCTGACTAATTTCCACCCTGTAGTGCACGGACGAGCAGTACATACGTATCGCTGTCGCTGTTGAAGCTGAGGTTTTTATACACCAGAGTACGAGTAATGAGCGCTCATATCCTATTCTAATAAGCAAGCCACCTTGAGGCAGTGGGGTGCCCAAAATAAAACAATGCCCGTGATGTACGTACAACGCAGACAGCATCAGACCGACTGTGAGCACGTACTGCCACTAGTGCACTTGCACCAGTGCAGTTGCAGCATGTTCTACGTCCGGCAAGGTGAGCAAACACCAAGTATGCACGCGCGACTGCGAGGCCCTGGCACGTCTCGACCGCGTACGTGGGTAGGGCCAGTACATTGGTGTTCACCCTGACTGTGTCACGCCACCTATCCAAGCTGACAGCACGCGAGGACACGCACCAAGGGCACTGGCCTGGTCTGGAATCGCCGTTACCTGTTTCCCCAACCTGACGCTAGGTGGCCTTCGCTACCTCTCAAGAGCCTTTGAGCTCCTAACCGACCTTTTACGTGCGCGCTCACGCTGCAGGAGACCGCTGATAGCTACGTAGAAAGGTAGACTTCTCTATGATGACGACGGCATCCTCCTCCTACTCTATCCTTGATGGCTTTCGTCTCTCTCTTTCGCCCCATAGGAGGAAGAAGAAGCCCCGTCGAGCAGAGATACGTTGTTCCTTCTCTCTCTCTCTCTCGCTTCCTTTGGCATCTCCCCTCTCTTCTTCCTCGCCCCCCATCCTTTTGGGGCGGTGGTCTTGGTCTCCTCCGCGTTCCCCTTCTCCAGCGCTTTCCGTGCATGCGTGTTCGTGTACTGCTGGTCTGCCAAGTGAGTCAATGCTCACCGGTGCTTTTCTCTCGCCTCACGTCACACCACCACCACTACACTATCACCACGTGCGAGCTTGCGCGCGGTTGCGCGCGGCGCTGCGCGTGCGCCAGTGCGTGTGCATGGTAGCAGAAGCAGATGCGAGAAAGAGAGAAAGGAAAGGTCCCTCTACACCGCGGCTCTGCTGCTGCAGTCGTCGTCGCTGTTCCTCATTACCAACGTGTGTTGGGTGCACGCGTCTGCACACACGCACACGCGCTCACTCGTCTCCCTCCCCATGCTGCTGACGCTGGTGCTGGTGGTGCTGCTGCTGGTGCTGTCGCCGTCGCTGCTGCTACCGCTCAACAACACCGTCGTCGCTCGTTCACTAAGTTGGGCAGGTTTTGAGTGCGCCCGCCAGCCAGAACGCGCTTCCGAGAGAAAGGTTCCTTTTGGCTTCCACCACTGCAGTAGAGTCCCTACCTCGTCAGTGTCACCTGCCTCCCCTCACTCTCTCCTCCGTCTTATTGTACCTAAGCACCGTCCTTCACCAACCTTTACCACACCTTAACCCGTCGTCACCACCCCACAGAGTCCAACACCCTCCCACCCACCCTTCCCACCTCAGGAATCAAAAGCAATCATCCCCTTTTATGCATAATGCATAAGTGAAGAAAGGTGTTATGAGAGCTGTTAGTGATTGAGGAGATGGCTTCGACAGCGTTACCTCCACCTCAGCCACCGGTTGTGAGTCATCAGTCACAACAGGTTCAACTTCGAGGCGAATGCTCACAGGATGCCGCTGCCGCCAAGGGCCTTACCAATGGAGGTCGGAGGAAGCAAGCCAAGCCAAAGAAAAACAGTAAGTGACTCACTCAACTCTTGTATTAGACACTATAGTAATGAGTGGCAGGACGAAGAAAAGAGCCTCCCTCCCCCCGGAAAGCCTTTGAGTCTAGTCTGAAGAGCGAGATCCTCCAGCGGGATTGAAAATGCCAAACGCTCGTCCGTCCCGACTTCCATGCGTCAGTTTCATCGTACCCGGACGAGGGGTTTAAAACGGTTCCCAAAGTGACTTTTGCCTTCCCGGATGACTCGATGACTCCTTCGCTCCCCTCCTCCCCCTCCTCCTCCTCCTCCTCCTCCTCCTCCTCCTCCTTCCTCCGGTAGCCGGCGGAGCTGGCACTGGTCGGGTTCGTTCAGGGAGGAGTCACAGGCAGGTAATTAGAGCGTCCACGGGCGTCCACTGGGGGAGCTTTGCCACTGTTTCAAGCGAGCAGCCAGGTATGAAATCCCCTTTGCCTGTGGTGCTGGCGACCAATCGAGTGACTCCCTCCGCCTCCTACGTGGAGGAAGCAGCTTTAAAAGTCGATGCGAAGAGAAAGTTATTGACGTCCTGTCCTCGTCGATGACACGTGGAATTGAAGAAATGATGTCATTCTCGTACGAGGCTGCCTCATCCTCGCAGCCTCTGCTGTGCAAATGCCCTTTCCCTCGACCCAACGTTGATGTGAGCCAGTTGTTAACTTTCCTTGGAACCTAACGAGTCCATGTTCTTCCACGTATGTAGCTGCACGTAATCCCATGTCTTCCTTTTGGAGAAGAAGTCTCTCTCTACCTTGTCCTACTGGCCGAAGGCTAGAGGAGCAGGAGAAAGAAGAGTAGTCGTCGAGGGGAGGGGGGAGGGGGGAGGGGGAGGGAGGGAACGGTCCCACCAACCGACCAACTTTGCATCTTATGTTACTACGACCCACTTATTTAAAATCTGGCTGGCGAGGAAAGCAGGAGGTGCGGTGCAAGTGCAATTCCTTAAAGATATCATGGCACACGCGCCGTCGGTCGAGTCTCTGCTCTCCCGGGCGGACGCACGCCTGCGCGCTCGCACGCATCCGGTAGGTGTTTGCTTGGCGACGATGATCAATCACGGTGCGCCGGAGAGAAAACCCAGCTCCGTCGTCGTCGGTGGGTCCGTCCATTGCTGCGCTGCGCCAGATCCTGCTGCTCTCGTTGCCTCATAGGTGGGTGATTCCGCTCAAAAGGTTGTTGTAGCGGCGCACGCGACTCCTCTGCAGATCGAAATTGCAGATTGGAGTGAGTAGTGTGAGTGAAGCTGCCGGGATGATGGATGGTACTCGCAGAGCGAAAAGAGAGGAAGGAAAAGGGGGAGAGAGCAGAGGCAAAACGACATTTGCAAATTTGAAAAACAAAACTTTCTTGCTGGGCTCAGCCAGGGCTCAGCCAGGTTGGGTCTCGGCAGCATGAACAACGACGACGACGACGCTTTTACCCCCATTTGTATGACGGACGGACGGAGGCTCGATCACAGATAGCAGCCAGGGCTGCACACATAGCTCCGAGGTATGAACGTGAAAAGCGATTATCCTCGCGTTCAATGGACCCAAAGTATACACATCTCGCCGCTGCTACCGCAGCTGCTGTTGCGGCCCCCTTCTTTGCTCTGTTTCTCTTTTTCCCCCTCCTGGTTCCCCGTGTTCGCTTGACTGAAAACGCTACCGTCTGAGTCAAAAATTGTGTCTTGTCTCTTCCCCCCTTCCTCCCAGGATTGGCGCTTTTGTCGTACGTATGCGTAGGTGCAGGAGCGATCGCCTCGGACGAGTGGTTGCTGGCTCCGGTCGATGAGATCTTTCACCAGCATGTGTGGCTTGTCCATGCGTGTGAGAGCCGAAGAAAAAGGTGTGTACACTTGCAGTTCAAGGAATCTCTCCCGCCGAGCAAGCGACCCCCACGCATGCGCGTAGGTAGAGACAAGGACGTGTGAGTCATATTAATGTTGGCTCACATTGCGTCGTCCACTTCCGCGGCAGTCGAATGCCCACCTTCCTCCTCTTTTCTGGGGCGCAGGCACGCACGCACGCGCGCACGCACACACACACACACACACACACACACACACGCGCGCATCGTCCGTTGGTTGGCTATCGAGTGAGTGAGTGAGAGAAGTGAAAGCCTTGGCTGCTGTGATGCGATCGAAACGACACAATGGGCGGCTCGTGCTGCACAACCCAACGTACGTACCTTATAGCGGTGGTTCGATTGTTTGTTTGATGGCACCCCTCTCTCTCTCTCTCTCTCTCCCTCTCTCTCTCCATCAGTTCTGGACTGTGACATCTGCTGCGTCGTGCACAGCACTGACGCTGCTGACTCCAACGCAGAACAGGTCCTTTCTCCTTCACTCCTCGTCCTATACACCTACCTTCCGCCATCCATCTGATTGCAAGTCTCTCTCATTTACATAAAAGACTCGTTACGTACAACAATCGACGTTGAAACCGATTCAATAAAAGCTGGTGGGTGAGAGAGAGAAAGCGATTGCTCGATTGGCAAAATAGTTCAGATTCCTCAGGAGAGTGACGACACGCAGTGCTAACGCTTGACGAAGTGATACCCTATTTTCATTCGACTCACAAACTTTTGTTTTACTCCTGCTGCCGTAGACGTAGGTGTGCGAGATGCAGACGAGCAGGACGTCTGGATCCACCTTTCGTAGCCGGTGGTCTCCGTGCTCTGCTTCACTTCGTGCGTGTCAGCGTGGAGGTGCAGCAGCGTTTGGACACGTTGCCACACTTCAAGTTCTTTCTTAAAAGTTGCCGTTGAACCGTGAAAAAATAGAGGATCTTTTTCATTTTACGTCCCCGTAGACCTTGGGCAGGTACAACATCTTGATCTAATTCAGATAGTGTTGTAATCTTCAAGTTCACGCGGTCAAAGCAGGAAAGAGAAAGTTATTTTAAGAAACAAACGAAAAGTTGTGGCGTATCAGAGACGAGCTGTAGACTGCATGTGTATGTGTATGTGTGTGGTGTGTGTGTGTGTGTGAGTGTGCAGTACATACGTAGGCACGTAGGTACGTTCGACGAACGTCGTCGGACCAAGTTAGTGAAGCTTGGCTTCTTTTCATCCCCGTAGCGTTGCCGCTTGCCACTCAAAAATCGATAGCCAAATGGGCAGAAATGACGTGGTCAAATACAATTGCCCCCATGTTGGAACATCATTTGCCACGCAGACGACAAGTTGGTCGCGCACAGGTCCACATATGTCATGCGGTGCACGACACACGGCGCTGCAGGTTACACCGGTGGAAAGTGAGGAAGACAAGGATGTTACCTTGGCGATGTCATCTTTGGCAATTGACCCCAGATATTATTCGACATCACTATAGCTTCCCTTATCTACATACTGGATGTGACGTCATGTCGTGGGTTGACTTCAAAGGCTGTAAAGGCGAAAGTATCAATAATTCAAATGGCTGTGTTTTACGTGACCGCCCACATTCTGTTCGGGATGGACTGCGTCTATGGCTTCCACGGCTCCTTGTGCCGGTTGGAGGCGAGCTGACCAGCAGCGAACACGACGACCACAGTCATGAATTGTTCTGCCAATCTTGAGTCGACTGACATTTTTGCCGCTGCACCCTGTAGTTGGAATGCAAAACTGAGTTCCCGGACGTTTACCTGTGCGCATTTCTGCAGACTCCGGTTTTTGTTGCAAGCTCACCTGTGAGCGAGCGCACGATAGAGAAGAGTGAGAGGAAATTTGAGAATCGCTTCAATTGATAACTTCAGTACTTTTAGAGGAGCCGCTAATGAAGTGTTACATACGGAAGAATTCAGGGCACTGCACGCATACGCGTGTGCGTGTGTGTATACGAAATGAGCCGAGAAACATGATTCACTCAGTCGCCGCCTCTTTTTTTCTGCTGCCCACACCTTGTTGGCTTGGCTGAGCTCAGCTGAGCACACCTTATCATAGAGGTGCATGCAATGTTTCCTACAACGTCGCTTTTTATTTTCTTCTACTCCACTAATGCAGTGAGCCAGAAGGAAGAAGAGACTTTTTTAAACATTGTAACTTTGTATCTGTCAGTGCTGAGTGGTTCCAGCCAAGGTGTCGTCGTCCGTGGTGCGAACGGTAAGAACGGACTGAAAGCACTTTTTTTTGTTTCTTCGGACGAGATTTTTTTTCTGCCGCGTGTGTTTTTGTCGCAAACACACAAAGGAAAGGAGGCACTTGAATCAGTCGCACCTTGTCCGCAATTTTTACGTGGCTTTCCGGTTTCTTGGCAAGATATCCCGAGTAACTAGTCCTAATTGAAGATTTGCAGGCGCGTCGAATTTGCTGACTTTAATGAGGGTGAAGTTGATAGTTTTCCAGGCTGCTGAAGCCTCGTATTGGTGGAGCAAAACCTCCAGCATTTGTTGTGCCTCTAATCACTGAGTGTAATACACAAGTGTCAGGGAAGTGCGAGCACATGTGTTGATCACAAAGTCGTGTGTGTACGCATATTGCCGGCCCCCACTGGCTTACCTATGTACGTGCGTACGCACTGCGTGCAAGATGTGTCACATCACACATCTGCGACTTCCCCCCCCCCCCAAACTTTGCGCACGCATGCAAAGCTGCCGAAAAATCCACCACTTCTACCTTACCCACGAGTTTCATGGGAGAGGGCCAGAGCAGGGGGGAGGGTTAAAACACGCTCAAGCGGGGAGATAACATTTTACTACACCTCCTATCCTTGGTGTATACAGAGTGGAACTTCTTGTCAGAGATGAAAATACCTCGAGCTGAAGTCGAAAGAACGGCGACAAAGCCGACAAAAGAGGATGGGGAAGAGACTCCATTGGAAAAATCCACGTGGATTCAGGTAGCAATAGAGAGAAAGGACAGACAGACGCTCCTCTTTTTGGGGGGGAAGCTCAAACTCGCTCGCTCGCTCGCGCTCTTCTTCTTCTTTGAATAGATTCGTCTCAATGATACACCTACATATCAAGGATTAGACAGGCTCGACTGCCTCCCATAGCACACTCATCCCCGCCTCACTCGCCATTGTATTGAGGACGTCCTCTTACCTGCGCCTGCTCTGTCTGCTGCTCTGCTCTGCTCTGCTCCACATAGGCCAACTGCTGTCAAAGCTCACATTACGTGGTTGCTTTGTCCGCTTTCTCAATTCAGGCGGGAGGGAGAGAAGGGAGCATAAATGGGCAGGTGCTGAATGAAATCAACGACATCGTTAGCGAAGCCTTTCAGGTGAAAAAAAGCCCCGGCGGCTGCGACGACGGCTACGACTGCGGCGACTGCGGCGACGGCGGCGACGGCGGCGACGGCGGCGACGGCTCCACCACAGATTTTTCATCTGCCCGCCCGTATTTTGTCTGAAGCTGCGTCGCTGACAATGGGGCGACCTGAAGTGTCACCTCACTATGGGGCCGGCAGTAGCACGGTAGCTCACTCATGCACGTAGCACGCTGAGGTGAGCTCGAATCACGGCGGCGACGTCCAAAAAAGCCAGGAGGGCTGGACGTGCCATGTGGAGATGAGGGCGAAATCTATCTGGCCACACTGATGCTGGCCGGACGCAAACAAGTCCACTCTCACTGTCCACCCTGCCCGCCTGCCTGGAGGCAGGCACCAAATTTTCAGACTGGGTCGTGAATCACAGCAGATGGAATGAAAGAACTTGGCGGAACCCAAAATGCAAATTTTTCCGCTGGGCTCCGTCCCTACCTACTAATGCACAGCAACGTCCACGCAGTACATACGTGATGGTATGAGGCTACTACTGCCTCTGTCACAGCAGATTTTGCCCAAGGAATACGACGACCGCGCTGGTCTGAAGCAAGCCAATTTAAAGGAAGCTTTCGGAGGGATCGGATGAAGGGCCAGGAAGGTAGATACTTGGTAGGTACGAAGGTGGCTTGGCTGGTAGGCAGTCGACGAAGAATCTCTACCTCCAATGTTGGCGACAAGCTATAGCATCGCCTGTCTCGCATAACTTTCTCTGCTCTCCTGGCCTGTACTCTGACCACAACCAGTGGGGTAGGACGAAGAAGAGGAAGAGGAAGAAGAAGAGGCCGAGGAAGAAGAAGAAGACGAAGAAGAAGAGGAAGAAGCTCGATGGCCTCTCTCTTTCTCTGTCGACAGCCAAACTGACTGTACCTCTCTTATACGTACATGCCGAACTACCTTACGTGCTTATGTAGTGCGTCGTATGTAGTCAGGGAGTCAGCTTGAGCGAGAGAGAGCACGGCAAGGTAGAAAGAGGAGAGAAGGAGGAGGAACAAAGATGAAGCTTTCTGGAAAGAGGAGTAGGAGGAGAGTTTCCACCAAGGGGACCCAAGGGATCGGGCAGATCCTTGATTGCAATCTGCGAGCCCAAAGTAGCTTTCAGCCAAACGAGACACGTGCGTAGTCGTCGTCGTCGTCGCCGCCGCCGCCGCCGCCGTCGTCGTCGTCGTCGTCTCCTGGCAAAAGGTGTAACAACAAACTTCTTCTCTGTCTCTCGCCGGAGCTCGCACAGATGTGTGGTAACGTTCGGACTTATGTAGCAACGGTTAATTAAACTGTGCGCGGCCAATTTGTTTGTAAATCGCCGCCGATTCCCACCCCGAGATAAATTCATGCTGTGTGCGCGTGACAAACACCCCCCTCTGCTGTCTGAACTCGTACGTGAGCAAAGGGGAGGAGGAGGGGGGGTCATTTCCGCGGCTGATTTTATCTCCTTGTTTATTTCTCGCGCGGGACTTTTGACCTCTTCCTGAGTTGGCTGTAAAGTGGCTGCTCCTCCACCGTCGGGAGGCGGGGGGGGGGAGGGAATCTCCATCTCCACGTAGAGAGAGAGCTACATGTACTGTACGGTGCAGTCAGTATACGTGCTCCATCCATACATACTACGACAGCAAGTGGGACATCTGTTTTGGACATATCCATGCACAGGGAGGAAGAAAGAAAGATTTGGAAGTAGAGAGAGGAGGGTCACATCACTCCGAGTACATACGGTACAGTAGGGGGGGGGAGAGAAGGAAGAAGCGCCAAAGGTAAAGTTGTTTGGTATTCCCTGCTTCTCTTCGTAGCAGCGTCCGTGTGTAGCACCTACCCACCCACCCACCTACGAGGTGTTCGTACTCCACGTCCGTATGTAGTCGTGGCCAGGCACACGTAGCCCTGCGCACACAACAGCAGATATATATCCTTCCGCCCCATTTCTCGTTTCCGCCACCAGTCACGATATGGGCTGCTAGTATGTGTGAGGGATTATAAATCCACTAGGTAAATAGCACTGCTTCTGCTGCCAATCAGTATAGATCCCCGGCGTAGTCTAGTATGTATAATGCGCCATCCATCCTTCCCCGCAGCCAGCCATGCTCTCCAGCCCCAGCCAGTCCTCCTCCGCCAGCCTGGGGGATGAAAAGGAGAGGAGGACATTACAACATACGCCATCTGCGCTACTCCTTTTAGCAGCAGCGCATTCCTCTTCCTTCCCCAACTAGTAAAGTGTGCAGAATGCGTAGGTGACAATCACTTTGAAAGCGCCATCCATCGAGAGCGAGCGAGTGAATCGATTTCCAGAAAGAGGCAAACAGTTTAATAGTACTAAGGCACGATCAGGAGGCGATAAGGTGACCTAAGGAGCAATAAAAGGGCAGCAACAACGTCGAGCAAGGACGGGGACGAAGAAAGATCAATCCTGTTACCGGCGTCACACAAACTTTCCGCCAGTTACTTTCGGTCAAATCGTCTCGCTGTTACTTTTCTTTCTTCTTCTCATCTATCATTGGCAGTTTGTGCTTTCCACACGTGGCCACACAGACCATTACCAGCAGCTCCTCCCGTTAGGCAACAACAACCTTTGCGGGTGAAAGTGCGATAAGCTGATTAGAAATTCGCCACCGTCACCTGATTAGACCTGGGCGCCGTCGCCACGGACGTGCGCCAGCAACTATGAGTGTACAGTGGCACGGAGTAAGTGAACAGAACACGCGCTGGCTGGGATTGAGAGCAGAAAGCGACTACTACGATAGCGATCGATACGTTCGTACACAATTTGCATGGAGGAGCAAAGAGAAAAAAAAAGGGTCACTTTTTTACTCCTTGGGTAAAAAGATTTTCATAGCACTACAGTAGTTGTTGGGACTTCCTCATGTTATACTGGACGAAATGTGCGTCAAGGACTGACACAGCCGCATGTAGCGGAGAGGACGATATAAGCGGATCCTACTGTATCCTACTGCTGGAAAGTACCTGTGCAGTCTATAAAGGACATACTAGTATACTGTTTTATAGTAGACTACTACTATACGTGTGTACACCCTTTCTCTCATTG
>JAAUXU010125169.1_pt1 | contig 18477 bp, 20 predicted proteins | sample 7278151 | NCBI WGS metagenome assembly JAAUXU01 (sample SAMN14350113, study PRJNA611818) | marine sediment metagenome | isolation source: surface marine sediment (1.8m) | place: French Polynesia: Moorea | collected 2018-08 | reverse complement strand
TCTTCTTGGACTTGCCCACTTTCTTCACCTTTCTCAGCGGTCCTCCCGTCCCTGAGTCGGTGGTTCGCGATGCTCCTGCTCTTGGCACTTCACATCCTGGCAGATAAGGTCCTTCTAACTTTGGCACCTCACCTTGCTTTTCGCTGCTGGTCCTTGTCCTTGTCATCGGACCTTGCGCTCGTTCCTCACTTGCTGTTACCTCTCTGGCTTCTGCTGTCAGGTTCGTCGCATCTACCATGTCCGTCGCATCTCTCACTCCTGCCGCAGGATCACTGGATCCTGGCGAAAGCAAGCTCTGTGGGTCTCCAACAGGCTCAAAATGTGCACCCATCACTCAGAGCAGGCGTGCGCGTAGGCGGCTGGTCATATGAATGGTGACATCAGGCGTGCACACCACGGTGGGAACTCGGCCAGGGAGAAGCTGAACATGGGCACTGGCGTAGCTGCGGACCCGTAGCCACACCCGTCAGATACACAAATTTTCTTTAAGAGAGAAAAAGTCCATGATTGTTGAAACTATTCAAAATTCTTGGTAACTTCTAGTTTTTGTAACAGTTTAGTTCAAGATGTTAGTACAGGTACTCAGTGACACTTGAAATAGGTTGTTGCAACATATCATCTCAGCAAATTTACAGATCTTAAAGGGAGGCTGGTCCTGCAATTGGAAAAGACATCCCTCATGTGAAAAATGCTCTTTCATTTTCAACAATGGGACAGGCACTAAGCATGGACAGAGAAAGAGACAGATGCCACGGAAAATCAATCTCTGCTGGGAACATTTCCATTCTTGATGGGAAATGACTTCTTGAGCTAAAACTTTTTTCTCGGGACTGCTCTCCTCTCATACAAGCCTTGAATTTCCCGGGAAACCGTGACCTTGGATACCTGCCCGTCAGGTAACCTGAACAAACAAGTGCATCCATACATACGCCCTAAAACAAATGCATGCATATACATGAACACTCAAACAAATGCATGCATATATAGAAGTTCAAACAAATGCACGCTGATATACACATACAAACAAGCTTGTACATGCACATACACAAACAGACATACAGGGCAAACATCAATACCGTCTCATCACACTCGTACGTACATTATTTATATGTGTAAAAGCGTCTTCAAATCCTGTCACTTTAGCGACTTACTGAGCTAACAATGTCACTTACGCGATATTGTCTGATACCTGACTGTCACTTTATGTGATTTCCAATGCATCAGGAGAGTAGCACACACTTTTGGAGGTCCTTCTTATAACATGGCACAATGCTTGCTGGGTCCGTCACCGACCTTGCAGTTCATCCGAGGTCATTCTCCGATTTGCCAGAGTAACCACGACATTTTTCCAAACAGCTCTGTAAGCAGTTGAGTTTCTACGGGCCCTAAAGCTCCTCCTTCCTACTTTGAGACAGCACAAAATATGGCGAGCACATCCAAACTTCAGTCGGACTTGAATTAGCAAAAAGGAGCCAATCTCTGATCCCCTTGAGGAGTTTTTCTCTTATTTGACCATGCGAGTGTGATCACAGCATCTGTGAGTGCCCTTCTGAAGCTAAGCACCGGTCGGAGTTCGACTACAAGTGACCTCCCTCCTTGCCCAACACCCCGTTCTTGACGACTTTGATCAATTTCTCGAGTTATTCAGGCTGATTTTGTTCGTGCACTTGAGGTTTCTCGCGTGATCGGTTTCCTGGTATGGGAAGAAAGCAAAGGCCCTCGAAGGAAACGATCCTCTTTAGTGGCTATGGCAACATTGCGTCATACGAGTGGGTGTCGGCATCAAGTAACATCAAGCATCTGGCTGAAAAGAGTCAGATTGAATGTAGCTTCATGCACATGCGAAGGCGATCGCTTCATCGATCAATCGCTTAAGCTTCGAATCATTCTGCAAAATGATTACTCTCATTCAAAGTAGATTGTTCGAATCATTCGAACAGCTCTTCCTGACAGTGAAGATGCACAAGATGTTGGCAATTACACAAACAGAAAAGAAAGTGAGCAGTTGTGGGTAGTGATGCTTACGAGCCGGCTTTTTAAGGCTCGAGTCGAGCTAAAACAAATCAGGTTCGAAATCATATACCTACAAGCCGAGCCAGCCGCAGCTCGGCTCGACTCGTACTTTTACGAGTCGAGCCCAACTCGTAACCATCACTAGTTGTGGGATAGGCCGAAACTTTGACAGTTAGCGTAAGTAAATGTTGTGTTTTAGACATGTGCGTTATACTGACACCAACATCGACTATTTAAAGAAACACTGACATGACGCAGGCTACTTTTATATCTCTGTGTCCCTTTCGGCATCAGTGTTGCTGCTGAGAGGCAGGAATTGTGAAGCAGGAACCGTAGTCTCAGCAAAACGTACCAGTCTAGACAGTGAAATGTGTTCTGTCTAGTTGTCTTGCACAAGAAACATGATTGAACTGAACAAAGTTGTGTTGGCATTTAGATCTACACAGGACATTCGCTGATTGAGTGTCAGTATAAACAAATGTATCCTGTTTCGACCTTTTCTTGGCAGCCAAAAAGAAACGATACCGAGCATACAGCGACTACTTTCTTTCTAGAAACCAAACACTTACGTGTTGTAAATGTAAGTCCGTGTGTTGAGATGGGAGGTCTACGTACTTACGACGCAAGTACGGACCAAGAAACCAACCGACAAGAACTTTTTGGAAATCGCGCACGTCTTTTGTGTTCATACCATCGTGCATGTCAACTTCAATTCGTTTGACAAGCTTCTACAAGACTGTTCTTTGCCGTACAAAAGGTAGAGGTACTGAGCGTGGTAGAGCTGCAGAGTGAGGCCAAGTACTGGGCTTGGGACCCCACTCAATGACGAATCCATCAACTGTCTGACATCTCTTCACTCTCACTTGAACGAATAGACAGGTCTTTCTTTGGTGAAATCACACGTATTCAGGTAATGCTGCTTTTCTTCTTTTTTTCCGTTATTGGTAGGTGGTCAAAAACTATTTGAACTTACTAATGCACATTTTAGGAGTACTGACTGCTGTTTCGGTTGAAATCAGGTCATTTTCTGAACAGAGACGCCAAGATTTGGTAACGACTGACAAGACCTTGCGTGTCCATTCGTCCATTCGAGAGGTCGAGACTGCCTGTAGTAAGTAAGGACGGATGAAAAGGTCTTTTGGTTTGCTGCATTCCTAAGGTCTCGTGTCACTGAGTGCAGACTTTGAAGACAAGACAAGGTATATTTCTGGTGCTGAATTGAGCTTTATCGTTGCTACTTCTTACAGCGAGCAGTACAAAGGTCTTTTAGTACAATGCAGGACATAGGTGTTTGCAATACACTGTTGACTGTGACTCGTTGAATGCTTATTCTTCTCTTAGTCTGGTGCTCCAGCCTCGAAACAAAGTATGCACCTGATTGGACCTAATGTGGCATGTTCCATCTCCAGGATGATTTTGTTGGCCTAAGATCAAGTCCCACAACATGGGAAACATTTCCTTGTAGTAAGAGCACTTCACACTAGTAAGGACGCTTGCTGACTGGGGAACTCCCCAGCCAGGTGGCCAACAATATGCCTCAATTCCCTCGAACTTTGTTGAATTGTAGAAGGAGAGACGGCAAGGTCGAGACAGTAACAGCCTGTTAACGACATGGTTCTCCCTTCGGCAGGAGAATCTCAATTTACTTTGAAGTCACCGCCGAACGCAGTCTCATCCGGGTATTGCACTCTCTGGATTAGGTATGGCAACAATGGAATTCCGATTGCTTCCAATAGTGTATGACGAAGCTCTCAACTCTTTAGGAGCAGTCTGGCATCCATACTGGCACTCTTACCAACTTCACTTTTCACCTTTTCGCGCTAGTCTGAGCGAGCAAACAGAACTTGTCGCATCTCGCAACGTTGATGAGAATGTCTGGGCGACTGAGTCAAAGTACATCAGTATTTATGCGAAAAGTCAAATCGATTGCTCGGGCCCCTAAAACGAGATGTGGTAGACTCGCGAATAGGAGATTTTGGGGGTGATATATTTGGGTCAAAATTTGAGGGTTTATGTGCGGTTGCTTTTCACGGGCAGTTACGGATGGTTGCAAACGTTAGTCATTTGATGAAAGTGCTCAAGAGATACAATTACTATTGAATGGGTGTTTATTACAACTGGTCGTCACTAGCAATGGCTTTCGCAACGCCTGAATTTTGTGCATTGCCTCTTTTTGATCGTAAAGCATACCTGCATCCAGGCTCTGAGGTTCGTTCATACGCAATGCATTGTGATTGCTATTCATGATCGGTTGCTATAGGGTAATTCACCAAAACAGGCAAAAATTAGTCTTATAGCAATTTTTTATTTTTATTTTTGGTAGATCCTGTTGACTGGTGGCTCAAATTCAAGTAGACTGATTAGATTTTTCAATGCGTACAAGTGCAGAACCTAACCCTAGTTTATTAAGTTTGAGGTGATGGGTCATTTGCGTAGTAGCATCCTCGACCTAGCAGAAGCCCTGACTTTTGCTGGGGTTCTGCCATGAGAGAGATGTGTACACATAGAAGCCTCAGACGCTGGATGGTATCCAAAGAGTTGTGGATCATTGAGACACCACGAAGTTTACCTGAGAACATGATCAGATGATCAAGAAATAAAGTAGTTAAAACATCTCGAATTCGCATTTTGGTGGAAATCATTGTGATCGTCGGATTCTCATTGGCTGAAACTGCATTTGAATAATGAAAATCTAATCCCTCAGCCCTAGTTTGGGCTGAACTTCTCCCAACTCCATCAAGAAATAAAAAATCAAACATAAAACTAGCTTTTGTCAGCTTCCGAGAATCATCTGTATACTTCCTAAAGGTGTCTGAAAGGTGTGGCTACTTTTCGAGGGCGTTTTATCTTCAAGGGCAATTCTCATTTGCAAACTTACGGTGCGTGAAATATCCTTATTTTCCATGTCATCTCGCCCGCTCCAATAAGCATTTCCGGGCTCTTTCTTGAATTCACTTTTTTATGGAGTAGGGGACATTAACGCAGGTCAAGAGCTGCAGGATGGAGTCGAAGAAAATAAGACATCTTTTATACGATTAGGGCAAACAATCTACATGGTTTAAAATTCCTGGCCCATTTTTTTTAGCAGCAGTGTAGTCATTGGTTGAAATGAAATGAACCCTCTACTAAATAAGTGCCCCAAGTAGCTCACATCTTTTGACTCAGAAGTTTTAGCCAAGTAAGGGCTCCTGGGCGCTGACATGGAAAGAGACGGTAATCAGGGATGACTGGAAACTCTTCAGATATTCCTACGGAACCTCCGACGACTTTGGTCAACCAGTGCCCGATTTTGCTGACGTGGAAGGTGAGACAGTTGTGTCGATAGATCCGTGATAGAGCTGGGCGAAAACTCCAGTTTTCAAGAGCAACCCGACCCCATGCCAATTTTGAAGAGTTCGCCTCGATCCGACTTGACACGGAAAAAACCTCATTTGCAACCCGAAGAAAGCTCTCTTTGTATGTCGGAAAAAAGCTCATTTACCCAAGCCGAAAAAACTCATTTGCTGCCCAAAATAAAAGTCGGCGAGCTCACCAGTCACGCAACCGGAGGAGCTTATCACATCTGTTCAAGGGATATGCAAAGTTGTGCACTGGGAAATCACTTGAGCAGAGAAGAAGAAAATGCATCAGCAAGGCAGAGTGGCAATTCTGCTAAGTGAGGATGTGCTGAGAGAGTTATACTTACTTGGAGCCCGATCAGTTTCTATCAAGACACCTTTCCATTTTCAATTATCTGCCAAAATGAGGTTTGGAGAGCTTCTGCAGAACTCTACAAATACTAAAAGAGACGAAAACAAATCTCAGTCACAAACAAAAAAAGCAGCTACGGTGACTGCTTTTACTAAAATACCAGGAATCTCAAAATGCTGCCAGGTGTTGACGCTGGATCTTTACATCTCAGATCGGGAGGGCTCTTACACTCAGTCCTTGTCGTAGTACGAGGAAGATGGGTTCCACGGCAAATTGTACATTGTAGTGGGATTATCGGCACCTGGTTGTGAGGAAGTTTTAGATCATTTTAAGCGTTGGCACTTACAGTTAAGTACCTTCAACTATCTATCGACACCACTGTTTGTTACTTTTGTCGTCAACCTGGTCTGATTTCTGTACTGATTCAGTAATTTCAGCGGGGAGAAATTCCCTGCACCCGCTGCACTGTGGTGCAGCACTGTGGTGTGGGATGTCCCCCTGGAATTGGTCCTTCGCAGAGTGCTTGCCAAGCACCATGACCAACTTCTGGACAGCCCATTATGAATCTAGAGCGCCCAAACCGCGTCGACCCGTAGAGGAAGCCACGCGACCGAGACTGATTGGCCAAGAAATTTCTGGTTGTCTTGCGATTTTACCTATAAGGACTGCAGAACTGTATATGCATTGAGGACTCGGCGGAGGAGGAGAGGACAGACATGTTTTTTGGTCCCTGACAAATGTGCATATCGTGAAAATGTTTTTTGGCCTTATGCTAATGAATTGAATGAAATTTCGGCTAGTTTTAATGGTGTCGTCAATCAGGACCTAATTATAACCCTCCCTATACATGGAGGTGCCAGTTTTCTAGCTGTAGTTTCAGGGGAAGAAATCAGTTGTTTTGTGTTGCTTCTAAGCTCACAATAAGAGTTTTGCACTCAAGACTCTACCCGAAATTCGACCGTACCATACCTCTGTCCAGCTGTAGCACGCGGCAAGTGTAGTAACGCACTCTATGTAGCCAAGAAGATTTTTAGGAAAACTTGTTGTAAGCATTTTGCGTTAGAAGATTCGTTAGCGGAGATGTAGAAGACGCTGGCAAACGATCTTTCGGAGGCAACTCACGTGAATTATTCATCCTTTTAAAAGTTTCGACAGCGGAAAAAAAATCACGAATGCGAGACTTAACGCAGAGAGTAGGAAAAAGAGTGATTTTGTCATAGATTGCTTAGCGACTGCTTCTACCGCAGCAATTCAGCTCAGTGGGTGGGTTTTGCTCACAATGAGAGTGAAGCCATTCTGAGACAAAATCACTCTCTTGACCTCGCTCTAAAAGTTATCGTACACGTATATGCGATTCACATACGCGAGGCCTCACTGTTTTGGCCTCGAATGTTATATTATCCTCTGCATTATCGGTCATGATACTCGTACGTACGTTACATGTACTACGTACCTAATTTAACTGTTGGAGCATGACTAGTAGGAGTAAAAGCTTGTATGGAAGACATTTTTCCTATTCCTTTGACAATTTCTGATCACTTTTCCGTTTGTTGCTGTTGTTGATGAGGAATGACCCCATTGCTGGTGTTGCCCAGATTAAGCAGACTGGGCGCATTGGTGAGGAGACCGATCCGTTGTTTCTGCTTCCTCTGCTCTGTCATCTGATCCCTCAGGTCAGAGAGTTGCGTCGACAAAGTCTTGACCAGCTCCTGCAAAGACATATCAGTCATGCGTACTGTCCACACCATGTCTACGTGCACTGCTACGTGTCGTTCTCTCTGTACATATCGAACCTGTGTGGCTCCCAGTTGAGTCTGCAGTGTTCGCCACTCGTTCTGCTCGCCTTCCACTTCTTCTGCGGCCAGAGAAATGGCGCGTAAACGGGGGAACCAATCTAAACAACGTTCCTGTACAGAGAAAATGAAGCGTACAATTGTGATCTTAAGTTGTAAGCTGGAGTTTACCTTGACCATCTGGTGCACGTAGCTCTCCGGACCGGTGAATTCTGTAGGATCCTTGACCTTGATCAACACGATGAAGTACAAGTAGTGCCACATGTTGTGTTCGTATCGGATATGCTCTTCAAATGTTACGTTCTTGTTGTCAAATGCTTTGCGCTCAAGACCTGCAATTAGATTTTTTCAGTGATCGTAGTTATAAGTCAAGGGAGTGAAACATTTTTGATTTTTGACGTAACGAGTACGCAGCACACGAATGCTACATTGCAAAGGAATAGGAATATTGAGTGCGTGACTGCTGCACGTCAAACTGTCTATTATGGTTTTTCAATTCAAAATCTCGTTTTGATTTCATATGGTAATGCTGTCTTTTGCAGCAGCTTCTTTATGTGACAAGATTTTGGCTATCAAATGTAAAAAACTTATGTAGTTCAAATTTGTTCAGCAGGTATGGGTTGCATTATAAGATTTCATTTTGCTGGGTTCTCAAATCACCACTAATCAAACCACCATTCAAATCAAACCACCACTAGCAAAAATGGTGTTCTCCAGGTTGCTTGGCAACTTGGGGCTGGCAGAGCACATTGTCATGGGAAGCACATCAGCTCCCCTTTACAAAGTAGCTTTTTATGCCTAATTGGAAGTCATAATCATTGTTACAACCAAATCCAAAGACGAATAATGAATAATCATTCAGTGTTTGTCCTTCTTTGGTCTGAGAAGACTTAGCTAGAATGAGCTTACCACAAATGAAGCACGAGTTCTTGATGACTTCTTCCTTCTGCTGTTTCTCAGATCTCAGATCTGCGAAGGTGTCGATAATGACGCCAAAGATAAGATTCAGGACGATAATGATCACGACGAAGAAGAAGAACATGTCGTAGATCACTCTCGCAGGGAAGAGAGACTCGTGGTTGGAAGGCGCTCTCAACACGTCACCAATACCACCACCGTTGCGAAGACCCTATACAAATGTACTTATCTATGTGACAGCGGGTAATGAGGGACATGGTTGATAAGCCAAACTCACTTGATTCAGTGTGGTCACAATGCACATTAGGAGAGAGTCGCAAGAGCGCTCCTTGCCCTCTGGAGCAGGTGGATGGAGAGGATCTATGGACAGCGAGAATGGTTCTGTGGATGTACTCATCTATTCAAGGGGTATGGTATCTACCGCTAACGTCCACTGCAGTATCACATCGGTCAATGTGACAGGACTCTGTTTTCTCATCCCCTTGTTCTTCCTGTTCCAGACCCTCTGCATCCAGGAGAAAGTCATCTTTGAAGAAGATGAATCCGATGATGGAGAAGAGGTAGACCAAAATGATGGCAAAAAGGGCTGTCAGCAGAATGGAGCGACCGTTTCGGGTCACGGACTTCATCACATTCAACAGGGTCTCCTCGCGATAGACCACATCAAATAGCTGGAAGGAGTAACAAGTTCTAGTCATGTTATGTGCTCACAATGCAAAATCAATGTATCAATTAATACCAAGACTGAGAAGAAGAATGGATGCATGAAGAGACCAAGGATGCAGAGAATGAGATATCCCACGTGATACATCAGCTCCGCATCCAAAATAATTTGCTTGACTGGCTTATTGAAAGTGCCCATGTTTCCCATGATGCTGATGAGATGGATGCCCTTGAAGATTACCTAAAAAGATTGGCTCTGTAGCATTGGGATAACACTGGTAACCAGCTTCTTCATCTGCTTACTATTGCTACTCCCAGTAATGTGACTGTAGCCTCTGGCCCAGCTGAGGCTATAAACCTGAGTATGGCAAAGAAAACAAGCAGTTTGATGGCCACAGAGCTGGGAATGGTGGTGACAATGGCAGCAGAGACGAGAAGGCAGGCCCACAGCAACCCTGACAGGTGGCCTCCAGTGTCTGTAAATTTATGTACGTGAACTTTTCAACTGCTGATATGACTGTTCTGTGAGAAAGTGTGAACTAAAGTACTGCATTACTTGGGAGAGTGTCAGCAAAGGGGTAGAATGAGGCGACAATGACATTGATGAAGACTGAGCAGGCAAAAATGACATAGCTCCAGAATGACATGTGACTGGACACCCAGAATAATCCTGAGTTGCTTCTCAGCTTCTTCTGCCACTTCATTTCTGCAAAGCAGTCCTCTGTACGGCCAAAGAAGTCAGACACTTTGCTGCCCTAAAATAGACAATGTCACTGGTGTACACAATGAACAAATCTCTCTCAGGTATCTCTGCCTACCTGATCATCACGCTCGGCATTGGTGAAAAGCTTAACCTTGGTTTCCTCAGTCAGGTACTCACAAATCTCAGGGATGGGGAACACAATCTACATGATGCAGTACATGTTACAGTAAAGTTTGTAGTTTAAATGAGATCACACTTAACACCATGGTTAATTCACCTGCTCAAGTGTCTTGTCATGTCTAACGACTTCGATCTGAGCTGTGTGCGAGCTATAGAATCTGAGTGCTTCCACCATCTTGGCATCCATTGTCTCAAGATTAGGCCTCAGCAGCAAACCAATCTGGTGGTGAAGGTAAGATTAATTTATGCATCAAATAAGCATTGTCATTAATGAGATCACGTCCCCGTAGATGAGTGCTACATATAGCAAATTTACCATGAACTTGTATTTTACCTGCTTGTTGTAGAGAGCAAGTTGGTGGCACAAGATGTAGATGTTGTGACCAACAACTCGAGGAGAGACTGCATCATCGCCATCATCACTGTCTTCCTCTAAAACCTCCTGGTGGTAAGCCTTACATGCAACGTCAATCTGAAGAAGTTGGCAATGTTTTTTCTTTCGCTTGTGTTCTGAGTGTTCCATAAGTTGTGATACACGTGTTTGAAGGGTTGTATCTCACATAAAAAGATATGGCACATCACATATAATACATATAATCACATATGAGCTTTCCCTTACTCCCTTGAACTTCAAAATCAGGTAGGTCATCTCAGAGGCATTGCAAATGGCACAACTACATGCAAAAACTTGTCATGAGATTTGCTGCAGGAGACTCCCCAACAATAATAACCAACCACTTTAGCATCATTCATGACACAATTCACAAATCTTTGAGGCCACTGTAAGCTCAGCTGCTGGCCTCAGTCAGAATTTCCTGTGGTATTTTTTCTCCCTTCTTCAATGTAACTTGTGCTTAACATTAGGCTTTCTGTGCCACTACTGACATTTAAAAATCAATGTTTGACTGTATTGAACTTTCTATTAACAAATTTTTTGACTTGGCCTTTTATAGGCCATGTATTTGATATTCCATGCAGAGTATGTGCTATAATTTTTTGACACCCAGTACATGCCAATATGCATTTGCTGTATGATGTTAAATCACCCTTTGAGTAACTTTCCACTTTATCCAATGAGACTGGCACTTGTTATGCCACTACTTACCAACTGCTCTGGGTTCATGTTGTAAATGATCTTTTCTGCAACATTTTCAGAGTCAGATGTTCTGCTCTCCATGATGGCCAGTAAGAGCTTAGAAGCATTGTTTTTAAGCTCCAACACCAGATCCATTCTGTGCGAGTGGAGAAATGTATTCACTAATGTATCAATCAAATGCAGGATTATTCCCCATTCAAATTTGCTTTACCTGGTCTTGCCCAAAGGGTTAATGTCATTCAGGATGAGGGCGGTAATGATGCCCAGACCATTTGACTCGTGCATTGCAATGCACACTTGGTTCTCATAGCAGGGACCCTAGGAACCACAGACAATATAGAATTGTTGCTTTCATATAGTAATATGACCTGAAGACTTACTTGGCAGTACTCGGTCAGTGTTTCCAAAATCTGGTTGATGAGTAAGACGTTATTCTCATTGATGTAAAGCCCGAGGAGTCCAAGGCCTCCAGTCGTAGATCCACATATCACGTCCAACAAGATCAGCGTCTCGCTGATGAGGTTGTATTTCGTCTTATTGTTCTGAAAACGAGAGATATATTTATCTGTCATTGTATATGGAGGCAGTCACTTAAATCCTACCTGATCCCTCAGGAGATTCTGAAGATCTTGGTTGTGGTTCTCGCACAATAGTTGCAGAAACCGCAATATTGGCTTCATGATTGATACCTGAACAGAAAGTGAGTATTTGTACACATAAAAATTATACACTTATGTGTGTGAAAGGAGTGCATATACTCTAGGGCAGTCACTAGAATAGGTCATTACCACTGTATGGGTTTAAGGCAGAGTTCAACAATCAAGCACTGTCTTACTTTGGGAGAGAGTTTGTTCTCCTCTTCTCGTTCTTTCGCGCGATCCACTTTCTCGGCCAGGAGGTCTTCCAGGTTCGATGCCAGAGAAGGTAAGCCGAACGGATGATCCTCACCTTTTTTTAAAAAAACAGTCAACAATGCAGTCTGTGTGTACGTACATAAAATGTTCAAGTCAATCATGAAACCTGGAGTCGCTCCTCTGGCGGCTACGAATGCCTGTTGTGTGGCCAGAGCTGCCTGGTCAAGTTCTTCACGGAGCTCTTCAGTCATCACCACACCATTCACCGGTTTCACTGTCAATGAAAATGAGCACTAGGCTTACGAGCGCAACACAGCTTCATAAAACTTACTTCCACCCTTTCTTCTCACAGCCCGTTCAAAGTCCTTTGTTGAATCCTTGTCTTCGTGAGCCCTATATGTAGTCAAAAAGTAACGCCATTGTCCCAAAGTCAACGCAAAATCCATGTCCCCCACCTTGCTGCGATGTCCGAGGTGTTGACCGTGACCGTGGCCTTGATCTCTGCCTGCGCCTGGCTGGTCTTATCGTAGAAGACTTTAAAAAAGCTCTGGCTCACTTCTCCAGAGTGGAGCTGACTGAATAAAGACTTCTGAATATCCTGGTTACCACCTTCCAGCAGGGCACTACCTAACTCGGTTACCTATGATATGGATGAGCTACAAAGCTTGACCTGATATGTGCATAAAAGTCTGCCTTTCACCTCTGAGAATATTTTTGGCATATTTGCCGATTTGATGACGAGATCGACGATAAGTTTGGAAGCTCCCTGATTGTCTAGGTGACATTGGACGTCGTGCAGAGACATTTGAGCACGCATGAGGAATTTGGAACCGGGACCGTGAGACACTGGCAAGGACTGGGTGGGCACGACCTGCATGGGCTGCAGCGGCACTTTGGCAAAGTAGCGAATGAGAAGGCTCATTCGCAAGGCGTCTCCCTGCAAAAATGAAAGATCTAGAAACTGTGAGCAGTGATTTGCGCAGAGGCTTACCTTCTCGCCGAATTCTGGGTCCACGGCCATCATCTCTCTGAGGGTCTGTAAGATCTTGATGCAAAGGCCCTCCTGTTTCTCCTCCATGAGTTTGGAAGTGTGAGTGACGAGCCTCCTGCGCAATGACGACAAGATTCCAATGTGTTTTATAAAACGAGACAATTCATGTAAGATTCTTACTTGATGAAACCGCCGTGCTCACACTTTCTCCTGGCATCAGTCCCTGCCGGGAAGAGCAGCTCCGGGCGATAGAGAATGTCCACCAGCACTGAGAGTTCAGCTTCCACGAGAGCTTTCAGGTGATCTTCCAAAACCGAAACGATGTCCTGGAGACCCTCTATGATAGTACGGTCCATGCGCATCCCACCGCCAACCTAGCAGCATCGACAAATGCCTCATCAACCACAACAAATGAATGGATTTAAAAAATTGTCTCACATTCGAGCTCGACATCTCTCTCTTTGGTCCACGAGCCACCGCCATCCATTTGGTTGTGGTTGTGCGGGAGATCATAGCAGCCTTGTTAAACATGGCTGTTACCTGTCAGTACAAGAAAAATGAACAATCTGTTGTTGTATTGAATGTGCGGTCCCTACGGTGCCAATGGAAATAGATTCGTCTTACAGAACATAGTCCGTTTGTACATACAGCTCTGTCGCAGCAAAAATTCCTAAATAATACATGCTTCGTACTGCTGGAGGAAATTATTCAGAAGCGTTTTTGTCACAGTTTGATATATTAAGCCTGCCAGGTAACAAACAAATTTGTTGATCTGTACATATACAGTACAATATACAGCACAGTACAGCATGGAGTACACTCCAGATGTTTTGAGTTTTGACAATACACACACTTTCAATTGAGCTCCGTAAGTGTCACTTCAGTACATTCTTGCTGTGATCACGATCATTGAATAAGCTAAACTGTATTAATCTAGCTGAACAGGGGTGGGTGATATGGCACTTTGAACATTCCATCAACCATAATTTGCACAATACAGTCTGGACATGAGGCCAACTTGGACACTTGTTGCCCTATAAAGTTTTGTGTTGGGCTCAGCGAAAATGCTGCCGAGACGCAGGGTATGATCAACCGACTTTCGTGAGCAGGGCGACTTTTTGAAGTCGTCCTCGTGTGCAGACTGAGTCGTGACAAGCCATGTGCGATGGATAATTAATTAGTGTTGAGCGCTCCATGTCACCCATCCCTGTTCACCTGTACCTTATTTTGCCATATCAAACGATCGTGACAACAGGAAGAATGTATTAAAGTTATACGCAAGTAGATCAACTGAAAGTGTGTCTGTTTAAAAACTCAAAACATCTGGAGTGCACCTCATGCACGCATAATGTACGAGGATGATGCTTACTGTGCGCAATACAGTAGTGTGTTCTTTCAAAAGATAGGGACAATCTCATTGGCGGTCTTAGATTTCCCACCTGAATGTCTAGGTCAGAAGGTATTGCAATCCCCCTGGTTTTGGCCACCTCGGACAGGGTTCTGATGCAGTTCTCTACGTTAACTCTTTGGTCTACTGAGAGCCAAGAGCACTGCGAAACCCGAAAGGCAGCACCCAGCAGCTGCACGAATATCGGCTGGCGGGTCTGAAAGAAAAAAAGGGCCATGAGTCGTAGTTCATGTACAGGGTGGTAGTTAATTAGTGACACAGAAACTTGAAGTGCAGGTTCATCCAACGCAGTGAGATTTAAATTCTGTGAGGACAGCTTTGTACCGTGTATAAACGTTACTTACAAAAGATCTTACTGAATTTGCGCTCTCCTGCTCTACCAGTGCCTCATGTGAGGCATTTTGCAAGTGTCTCAGGAATGTGGCTTGTGCAGGAGGCCAAATTAAGTTAAATTCAGCTGAAATATTAAGATGACTGCTGCACCGGAGTGTAAGTTCATTCATTTTTTACTTTATCAATGCTGTACTTACGGCAAAAAAACACGCACGCATCTCTAATTCATTTCCACCCCGTAGAATGAATGCCAATGAACCCAACACGAAAGATGATGCGCTCACACTGGGGTGTTCATAGAATGGTAATGGTGCAGTGCATGCGCGTACTAGCGTACTCGCATGAGTGCTGCATAGGCAAATGACGTCAACAACCACTGAATTCGCAAGAAAACCCAATATCGTTACTATCGCACTAAGAAAACTATAAGTGACATGCATAGATAGACACATGCTGTATGTTATACAGACGAAAAATCTCAACGGATTAGGCAAGAAAAATCAATTCTGTTTATGTCCTGCCCCCAATGTAGGCATTTCATTGTGTTGCATGCACAGAAACTTACTTGGTTAGCGGCAGCCTGACCCTCATTTTCCTTCCAGAAGACCTGGGCCTCCAGCAGATGATTCTTTGTGTTAGGAAGAAATAACAGAGAAAAGGATAAGGGAAAGCAAATGAGGGAAACTTTACTGTGGTGAGAGAGCTGCAGTTTAGTTGCCATGGTATTAGGAAATTGGTATAGCGGTTAGTACGAGTATTCAGATAACAAGGACATTGACCACGATTATCAAAGAGACACCAATGGGAGCTCTCCCCTAAAACCTGCCTGGTAGCGACCATCAAACTGCCCAAAGATATGGTCATATATCTTGGTTGTCTGAAAGATATATTTTCAAGCGAAGCTACTCATCATCTCCCAACACTTTCAGAAAATAGACATATACGCAGTACTGCAGAGACGAAGAAGAACTGGAATCTTTCTCTTAGCTTGATCACTTTCATTGCTATCCGCTATCTTACCTGCACCGTTGTGCTCTGATCCGAATATGGACTCTTGAAGAAGGTGGTCACTATGTCCATGACAGTGTCCGTTACGTAATGTTCTAGCGCCTGCAAGTACAACGACAACATACAGGGAACGAACCGAATTTGTAACAGGCCGAAGTAGATCAACCCTCACTTGGTCCGCATGCTTTCGGTCATGGGTAGCGTTAGAAACGATGCCCATGTCGAGAAGGAAGGAACTCTCAAAAAGTTGCCACATGTGGTGAGACGTATAGATCTCCTTCATCTCGACCTCGGTGTCGATGTAGCAATGGGTGAGGAAGTTTACGTAGGCCTCCTTCACCTGTAGGGGATGTGCGACCGTTTTCGTTTATGTCGTACATTCATTACGTCCCTTGGTAAATATATACCTCTGGAATTGTGTCCCTATGACACACCATATTGACGATATCGTCTAAAGGAAGCAGTGAGTGACATTTGATCTCGGTGTACACGATCTTGCCCATCGTACAACAGGCTAGGAGGCGAACCAACTCGATGTGGTACCTGCGAAAACAATGGTACCATCTCACTGAAGGAACCGCGCGTACAGCTTGTAGTTGTACCTCAGAGGAGATCCGTCATCCATTCTGTTCCTCTCGGATCTCATCATCTCGACGAAGATGTTGAACGAAGCCTTGTCGTTGTAGAAAACGAGCACGTCTTCGCCGCCAGTAACCAACTCTTGCATCACGAGATCTTGACACCGTCTACACAGCAAGAGAAGGTTATTTTTCCACCGGGGCGACAAGACTTACCTAAGTGTAAGTATGCATATGTTTCGTACCTAATGAATTGGTTCTCCGTCCTCACGATGGTCTGTAGAAACTTCAGGTACTGGACGTGTTTCCCGTGCGTCTCGATGCAGTGAACAAAGTGCTGCACCACTTTTTCACTCACCTATCCAAAAATTATTAAAAATTTAAGTATTGAAAATAAGTGTGTGCTCTTAATAAACATTTAAACTGTTAATCACCTCATTGCAGAGGGTGGCGTTGTCTTGGAAGATGGCACACATGGTCTGCGCTTCCAACAACTGTAATGGGAAAGTCGATATACAGCATAGGTACATTGTACGACCAATAAGTAGTATGCGCTGTACTAGGTGAAGTAACAATGTTCGTTGTTGCACGACGTACCTCCTGTGCTAGTGCGCTCGCATAATTTACCATATTTCTTCGTCCGTATAACACAGTCCATAATCTTACCCCTGGTGTAAGGAACAAGTCGATGTGCTTGTGTAGTAACGCCTGGTTTTGTACGTTGCCTAAGCAGAAGTTCTGTAGAAACTGATGTGCTAGCCTCATCAGTTCATTCATTCTGACATCCTCTTTGTGGTCGTAAGGGATTTGCAACAGGTCCAAAATGACGGCCAACACGCCCATGTTACGGAGCAAGCGCTGCTCGTGTTTGCGAGGCTTCTTGGAGTTGCCTTGTTGTGTCACGCATAATCTGAAACACCAGATCCATGCCATAACGATTGTACGACTACTTGGATCACGGAAGAAATCTAGTCACCTGTTCAGCCGCACCAGAATCTGCTGGATACTCTTGTAGTTTCGCGTCTGGTTTGCGTCCAACGCGGGTCCAAGGTCCAGGTCGATGGGGGAAGATGAAGGCCCGGATAACGATGCATTGGGCTGCTGCTGTTGAGATGCCTGTTTGCCCATATCTGCTAGAAGCGGTGTGGCTGGTCTGATCGAGGCTGCAGCAGCTTTTACATTGTTGCCGTTGGGTGTTGTGCCTCTACTTGCGCTGCCAGCACCACCTCCACTGCCAGCACCAGGGTCCTCTTCATTGCTGTTATTGTTGGGTGCCTCTTCGCCGGACTTCACCTTGTACACCCACAGCTCAGACTTTTCCACCAACAGTCTGAGGCCGTCCAAGTCGTCCTTGATCTGCTTGTACGATTTGACATCGTTGTCGCTCACTAACAGCTGAACCTGAAATGGAGGATGAGAAAGGTCTTTCTTATGCATTGATGAAGACTGACTTGCTCTTTTTGGAAACTAATCCCTCAACACACAGCACCAAAGGCTGCTCATCTGGAGGTCTGTGGGACAGCAAAGACTGGAGGAGAATCTTACTTCTAAGCGATTAGTGCTAAGAGCACTTACTTAAACAAACTTAACGGGGTTGTTGCACGCTGTCTAGGTCGCGGCGTATACACATACCGCATAGGTTTCTACCTATTTTCTCATCTATGCACACGTCTCATGAGTGCACGTGTAACTCATCTAAGGCATGACTCCCTAATAAATGAAATATTTAAAAAAAGCATTAAAAAACTGCACGGCAACCCTTCCTTTTCTGTTGCCCAAGATTCTTGGAAACAGTGATGTGGCCAGTTCATTGCACAAGACGTGGTTTTTGTTCAATATTCACTTCATAAATTTCAAATGGGTGCTCAAACTCAAGGAAAATCGGTTGTTCCTCTGGATAAACCTCGAATCGTTGCCGCCACTATTTGTTCGGGAGGTAACACATCGGTGTCTCATGCTATGCATGATGTTCATATGTCTCTTCGACCTTCATGTCATCAATTGGGGCAACCTACGTCATGCAGTTCTTTTTGTCTGTTCTGCTTCCTGAGATCTTTTTCAAAGTTGCTAAGATATGTACTTTTTTGTGTCCCAGGAGGGCGATCAAGGTGACACCCTCGGATACTACGTCATTCTGCCAATCCGCGTCCCCAGAAGCTGCTGTTATTCTATAACCAGGTATCACGAGAGGTTGCACTCCGCAGAACGTCTAGAGTATCTGAACATTCCTGAGGTAGAGTACAGTAGAG
>JAAUXU010148276.1_pt1 | contig 18479 bp, 16 predicted proteins | sample 7278151 | NCBI WGS metagenome assembly JAAUXU01 (sample SAMN14350113, study PRJNA611818) | marine sediment metagenome | isolation source: surface marine sediment (1.8m) | place: French Polynesia: Moorea | collected 2018-08 | reverse complement strand
CAGTTTAGTTTCATCTTTGACACATGAGCTTTCCCAATGATGGAGAATCAGTTCAATTGATGGATTCTCAGTTATTCAGAGACATTTTCAGTGACAGAAGCTGTGTTCTAAATCATGGAAGAAGTATTTCAAGGCCCAAGAACCATTTTTATGATGCAGCAGTCTCCGGTTACAGTCGTCACGGAAGGACCCGAGGTTTCGTTGGCTTATTATCTCTCTCTATATATAAAAGAACAGGCCCGTATGTACGTGTGTGTGTGTGTGTGTGTGTGTCCGTCTGGCTGTCTGTCCGGTCTTGGCAGCTGATTTTCGTCTTCGATTTCATCAGTTATAGGTCATAGGAGTTCAATGGCACATCTATACCTTCAGTGCAAAAACTCATCTCAGTTAAAACGTGTAAGCATAATGATATGTTCGTGCATAGAATTTCCAATGAGACTTTCCCAGTAATTTAAATTGCCCACTTAAGCACTGACGAAAAACACAGCAATGTAATTTTTTCTGTAGTGTATTTCATGACGAAGTTTGATGACTTTAAAAATGACTCCATTTTGTAAAGGAAACAATTGGGACCGGCAAAAGTGATGGCTGTAATGGATTTTGACTGTAAACAATGACTATAATCGGAGACCACTGTGCCAAAAAAAATACCAGCCGAAAAAAATTAAGCTGACAAGGATCATGTAATTCTTCTGTTAAAAGCTAACAAACGGCCACGGTTCTGCAACGCCAGAGTGGTTTCGAGGGTTCTTTGGAATAAGTATGAGTTAGCTGCTGACGCAGGCCATTCTCATTGCGAAGCTCGACTCTACTTTCTCCAACACTGACAGGACCAGAGTACCAATTTTCCGAGAGAAATCATACACAACTCATTAGTTAAGCCAGTGTGCTGCTTCTCAGCTTCCTGGCACTTCTGCGGTTACAGGGTTCCCCAACAGTTCTCTGACCCAACCTTTCATGGGGAAATATCTTGTCTGTCATCCGTAGTACATTTCTTTCCAGCTGGCGCCATAAAGAGCATGAAGACCGCAAAACGACCAAACATGCTCACATATGAAGACATTAATTCTTCTTGACCACGTCGGTGCCAGCTGTGATATCCTTGGTGAGTATGAATGCCGTCGTGCCTCCGAAAGTGGCTTTCACGGAAGTTTGCTCGGTCATTTACCATCTACTTGTGTCAGAGCTAAGGTCGACTAGAGAGTTTTCCCATAACCCTGTAGATTGGGATGAGGGAGAGACAAATGTCAGCTGCCCTGACTTAAATCCGTGCTTGGCTGAACAGGCAGGCCATCAACATTGTCGTAAGACGTCCTGGGTTGCAACTATGGCACAGGACGCAGATTCAAACCGGCCAAACTGGCGCTGCTGCCTGGCGCAGGCCAGGAAACTGGAACTTTGTCAACGTGGTTGGGAAATATTGGTGGATTTATCACGTCCCAACTTTGCACATTCTTTCTCCACCCCCTGGATGTCGCATATATAATAAGACGGCCTCCAGTCGAGGGCATAATAATGGGTTCCAGGCGATTCACTCTGTTCAGCCTCAGCGTGACCTCGAACCTCCCGTGCGGCAGGGACGTTTACCCGGCCGGACCATCTTCATTGCACACAAAAGGCTGAGCAAAAGCAACAGCACCAGCCCATTTTGGGCGGAGAAGGGATGAGCAGCTAATGACTTCTTTGAGAAGTGTGATTGACGCTGAATGAGATCTGGAAAGACCTGCAAGATCTTGATGACGTCTTTTGCACCTGATTTGAAACCTGGATCAGCTTCTCTCCACTCGTGTGGAGTCATCGATAGTAAACAAGTGCTCTAGAGGCCATCAAGGCTCTGGAGGGAGTGCTCGACGACCAGACTCATGGCAACGTGACCGCCTTCAGGCCCGCCTTTTTGTGGCTCATAGTGTCTGCATCTGAGGGCGTGCCCTGCTCTGGCCCCCGAGAGTGAAAGGGCCATTACCTCCTCCTCGTCGTTCTCTTTGTCGTCCAGAAAGAAGACGTTACTCAAGTTCCTCTCCACTGTTAACTGCACGCAAAGAAAAGAAATAGGATAGAAACTCGGCAACAGCGGAACGACGACCTCATGTGCGTCATTTTCTTCTCAGTCTCCACTTAAACCTCGTTCTCTAAGTGGCTCTTTTCTTGCAGTTTTTTGCTATTGCAAAAAAGTACAAGGGTTTGCTTGATAAGAAATAGTTTGTGGAAACTGCCCGTGCAGTGCAGACCGAAAGCACTGTATACAATCCACGGACTGTACGTACTTAGTCAGCCACCCCCACTCCAGCCCAGCCACGTCCAGGCCCTGGCCAGCTTAAACAAGAACCCCGCAATCCAGAAGACGACGAGGACAAGTGCAAAGAGAGATTTCATTTGGTGAACTGCGTTGCGGTGAAAAATGGTTTTTCCACCTCGGATAGGAAAGGGACTCAAAAAAGTCTCCCTTTGATTATTGCTCTGGATGGAAGTACGATTTTGGCACCTTTGGCGAATTTTTCCGCGTCCAAGTAGAGGTCAAACGAAAAGGGCATTTCCTGGGATCCTAAAAGCACCTTCCTTCCTGTCTTTCACGACTTGAATAAGTTGAGCCTATCAGAACTGCCAGAGCTGTTGAACACGTGACATTTGCCACTTCCCACTTTGAACATGCCAAATGCGACTACAACGACATTGCACGCGTTGTTGCAGTCGACAACGACTACAACGCACTTGACATGGCAAGCGCGTCCGCCTGCGAGGCCCCCAAAAGGAGGTTGCGTGTTCGCCACCACCGATACTTCCAAGGCCGTCCTCAAGTGGTGGAATGCGGTGCAATCGCTCCAAAGGAGCTCTGACAAATGTGTCGCAAGTGTGACTGTCTGATAAGTGGGTACACATTGCAGCTGCTTTTTCGTGCGTGGCACGCAACACCAAGGATGAGTGTTTCAGGCAAGGATGAATGGTTGATCTTGTTCCCTCTTCTCGCTAGTCTTGGCACCGTCGCACAAGCTCTCTCAGCAGAGACTTCTCTTGCCACAACAATTGCTGCTTGCTTTTGCTGCTACTCGGCCGGACTTTGTGTGGAGTCTGAGAAACCCCCAGGAAAAGCGTTTGCTGAAATGTACTTTTTCTCTGTCGCTCCTCTTTCACTCCCTCGTGGAACATTCTACTGAATTTGGCACTGCTGACTTCGCTCAAAATATGAGGAGAAGAGGACAGAACCAAGAATCCTTGTCCGAAATGACGATCCTCTCATTTCTTCTCAGAGACAAATGGTTCGCGCGAAAAGGACCATTTCGCCAAGGACCATTTCGCAGAAGAAACTTAAGTTCGAGGTCAAAGGTAGACGTGAAAAGCGATAGTTTGGAGGGCGACTCTTGCGTCACTTCTCCCACTTCCTTGCCAATAAATTAGTGCAAATTGTGACTCCCAGCAAATTAGGTATGTGTCTTTCTCACGAGAGACAGTTAGGACTGCTTGGACTGAATCAGCAGAAAAAAGCATTTATTTCTTTTCTCTTTCCTGTGTAGACGAAGTAGCATGCACACGTGTGTACTTACGTACATGCAAACAGACAGACAGACAGACAGACAATTCCCAAACTTGGTCAGCAGCCTCTACTTCTCACCGGCCAAAGCCTACGGGGGTTGGGGGAGGATCTCGAGGACATTTTGCCTCCGAAGTCGAGGTCAACAGCTTTGTTCACTATATGTGCAACAGTGGCAGTGGGGAAGAGAAGAAGAGACGTGGAAGCAGAATTTGCCAGGCACCGCCCAGAAAAGACGTCGCACTTGCAAGATACTAGGTGAAAGTTTTGAAGAATAATGGCACTTGGCACCACTCTGGAGGAGAGGTGGTTCAGGTACTCCGGGACCATCCAATTTTCAAAGAAAAAGAAATGGAGGAGGACGTGGACGACGTGGAGCGCGCAGTCTGTGATGGACGAGACGGAGAAGGTTCTTCATCAAGCTGGGGATGAGAGTTCAGTTGGTTACTCTTGTCTACGTTGCACAGCAGCGCTGCTCGGAGCACGGCGCGATGCACGTGGGCAGTGCAGAGCGCTTGACAATTTGATATTTCACATTGGACTGACAATGACGCAACCAAAGCCGAGAGTATCTCCACTCCCGCATACGTGGGTACTCAAGGCTGCAATAGAAATATCCTCCACTTCTAAAATGTTCTCTCCAGAAGAGCTTTGGCGAAGGGGTTCCATTCGCTGGACCTGCTACCCATTTCCGTCCTCAAAGAATGGAGATAGAAAAAAATGAGACATTTGTCGCCAGTCAGCACTGACCTGCGAGGCTGCGAGGCTGCGAGGCTGAGAAGATCATAAGTTGCATCAGTCAGTTGCAGTGCAGACGCAAATCTGTGGTGAGGGAACGTCTGCACTGTGGCACCAGGCCGGTAGTGCAAGAACCTGTCTGAGGCAGAGTCTGCTCAGCCACCATGGCCGGAGACAACGCATGGCTCAGACTGGGGAACAACGTCCAACGCACCACGAACTACGCAAGTCATGGATCTGATGGACATGACACGAGTGGCGTCCAACGCCAGAAACATGACTATGGACTAGGCGTACAGCAAAGTAGTCACCAAAGTACTTTCCATGATGGACTTAGAAAACAATTGGTTAGCTCTGCTTCTTCAGCGTCATGTGAAGCAATATCTCTGTCGAGGGAAAGCAAATTTTGTCTTCTTATGGGGATATTTGGAAGGTTCTGAGTGAAACAGATTTGCTCTTCATACGAAATGAAAGTCAGCGATCAAAACGCCACTGACCGCAATACAAGACGAGCAGGAGGGTCAGATTTTCTTGTAAAAAAAAGCGCAGGGCATAATATGAGTGAGTGGCTGCTAATCTTTAAAAAGTATTTCACTCGTTTTCTTTTTTCATTCATGCATTAAAATTTATCTCCCCACTGGATATATAAAAAGCTGCCGGGGCCAGCTTCAATGACTGTTCTTTTTCAAAGTGCGGCAAGTCTGAAGTCTCTACTTCGTGAGTGTCGTTCTTCCCTTAAAATCGAACTTTTGCTGCAAGCATCGATTAATAAATGCAATGAATGTTGACAAGAAATTACTCCTGAGTGAGAATTGATGCCAACGCCAGATTCTGACCACGAGACTGTGCCAAACCAGTATGGCAGATTCGCAATTCTACTGAATGCCCTGCTTTTTTTACAGCTACGCTAAATAAGCCCCCCCCAAGTCGAAACGTGCCAAACCATAATGCCAAAGAGCTTCGGGAAATGCCAATTTGGGGAAAACTGACTTTGCAACTGCCAGTTGGCACCACTGATTGTGATCGGCGAGAAGGCAGCTTTGGCAGGCAAGGACCAGGTCAAAGGGTCTTTGAACGAATGGGTGGATGACGAGAGTCCGCCAGGGTAAAACGTGGTCTGAGGCAACCTGAATGCAGACAGAGCGTGCATCCTGTGGTCCCCAGATGCTTGGTGTCGTCCACACACCAGCTGCAGACGCAGACACGGACTCAGTCCGTAATAAGGCCTTTTTGTACCGGCGAGGAGCCTCAGAGAGACATGATGTGAGAGGTGAGTGCAAATTCTCAGCATGAAAAATAACTCATTCTGTGCCCGGAAGAAACAAAAGCACAACTTTTGCTGGCGACAAAGTTTGCTCTCAATGTCCTAACTGATTTATCTGTCCCGAGCAGCCGGGAGAGACAGACGCTCACACGTGATCTCGCGTCTTTTCTCCTCCCTTGTCTACGACAGTAATTTGTCTACCAGAGAAAAGGAAAAGTCAAAAGTGGCTGGAATGAATAACATTGCTTCTTAGGAGCGGAACGATGACGTCAACAGAATGCGCACTTCTTTCCATCAGTTGCATCAGCTGCGTGTGACGCATGATTCACGCACTCCTCCACCCGGTGCAAAAAGGCCTCCTCCACCCGGGTCACGCCGTATGTACCTGCACGACAGAGGGGTGACATCACTCAGACGCTCCACGTTCTTCCAGCCGGGCTGGACCTGCCGGACTGGACCTGCCGGACTGGACCTGCCGGGCTGGACCTGCCGGGCTGGACCAGCCGGGCTGGACCAGCCGGGCTGGACCAGCCGGGCTGGACCAGCCCCCCTTTCAACAGTTGAGCGGACAGTGCTTAAAGACTTTTTGTCACGGAGTCGCATACGAGACTTGACTTATTGCTCAGCAAGGCTTGTCTAGGTCAGAAGTTGATCTGGGACAGTGTTAGACAAGATTCTCTTCCCCTCCTGCATGCAACCTTGACCACCTTTTCGTTTTTGGCTATCCTGTGTGCTGTACATACTGCGAATCCTGGAAAAGTTGCACTCTGGAGTGAGGCTTGACTTTGAATGCCACACTGGTACAACCAAGTAATTTTCGTGATCTTACAGAGCTCTTTTGATATGGGGTAGACCGTGCGTCTGATTGGTACACACAAAAAACAAACTGCTGCTGTGCACCATAAAAAAAGGAGTTCTCAGTTTTAGAAAGAACTGGGGAATGCCCAAGCCCCAGTGTGAAGACCATTGTAGTGCGACCTGGACAAAGTAGATTGTCAAGGAATTTTCTCACTTTTTTACCATTTTTGGACAGATGACAGATGTCAAAGTTGTCACCTGGAATTCCACAAGCAGTTTCATAGAAAGTCCCACAATTTTGCAACTTTTAACCTAACACTTTATTCACAAGCCAATGAAAAAGTCATGTGTTCCTCACTTCACATTTTGAAATACTCTCATTGAGGATAAAAAATTACTCTTCATTGATCTAATGAGAAAATTCTTGTATTTTCATGCTTAATCTTAAAAACTATGACTAACCAGCAAATTCCACATGAAGAAGCTCTCAACCAGGGCATCTTCATGCCTGAGCACTCCCTGGAACTTCTTGGGGCAACTCCTCTTTGAGTGCCCCTCCTCCTGGCAGAAGGAGCACTCTGTGATGAGGGAGTCCATGGTGGCTGTGCAACTGAACAACAGCACCTCCTGGTTCCTGGTTCTGTTGTTTTTCAGCTGTATTTCAGCTATAGTGTTAGGGATGCCACTTCACCAAAAAGATAACCCCAACAAGAAAGGCCAATAAGGCTTCATTTTCACAGCCATAACTTGCCAAAACTTCCTAATGGCTAAAATGTCATATAAATTAATGGAGATTTTATCCAGCATAGTCAGGCCCATGGAATATCTCAGAATGTACATATATTTGCAATTTAATATTTCTTCTTTTTCTGCCTTATGGCAACTTCCACTCTCAATTTGCCAATTTCAGGGCTAACTGCCCCCAAAAGTAGTTCTTTCCTTCAGCCTCCCTGACCTCTCTCTTGGAAAAATGCTGCTTACACTCAAAAAAATCTGTGAAGTCCTCTGTTTCATGCAAAACTATGCTCTGAGAGTCCAACAGACATGATAAAAGTCATTTTTCAAAATCCATGAGCATCATTTACCATTGTGCAAGCTCTTTGGAAAAGATGCACCAAGTTCTTCTGATCCAGCCACCCAGCTTACTGAGGCAGAGCAAAGTTTCAGCTCCACTGACCAGTTTGTTCGTCACAAGGCTAAGATCATCTGTAGGGGATACCACTTCCGACACTTTGTACTTCCTACAATCTTATTTGCAAAAAAAAGGTCTTTTGAGTTAAGACCAAGGCATCTTTTTTGGCCTCAGGATTGCTCAAAAAATGTTCAATGGGAAGACTTTTCTGTGATCATTCGATTTTATAGAATATTCAAACAAAAGTCCAGCCCTACTCTTGAGTGAATCCATGCACCAGGAGCAATAAACATTCATTACATGAAATGTCAGATGGATTGGTGTCAAAATTACCCATGCTTTCTAAAACAAATTTCTGAAAAATGCATTTTCCAGAGGAATTAGACTTAGTATGCAGTAAGTGTAAGTGCAGAAGTACATGAACCATTTGCTGATCATTGGAAGTAAAATGACTTCATTACCGGAGATTCAGCAGACCTTCTAAATAAAGCTTACTACAGTCATTTTCCAATCAAATAGCAATTTGTTCCAAACCTTCTTTTTTGCGCACCACCACGATTCCCAGTACTTACAGCGCAGTGCGGTGAGGATCTAAAAGCGAATGAGGTAAAAACATAAATCAGGATTGTAGTCAGATGATCTCGGCTGAAACGGTCGCAGATCAACTTGTAATGTCTTGCTGAGTGAAATTTCAGCTCACCAAAGCCAGGAAAGTTACGATACATCCTTAAAAAGGGGGTGGGGGGGTTTATATGTGCCGTAAATTGACTTGGTGTGCGGTTCTGACGTTTGCTGTGCTGTGCAATTACTCACTGTGTGGTCAGATGGGTGATATATTTTTATGTGCAGTAATATAACAAGGTTTGCTGGACAATTACTCACTGCATGGTAAGTAAATAAAAAGGAGACATTAATTGAATAATGAGGGGAGGCCGGGCCTTGGAGGGGTGACCTTGCTTTCTCCTCTCTCCAAAAGTCTTGGCTGACTATGAGGCAGAACAAATCCCACCGAGAATGCACACCCCAATTGAGTTGACGGCAGACATATTTTTTTAGGACAGGACATGCACAGGTTATCTCTGTCTGGGGCTGCCCAACGTTTGCCACCCAAGACTGCTAACTCCATTGACAAAACTGTTTCCAGTCATTGCACTTAAGGCAAGGCACTGAAGGCTGCAGAAGGCATGCAGAGCATCAGTGACAGAGAGGCCATCATCAAGTGTAGGTAGCCTTGTTCGTTTGATGGAAGCCTCCCTGTCCCTTCATGTACACATAGATCCTGATTCACAATAAGAAAATTTACCGTACATTGAGTATCATCCCCGCCTTTTACTATACCGGGTTATTCAAAAGTCCTGCAACGTTTGGCAAGTAAAAGAATAACTTCAGGAACATGATGTGAACAGTATTCACACTTTTATTGGCACTTTTTCGCAGGATATAGAAGTTGTTTTTCAAACATGCCACCCTCAGCAGAAATACACATCTCCATATGCTTACGAAAGCTTCTGCAGGCCTTCACGAGGCCGTCCTGCTAAGAAACATAGTTCCCACGGCCGTTATTGCTGTCAAGAGCTGGGATCACATTCTTCTCAAGCAGTAAGACGTGCTTGCTGCTGTTCAAAGTTCCATCAATGCACAGAAGTGTGATTGTGAAGCTGTCAGAGGTGACGAGGCCAAAGCTCATGGCCTTGGCAGGAAACTTGAACCTGGGGCAGTACTTCACACTTGGGTCAACATTCTCCTTGCTCTTGCCAATGTAACGTGTGTTGCGGCATTTGTGATGCTTGTCTACTGGCCAGTTCTTTTCATCTGTGAAGACAATGACTTTTTGAGTATTTGATTTCATTCAGTTCAGAATTTTTTCACAGCACTCCAGTCTGGCGGCCCTGTTTGCATCTGTGAGAGTCTATCTGACACTTCGTCACTGCCCTCGACCTCATGGCCAGGTCCTTGTTCACGATCCTAGGCATGGTGGACTGGGACACCAAGTGCTCCTTTGCCATCTTGTTCATTGACTGCTGAGGATTCCTCTTGATCTTGTTCCTCATAACCATGATGGTGGTCTTGGTGTGAGCAGAGTGGGGACAACCCTCACAAGAACAATCAGAGTGCTGCCCTGTCTCCTCATAACGTTTTTTGACCCTCCACACAGTGCTGTGGTAGATGCCAGAGGTGGTTGCAACTGTGCTGTTAGGGTCACCAGCACAAATGTGCACTACTACCTCTTCTCTAACTTTCCCCATTTTGTGTTTGTTCCTGATTGGGAAGTCCATTTTTTTCAACAATTTGTCATATGAAAGCTTTTGCTCTCCTGCAACCTCTCAAAGTGCAGGATCTTGAAAATTTGAAAGAAAAAGTGGGCTGTAACAGACTTCTTCAGATGTTGCACAACTTATGAATAACCCAGTACTGTGAGAAGATTACCAGTACAGTGAGCAATTTTACAGCATAGCAAGCAATGGCTACTGCACACCTTGTAATTTTGCTGCATCGTGCAAGGTCATCTGGTCGCAGAGGATGGGGACCCGCAGAAAGAGGATGCAGCCGGAGCTGGTGGTAGATCGTGGTGATATAAGGCTTTTGCAGGGCAGGAGATGTATGACGTGAAAATCAATATGGTCGAATCTTTTTGAAGCAGACTGTTTGTCCACTTGACACTGTGACCAATACCTGCACTGAGTGGTTTTTGTATTTCCGCAGGTCTTGTCAATGACAAAACTCTGACTGAACTCGGGTCATTGCTGGATTAACTTATGTATAACCTTCACCTTCCCATCTACCACTGGTCAGTGGCCCGTTAAGGTATCGCTGGGCTTCAGATGTACCAAGAATAAGTTAAAAAAAAAGGGGGCCACTCAACCCACTCAGAAGAGGCAAAGGGCAAAGGCAGTCATGAAGATCATAGGGACAGGGCTGCCATTCGTTTTCCACCAGTGCCAAACTTGGCACCAATTACATGGCTTTGTGCATAAAATGGAACACTCAGGGAAGCCTTCAGTCATTCATAACTTTTGACTGTATTGGCATACAGAAATGGCTCACCCCTTGTGAAAAAGTATGAGCCTTCCCTAAAGCCCAACTTTTATGCACTTTTGCTTAGGGACTGCCTATTTTCCATCGGTACAATTGGAGAGGACAATGGAAACAAATGGCAGCTACCAGGTTGTCAAAAAGTCTTTTAACACCTTTTGCCTGTCGACAAGTTTTACTCTTTGTTCATCAGGATAAAGTCAGACATGAAAATTTCATCAAAGACTCATGTTTTTGATGATTACGGCAAATTATTTATGGATATGAACACCATTGGCTGCAATGACGGCCTCCAGGTGGCCTCGAAAGGCTGTGCAGACATTGGTGACATATTCCTTGGACATCTTCCTCCACTCCTTCTCCACAGAGGACTTCAGGCTGTCAATGTTGCTGTGGTGGTTTCTACAAGCCTTGGACTCCACATGCCACCAAATGCTGTAATCCAGTGGGTTAAATCTGGGCTCTGTGGTGGCCAGAAGTTCTTTGGCCAGAATTTCATGTTCTCCTCCATCCAGGTCTGCACAATGCCGGCTGTGCGGGCTGGTGCACCATCTTGCTGGAACACATAGGATGCTTTTCCTGACTTCTTGGTGATCTTGATGATCTAGTGGAGCACCTTGTTCTTCAAGATATCCAAGTAGTCAGCCGCAGATAGCCTGTACCCTGTCGGGAACCACACAGGTGGCATCTTGTCTCCAGTGGAAGCCACGACGCCCAACATCATCACAGAGGCCAGATGTTTAGTCTTCGAGACTTGCCTGAACTCCAGGGGAGTGTCTTCAAAACAGACAACATGGTCATTCTGCTTGTTGATGACTGGATCTACAGTGAAAGTCTTTTCATCAGAAAAAAAGAGGATGCGGTTCCCGTGATGTTTGAGGTCATTCAGAATCCATCGACAATGTTCCAATCGGACTTGTTGATGTTGGTTCAAGAAGGGCTTCTCCTCGTATCTCTGAGACTTTCCTCCAGCTGCCCTGATGGCATTGGAGACTGTGGATCGAGCAATGGCCTTTTTCCTAGCAAACTCAGCCATGGACATGGTCAGTTTGGCCTCAAAAGCCTTCTTTGCGGCCTTTGGTGTCAGTTTGACTGGCCTACCTGTCCGAGGATGATCCTTAAGACTTTCTCCATCCTCCAACCGCTTACAGACATTGTAGACAGTCTGGCAAGTGACCCAGAGCCTTTTCACAATGTCGGGAGTGGTGTGGTCGGCGCGGATCAGAGTGGCAATCTCGAGCCTTTTTGCTTCCATCTCATGTTAGGAATGAGCTAGGAGCATGTGCAATGACTTGTTTTGAAGGTTATAACAGCTGTTTTTTCCTCATTGGCACAAAGGCCTAATTAGAGCTTTCAAAACCTCCCTAAAATGCGGTCAAATAGGTGTTAAAAGACTTTTTGACGACCCAGTAATATTTTAAACAAATCTTTCTTCCATAACCCAGATATCTTTGATACTCTTTTACTTGAACTCACCGCTCCTGAACCACTTCCAGGAACACCCAATTGTTTTACAAAGATCTTACTACAGTTACCTTCACACCAATTTGTTCTGTGGAGACCATTGGACTCTCTTTTATTGTGCAATTACTCTCACAGCAAGCGGACCATTTTTATCTCCAAATGTGGTCAACTTTGTAAGACCATAACTTTGGACTCGACTGAGCTAGATAAGTGGTTCAGCATTCTGTGGAAAACTGGGAATCATCTTTAAAACCGAACTGATACAGACTCATCCTCCAGGATAACTCATTTCTTTTAACAATGGGTTCAAAGTTGAGGTCAAAAGTTGTGCACAAATGATCAGTATTGAATGCCCTGTAACTAAAGTCAAATCCACTTTTGCTCGAGAACCCCTCATTTTGGGGTGAATAAGGACATTTACAAAGTGTTGCATTTTACACGTGCCGCCCTGTATTATCGGGCCCCTGATGGGAGTGACAGCTGGGCATATGTTAGGAGTCAGAGACAAAAGAGAGGAGATGCAACACGGCTGAGCAGGCTTCATATCGTGCCAGAGGTGCAGCTGTCCTTAAGATGAACTTTTACTCTTATGGTCCCACACGTTACCGCTCCAAGCGGCCTCTGGATGGCCATATCTGTTGCTTATGCTCTTTCTCGGGGTTTTCAGCAGAGCTGAAACCTGCCGAGCAGTGGGGTCACGGCATTTCTACAGCCGCGTTGCACCTCTGTCTCTCTCTCATACCTCTGGTTGGGGTCAAAGCTCATTGTTGTTTCCTCTTCTTGTGTCATTTTTCGGCTGTCTGGCAGTGGAGAAAGAGGGAGAGACTTATGGTTACTCACCTTTTAGCTCCATCTAGCCATGTGACACTATATGTTTGTAGAGTGCATGTCAATGACAATTGGTTGGTGGGAAGCGGAGGATCTTTCTACCAGTGAATTATGTCAGCAAGCAAGCATCTTCAAAATGCTTTGCGCATCCAATTGTCAGTGGCTGACACTTAAGTACAAAATGCCCTCGTTCAGCAGCTGTCTACGTTTGGGAGTCGTTGGACCAAATGCCAAGCAGCCTCATGAGTGTTGGCACCTCTATCTAACAAATACTCATGGGTGAAATCCGATTGGACCGGTAAACCGGCCAATTACTTTCAGGTAGTGACACTAAAGTAGTCTAGTCAGAGCTAGTGAGATGGATGACACAAAATGAAGACATTATTATTCATAAGTATTAATGAGTATTAAGATCTTACTCAAGCAAGAAGGGGGCATTGTGAGAGTGAGAACGTACGTGTAGTACAGTTGTCTTGTATGGTGTACTGTATTCATCATGTTACATGATGTTTTAAAAACATCATGATTTTATGATAACATGATTCACATGACATGTACATAATCATTCAAGGGTCATGCGAGACCGTTTTGCTTCGTTTCTATCCTGAAAATCTTGATGATGATGTGAGATGTGATCACCTGGGTGTCCAGTCGCGTACTTAACGATATAGCAGTTATTCGGTGAGACGCCCTTGTTACATGACCACACTAGCGTTTGTTGAGATCGAGAATAGGTGAGAGAGAGATCCCATCTGACTCAGATGGGATCGGATCGCAAAAAATCCGTCACCATGCCCAGAACAAGTAGATGTCAAAGTGGGATTATACGAAATTTCTAGAGGCTTCTGAAGAGTACGAAGCACCTTTTTCTCCATGGCATCAAGGGTGCGTGGAGACATTAACCAGATGCTTTCCTGAACTATCCCCCTTTTCCATGTAGATGGACATGGCATGTTGAGGTGAACACAAATACCCCTGGACAAGCCGAAATGAAGGAATTGGCAGACATGAAGGAATGACAATGTTTTGCCAGATCAGCCCCAAATGCTGCTTATTTGAATGATATCGCGTGCATCAATGAGACTGGGTGAAGGGCAAAAAGCAGATCTTGAGATCCTTGAAGATCATTTTGTCTCGTCGAGACGTGAGAAGAGACAAGTACAACGAGAATCGCGACGATCTCTAGACGAGAAGTTTCTCGCCACAAACACTAGCTAATGTATCGTATGATACAGTATGATGCATTTTACCCAGCTGAAAGAAAAATATTTTACCTTGAGACTCAACTGTACTTTCATCACTGGCTGGTGACAGGGTAATTTTTCAACCCTTTTGTGATCAGCTCTTGCAGCTCATCGCATGGGATTGCCACAGGCGGTGCACATAGTGGCTTCAGCAGCACTGACATGCAAGTAGCCCCTGACTTTAGCTCGATTTGTAGGACAAAATTGTACACGGAAAGTTGGCCCCACAATCGGAAAAGCAGCTATTGCACCAAGCACTGTAAATGTATTCATGTACGATATTCGCAATATTTCCGGTTTATTTACTCTCTGGAGGGAATTGTCATGCAAGAATATTTCCCTCTCCACAGGGATATATTGTGATTCGACACTCTGAAATGACGGCTGCCTTAGCCATGATCTCGGCCATCGTCAGCGGTTTCTCTACCATGCGTGAGAGCCTGAATTGTGGGTGAATCATGACTTGCTTTCTGGACTGCACGTCCTAAAATCATGCCTTTAATTACAAATTAACAAAGCATAATGCTTACTAAACAGTCAAATGATTTGAGGAGACGGGAGAGACTTTGGACAAGCCTCGGAGTGGCCGAGATCAATCCGTGAGGACACGGCAGATAATCACAAGGATCCATGAAAAGATCCAGCGGAATCCTGCTCAGAGCATAAGGAAGCTTGCCAAAGAGGAGAGCGTGTCATTGTCAACCATATTGGACATCTGCTGAGATCAACTTGGGATACATGCCGTTCAAGAAGATCCGAGGCCAGCTCCTCAGCGCCCTGTCCAAGGCCAAGAGAAAGGAGAGAAGCCAGATGTTGCTGCAGTGCCCCAAATCTGGCACACAAGGCCCGATTCTTTTGACAAACGAGAAACTGTTGACCGTTTAGGACATCCACAACCGTCAAAACGACCAGGTTTTAGCTGCCAATGCCGAGGACATTCCAATAGAGAATCGGGTCACATGTCGGAAGCCTCGGCAATGGTGTGGGCCGGCGTTATGACGGCTGGGAAGAAGACCCCACTCACCTTCATCCCGGAGGCCGTCAAAGTCACCGAGATGATCTACAAGAGGATGCTGGAGGAGGAAGTCTCGCCATGGTCAAAAAGACGAGTACAACAATAGCCAGTACAGTGTGTTGTGTTTAAATTGTCAGTGAAATGCTTGGTTACTACAGTCAGCATATCTCTGTAATTCCATGCCATAGAAGCATTTTTCTTTTTTTTGCAGCTCACTGTATATGACACAAATCGAATCTTGTAACATAAGATGGCACCGTCTCGACCATCCTTGGACATGTTACAGGCCAAAAACCTCACATTCAGCATCATGACAGTCAAACAACAAGCACAGACACTCAGCGGTGGCAGCAGAGACAGTTGACACAGGTGGACAGAGCAAGCTCCTTCTGCGGCCGAGATGGCACTTTGCAAACATGACGTTTTGGCATGTTGCACGTCTGGCAATGTTCCAAAAAACCGCAAAAATGCCGGAAATCAGGCGCAAAAATCAACCGCAGACCGCCCCCCCCCCCACGCTCAGACAGACACACGTACATGCAGGCCTCGTGCTTTTTAGAGAGAGAGAGCTTGCACTGCCGGCAAAGTGCAAAATGCTGCAATGCCTACATTGCCTGGTCAAGTCTTAAGAATCACAGTGCTCTGCAATTTTCTTTGCCACAATCTTCTTCTACTTCCAAGCATCACTAATGAGTTGATTGTTGACTGTCAAAAAACCCAGTGTTTTGTGCCGATGCTGCTCGTAAATCGATTTCGAAAGAACGAAAGCAATCATAAATTTCTTTCTCTGGAATTGCACCTTAGTGGAGGAAAACCCTATGTATTGGCAGAACTGTCCAAAGAGGAGCAGTTATTCTGAAAGGAAGAGCATGAGCAAGACAGGAAGATCAAGTCAGGAAATAGGAAAGAGAGCCAGAAGAATGGCTTGGCAGACCGTTACCATGATCCACAAGCAGATCAGGATGAGCTGACAGCAGCAGCAGCAGCACGGAGACCCTTGTTGAAAGAGGGGTCTCTCTAAGGAGGATCTCCTGATCACAGGGTCAAGAAGGGCAAAGTTTTGATCCGTTTATGTCCCATTTTTACGAAAAAGAGGGTTGTGACCAGCCTGGCTGATCCTCATGTAGCGTCGGCCAGTGGGTAACACGTCGACCTCAGACTAACCATATCCGCGTCCCCAAGTCGGCTTTGTTTGGAATTTTCTAGTCACGTAGAGGTTGCACGTGGAATGACCGGGAGTATCTAAACAAATCAGTCGATAGTATGGACTGAGCCATTGCCGATTGATCCATTCCTCTACTGTACTCTACCTCAGGAATGTTTAGATACTCTAGACGTTCTGCGGAGTGCAACCTCCCGTGATATCTGGTTATAGAATAACAGCAGCTTCTGGGGACGCGGATTGACTGTCTGCTAGGAGACAGCTGCAGACCTACCAAAGTCTTCCTTTCTGAGTCGCTTCCACCGCCCGTCTGCGGTATATCCAGAGAAGAGGAGGAGACCGACAGCAAGGAGGGCCTGGTCGGTTTGGAGTGATGACAATGAGAAGGACTGAGACATCATGACATCCGCCATGATACTGTCCGACCTCTTCCTGTACCTGAAGACGGCGCTAACGGCGTGGACGGCACTTTACGCCACTTTCTGCGTCGTGGCGAGCCTGCCCAACCTGGCGCTCCACCTCGTCGGACTGGGTCTGATCTTGGCGTCGCTTGCCTACTTCCGCCTCCCCTCTCAGGACCCCGCGAGGGCGCACGCCTTCTTGGGCTACGATCCCCGTAGTCTGGACGGATCTCCCACCAAGCGGATGATGGAGACAGCAGAGTCCAAGTTGGGCCTCATCGCCCATCGCGGAGGTGGCCTGGACGCGCCCGAGAACACCCTGGCCGCGCTCAAGATGGCCAAGAAGAACGGTGCCGAGTAAGATAGGCTTTATCTGTCGCACATTGTTGAGCCACTCACTTTTCAAGGATCAAAAGTTAACAAGTCTTGTCTTTTGCGTCCCTTGGCCAGGTGTGTCGAGTTTGATCTCGCATTTACATTGGACGGCCACGCTGTGGTTTTTCACGACGACTCCCTCGATCGCACCACCAACGGCAAGGGGATGTTGGAGACCAGGACATTGGAAGACCTGAAGAAACTGGATGCCGCTCACCATCACTACTTGAAGGTGGATACCACTCTCACATGCATAAATACACCTTAAATCTCTTTGTAGTCTACAAGCATCGTTTTTTCTATCACAGGAGGATTTTTCGCCCGAGAAGATCCCCACGGTGGACGAGTACGTTGAGGAGTGCCTTCGACTGGGCCTGCGTATGATTGTGGATCTTAAGTCCTGGCGCAACCCCGAGCAGACGATCAATTACGTGTGTCAGGTGGGAAGCACGGACAGAGATACCTGTAACAGTCGTGACTCTTTCGGTCCATCCAGCTGTTTTCTCGCCGTGAGGAACTGTACAGCAAAGCGCTCGTCGCCACGTTCTTCCCGCATCTGGCCTACCTCATCCGCAGGAGAGACCCTAACATAGTCATGGCTTTGACTTGGAGACCTCACTTCCTCGCCTGTCAGCATTACGACGGGATCAAGGTAAAGGGTTAAAAACGGTATCTTCGTAGTAGCATTCCTGCTAGGCAGGTTCTCGAATGCTTCGCTAGCACCGTCCTCGCTCCGATTCCCTCGTCACTCAAACTGCCGCCGTCATCGGTGATGTCGTCCTCAAGTGGGCCTTCCACGACTTTCTATGGTGAGGAGAAGCCTTAAAAGAGTGGTGGTGGTGAGGACTGATCATGGGATCCTTCTTCAGGTATATCACCGGGGTGTCTGCTGTTCTTGTGCACAAGGAAGTCCTCAACACTGGCTACGTTCACGCCTGGAGAGAAAGAGGCATCAGGGTCATCGCGTGGACTGTCAACAACTCGCTCCAGAGGGCTTATTTGACTAACTTCCTAACGGTACATACATAAACGGTACAGTAGACTAAGTCAAAAAATGAAAACTTTGGAATTTGACTGAGCGCATCTTAGGTTTGTCACCTAATGCCAAATGGTGAAGAAGCAGTCCAAGTAAAGGTTTTCCAAATAAAAAAAAAATTGGACCTCCCTCCAAGGCTTCACTACATAAGTTTAGTACATAAAAAGGTGCTCAGATTTTGACAGCCCTGTGACAAAACTAAGCACTTGTTTTATTTTCATTCAACTACAGTGCTTCAGTGTAGCATCTAGAAAGTAACTAAGCAGGTCCACATCAAGTTTGTTATGTTGAGCTAACATCCTTATTAGGCTCGGTCAAAAAGGGGTCAACTTTGGAAATTCCCTGATGGCGGCTGGGGTTTGTTACATGGGCTCAAATGATGAAGATGTAATCAAATACTTTGGAAAAAAAAATGTGTTTACCTCTGCCCAACTTGATTTGAAATTTATGTAGTAAGCCACTG
>JAAUXU010029278.1_pt1 | contig 18481 bp, 16 predicted proteins | sample 7278151 | NCBI WGS metagenome assembly JAAUXU01 (sample SAMN14350113, study PRJNA611818) | marine sediment metagenome | isolation source: surface marine sediment (1.8m) | place: French Polynesia: Moorea | collected 2018-08 | reverse complement strand
TGAATGCAGGAAGTACATGAATGCAAGAAGTACATGAATGCAAGAAGTACATGAATGCAAGAAGTACATGAATGCAGGAAGTACATGAATGCAAGAAGTACATGAATGCAGGTAGTACATGAATGCAAGAAGTACATGAATGCAAGAAGTACATGAATGCAAGAAGTACATGAATGCAAGAAGTACATGAATGCAAGATGTAATATATGCAAGAAGTATATAAATGCAAGAAGTACATAAAAGTAAGAGGTACATAAATGCTAGAAGTGCACTCGGACTCAATTACCAACTTCACACAAAAATCGTACATGCTCCATAACAGCACATGTGCAAGAGGTACAGGCAAACTCAAGAACTAACTACACTCGGGAATTCTAAATGTCCACTACCGAACTGCATCCGGATCTACACGCACACGGATCACACAAGTCAGAACTACAAGAAGTACACGCACGTACACGCCAGAACTGCACACACACACGTGGATATCTGAGCTTGCGTGCATGAAGCATCAGAAAAAGAGACATGTCAACTGTCTCTGAAAGATCTAAGAGATCCTCGAAGGGACCAAAAACTGAGCATCATGCAGATAATACGTGAGATGACTATTGTTTAGTACTGAAGGGAAGGAAGGGATCAGACAAGGCGCTGTGTGTGTGGAAGAAAGAAAAAGTGACACTTTTGCTGGGAGGAATGAAATTGCAAGGTTGGCAGGACAGGAAAAGCGCTCGCAGCCAAGGCTGAACAAGACGTCATTGCTCAGGCAGACGCCGAAAACGAGGTTGCGCGAACCGACGAACTTGCATCGAGCGAGGAGGAGACCTTTGTTGTACTCGGCATCAGAGCAGGCACAGGTGCAAAAAAAGTTGTATCGCAGGACTGAGAGTACCACTGGACTCCCTTCTGGCAGTACTTTTGGGGCGGTACCAATCAGTACTTGAGATGTTCAGTTTAAGTTCTGCTTCAAGATGCGATTGATCAAAATCAATATAACAAACCGCAAATAAGAGACAATTGATGAATATTTCCCCGGACCAAAAAATAAAGACTTTGAAATTTTGCTGAAGGCGTCTTTGGTTTGTTTCTTAATGACCAATAATTAAGATGTCCTCATTTTTTTCCTTTTTTTCAAAAAACAATTTTTTGAAAACATAAGGTCAGTTTGAGTACGTAACAAGGTGTTCAGATTTTGGGGCGACGATGAGAACACACTTGGTTTTCAATTTCGTTTGGCTGCAGCGCAGAAGTCTTAGTGCTCAGCTCATCCTAGGGTCTACATTTTAAAATAAAATACTTGCTGCTAATAAAAAAGTCAAAAGTTTGTCTACACCCGAGGAAGAAACTTTTATGCTCTCTGCCGTGACAAAACCAATCTGAGAACATTACGTTAGGAGGACAAAAAATTAATTGATTCAGCACGCAAAAATGTTGAATTACCTTTAACTGTGAAAAAAAGTTCTCATTCTGACAAGTCAGATATTTTGCTTTCGTAGGGGTTAAAGAATGTCGAAGCGTTAATGAACTTTGCTTTATTTCACAACCGCTTTCGAACTTTTGATGGCAACTGCTTGAGTAATTTTTAAGTTACACACGCAATAGGGGAGGCTAAATAGGCCTAGGGAGGCCTAGGGAAGGCTAGGGAATTACGGTTCTTTCTGACACCGTCCTGGTGAGAAGAATCCTCCAAAATTACTTGGAATACTCTCGACCGACTGTCTGTCCACCCTGGGCGGGACCATGCTGGCCACGTACTGTCTAGCCCTGGACATCATGAGGTCCATGACGTCCGGGTACTCAGCTGAGATGTCATTTTCCTCCCTGGGATCCACAGCCAAGTCATACAGACGAGTCAGATCAGCATCTTCCGGACACTCCTCGAAAATGGGATCTCTGGTCGTCCTGGAGGTTCCAGAGGGGTCCGGTGACTGCTTCTTGCCGCCGTAGTAGGGGTCGCTGTACCCGTCCGGAGTACCTGCGTAGCCGTGGATGAGCTTCAGGTCTCCTAACCTCAGTGCGGCGCCACAGGTGTACCGAGTCCGGGGGTTCACGAGTGAGTTGATGTTGTACACCATCTCGGTCCTCCTCGAGGGCCCCAGCGACTGGAGGGACTCCCACTGGTCGATTCCGTCTAGGTGGTCTGACAGATCACGGGCGGCGTCGCCTCCAGCGGCCGAGTACAACGTGGGGAACCAGTCAGTGATGTGGATCAGCCTAGGGAAGAGAAAATAACATGTGCACTATTCACTGAATCATGATAACACATCATAAAGGCTGACCCGTCGTAAGTGCTGCCTCCACTCCAGAACGGCCCCCTGATCAAGGCCGACTGCTTGGTGCCTCCTTCAAAGACGGTGCTCTTGTCGCCACGGTAAGGGTAGTTGCTGGCTCCATTGCTCTGGTCTCCACCATTCTGCACCAAATAGCAATATTATGCAGCAAGCAAATATTCATGAATTCCTGTGCTCTGAGGCAGTTGCAATTGTGTGTGACTCATGCTATCATCATTACGAGAGAAGGAGATTTGGGTTTTTTTTTTCAAATAAAATGATTTAAATACTTTGCCCATCTCATGCCAGAATTCTTCTTCCACATATTGACAGTTTAAGCATGCAATGACAAAATATTCAAAAAATTGTCACACAAAAGTGGACTGACACATGAAATGTAAACAGTTCATGCTCCGGTAAACAGAGAAATGCTTTAAATGAATAAGCAAACAACATATCAAGTTTCAATATCACCCCAAAACTCCACCTTTTACCTCAAACAAGACGCAGTTCAGTTTAAAACTCGCCCAAAGATTGAGTTTTCACGTAACATGTAAAAATATCCTGGCCTCATTTGATCACGAAGAAAAATCATTTCGACCCAAATCCCCCCTCCGGTCATTAAGACAATTTGTCAAAAATTCAGCGATTAATGTTGTACAGCTTATAAATCTCGTATCCGGCGTGTTATTTACATCTCCAGAGAAGAATATGATGGTGTCCTCATATAGTCCCAGGTCCTTCAAGGCCTGAACCACGACCCCAATGCTTTAGTCCATAGCCGCAATCATGGCTGCAATGAGAGCTACAAATATTCAGAGGCTCTTGTGTACTCTTGTCTCTATGATGACACCAGCCTAAATATCGCTTTCTCCCCGGGTCCATGTCCGCGGGGAAGAGGTCCAGGTACCGCTCGGGTACCTGCTGGGGAGGATGGGGCGTCTGGTGGGCCAGGTAGAGGAAGAATGGCGCATCCGGGTGGGCGACCACGTGTGACTCCACCGTCGATACCGCCTTGGCCGCATACAGCTCCTGAAGTTATTGGGGAATCCAGTGCACGGACGTCAGGTACTGGACGTAACAGACTTCAGCTTACTGTCCAGGTGACCTTTATTTTCTGCTTGTGGTCAGGCCAAACTTTACTATACGCAACGGGCCCGTCAGCAGCGAGGGCCGCGAAAATGACAAAAAACGGCCGCTCAAAGGGCCCGTCAGCCGCGAGACAGAAACCAGCCGCGGACAGACACACAAACACACACATACATACGGGCCTGTCCTTTTATATATATAGGGATTGTCCACTTTGCATTCATTTTGTTCATACTCACGAGGCCCAGAAAAGAACTACTTTTCCACCCTCCTCATGTACCGAGAGCAGGTGGCAAGGTAGAGGTTAGGACCATCAAGGCAGCACAAAAAAACCAATGCATTGGACGTGCAGTTACATTATGGCCTCCATAAAACTGTATGTGCGTAATGCATGCAGAAAGGACAATGTTATGTGAAATATGGCAAGTGCATTTGACACGTGGCGTTTTATGCACACGTGGTCCCTGCAGCTGACATTGCTGGCCGAGGTACGAGGGCAGCAACACTTCAGGCTCCGTAGACCACGCGTTCCTAAAATGCTACTTGGCCCAATGCACCTAACGTTCTATTCCTGCCACACTTTATGTCCCACCACACTTTGGGTATACTTGATGGCAAATCAAGGTGCGCACTTAAACCCTTCCCCTAATGGGCCTGGCCACATTTTACATTGTTCCCTAACTTCTCTGGATCGGGTGGACAGATCCGGACCCCCATTTGCGAGGCAAACACCCCCAACTGACCCCGGGGAGCTAAGATTGCAATTAAATGCACATGAGATTTGCCAATGAAATGTCAGGATTGACTTTGTGGCAGAAGTTACAAGAAGCAAATGGAACAGAAGCAGGAGAAAGAGGAATCAGTAAAGTATCACCCAGTGAAGAAAAGAAAAGGAAGAGAGAATGGGCACAAGGCCCCCAAAAAGGCCTTTGCAGGAGATCAGGGACACATAGCCACCACTTAAACAATGCTACTCCTGAAAGAACTCTGCAGAAAAGAAAATTTTAGTCTCTTCTTCTGCGGTGGCAACACTTCTTGATGTGCTTCTGGTGGCAACACTTCTCACTTCGTGTTGATGCTGTTGCTCTGTGACTGTTGCCAGAGCCCCCAGACACTTGAAGGGAGAAACTTGTGAAGGACGTTGAATGAGCAACGAGTTGTGTCCACTCTGCTTGTAGCTCAAGCGGGAAATCATCTTTTGGTCAAGTCAAAATCACTCAATTGAGGATTACCAAATGCAAGGTGAACTAAAATTGTGCCTCTTATGCAGTAAAAAATCTGTGAGCTTTGAAATCTTCACTAAATGGAGGCCCTACACTAAAATGATGTTCGCTAAATCGAGCATCGATTGCATGCGTATGGCCCTTTCCAGAGTAAAACCAATGTGACAGCGCTCTGAAGTCTGTTGTGTTTTACTCAGCACACTCTAGGCCCATCCGAACTTTGCAGAGAAGACCTAAAGTGGCTCTAGATCAGTAGTTTGGTTACTGCTGAGTAAGATCCGGCTGCGTCCAAGTTCGGCGCGTGGTCGTCGTAGTACGCGTAGCCATCGGAACCTACGAAGGCTGAAGAAGAAGTGCACAGTCAAGGAAGGACTCGCCCGCCTTTTGTGGCTCTCGTTCGCAACGTACATGAATGCGTGTGGTTGAAGTGGTCGGCGCTATTGATCACGATGCCGTGGAAGCTGTCGAAGCCTCTTCTCATGGGCAGGTAATCCTCGTGGCAGTAGCCAAGGTGCCACCTGCCACCACCACGATACGGATACTTTAGTGAATACGTGGACACTTCAAGCTTTAGAGTCGATTGTCAAACTGCACGATTTCATTGCTGTGCTGCTGTGACTGAAGTTAGAAACTTTTAGGGATTTTTATTTGTTATGTAACTTGGGGAAAAATCACCAAGACAAAGTGTCAAACTTGCAATTTCACTTTTTTGAAAAAAAAAAAGGAAACAATTTTGCAATTCCGTTCGTGCAGAAGAAGCTTCCAGGCAAAGTCTGCTGCTTGGAAGCGCTTCTCTGCTAACAGTGTGTTCCAACTTATTTTTCTCTTTCCACTAATTCTCAATTTTTTCGTGAAGAAAGCTGATCTAGGGAAAAAATGTGTGACCTTTGGGGAAGGAGGGTCCATCGATGTTGTTGGATACTCTTTGAAGCTTAGAAACCCTTACTGGAGTAAATAATGGTTTTTAAAATAATGATACATGTATTTTGGCCGCCGACGCACTGTATCGTTAATTTGAAAACCGACTGTACTTACTTTCCCACAATGTAATTCCGGTAGCCCAAATCTCTGAGATGTTCTGGCAGAAGAGTGTAATTGGTGTAAAGTCCTACGGGTTCCTGATTCCCTATGACTCCGCTCTGCATAACAACACACCAAGGAGTTGAAGAGTTAATTTGTTGGTAATTAATCTCAGACCAGAGTCGAATAAGAAATATATAAAGCCTCATTCACACTGTACAAATATTTGGGGGATGTTCAATATGTCTTGGATCAGCATTGCATGGGGATCAAAAGAGCTGAATCGTTTGTGATTCAATTGAATTTCTTGGTCTTATCTGTTTGTTCAGATCAGATCTAGGGTTAAACAAACCCTAATTCGGTTAAGTGCTTTCCTGGAGAAAAAACAACTGAAATGTAGGGTTGCCATTGCAAGCTGCTCCTAAAAGGGGTCAAAGCAAAGGTTACAAAAAACTGAGATCCGTTGAATTTTGTGACAACCTTGGAAGTTTTCAGGACTCAGGATGAAATGAATCAACCAAAGTTTGAGCACTGAAGTGATAACTATGCTCTGAGAATGAAGCATCAACAGTCTCTCTCATGCAGGCTGGAACCTGAGGCAACCCAGGTCAAAACTGATCAATGCACCTTATATCACTCACCTGTCTTCCTGTATGCATCGGGTAAAGCCCAGTCAAGAAGGCAGCCCTGGAGGGCGTGCACTGTGGCTGCACGTAGCTGTTCCTGAGGATCACGCCCTCCCTGGCCAGAGCAAGTAGGTTGGGGGCGTAGATGTTGGGGTTCTCCCAGGGAACATCATTGTAGCCTGAGTATTGTAGGACGATGTTTTGACGTTAGGGAGGGGTTATGGTTGTTTCCCTGTACCTACCTTGATCATCAGACAGAATGAACAAGACATTTGGAGGTTTGTCCTGTGCTGAGGACGAGCAACTCAGGAGGATCAGCAAAAAGACGAGTACCATTTGCATAGTAGCAATAAGTGTTGTTACAAGCTCAGGGACAAAATAGATAAAGAGATCAGCTGAGGATGCCTGGACGAGCAAATGCGAAGCTTGTCTTATGTTGAACGTACGTCGCAAGGATCGACCGAGCTGAGAATAGTCTTGCTCAGAAAGAACCTTCGGGCTCAGCTCGGATCCTTCCCCAGTGATGTGGGGATGGACCCACTGGAACTGGCATCTTAGTCTACACACGAATATGTGGATTAAGACCAATTCGTCACTTTTTTTTACGTTTAGGATCAGTTGCAACTAAGTGAATCCTCCTTGTACGACATGTGTGGCAGAAGCAAATGTGTTTTCAGTCTGATAACTGTCAAATTTCCATTTGTAAGGTACGTCATATTATGTCTTTCATAAGTCTTCCACTGTGTGTCGTGAGTGCAGCCACTTTGGCTCGTACAAATACATTGCTAATGCAGACGTTTTGATAAGAAGAAGGATTTCCATTCGACTTCAGTTCATGCTTTAACGTCAGTGGAGGATTTGCGTAGGATTAAGGGCACATGCCAAGGTACAGAAGATTATCTAAAATGAATGGTCCAGGGGGAAATTTTGGAAAATTATTGCTTCATTGGATAGACGATTTGACGAGTAATTAAGGCAAGCGAAGCTCGATGTTTTCTGTGAGCAGAATAAGGTTTACAAAAAATCAAGAATCTTTACTTGAACTTCATGAGCAGTTTTAAGGTTATAAGTAGTTATAAGTTTACAAGCAGGTTTAAGTTTATGAGCAGAAAAAGTTTGGAAGCTGTATGAGTTTATAAGCTAAATAAGTTCATTCAGGAGAATAAGCTTGCGAGCAACAATGACGCCTTCGTCTCGTCACGGGTGCGTCTTAGACTGCGGAAAATACATTAAATTGTCTGCAAAAAGTGTCGGATCATTCTTTGCCTTTGGTATTCCTGCACTGAAACTGTGCGAAGTGAAACCCTCCCTGGCTTCTCTTTGCACCTCCTCCCCCCCCCCCTGATACCGCGTATTTTGCCTATGTTCCCGCACTCCTTCTGAGCTATTTATCAGCTCCCGAAAGCCCACTCATCCCATTCCCCAGTGTACTTACTGCACTGCACCGCCCACTCGGAAGGTCCGTGTCGGCCGGCCACGAAACCTCGATAACCCCCGAGCGTCGTCGGGCGGCGTTTCGCGCGGTGGATCGCGGTTCCCTCGGGGTCCGTCCGCCCGTCCGTGCTCATTGAAGACGGAAGGGATGGCAAAAAGTCTTCTTGGCCATCTCTGCCCCCTCCCCCGTCTCCCCCTGCCGCTGTGTGCGCGCGTGCGTGGGCGTGCGTGCGTGTGGGTGGGTGTATGAGAGAGAGAGAGAGAGAGAGAGAAGAGCGCTTATTTTCTTTTCCGTCGGCATTTTCTTTCCAAATCCTCCGTTGAATCCGCAGTCTCGAGCCAGCATTCGACGAGAGAAGTAGTGAAGTTTCGGTAGAAGTCAGAGTTGTTGAACTTTTGACACTTTTGACTGAATACAAAGGTGTTCACTCGACAAAAACCACTAAGGAAAAAGTGCTTGTGAAGTGTGCGATTGAATTCATTTTGGCCCCTCCTCAGCATCAAAAGTGAAGAGATATTTTCTTTTTATTTCATTACTTTTTGAAAGTGATTTCTTTGTTTTCAACAATGTGATCCTACGAACTTGGTTGGAGATGGAAGAGGACACTTTTTTAAGTGGGAGCGTGAAAAGAAGTCAGTTGAGCTCTGTGTGGAGAGATTAACAATCTTTTTTGTTCCTTTTAATGGAGCCAAACAGGAAGAAATGAACAGAAGTCGTTAAGAGGATTTCCAGTCTGAGATATTGAGAGACTCCAATATCTTTTTTACTCTTCCTCATGGATGAATGAAGAGGTTTAAGCCTGGATTAAGACGGTTTCCGTGACAGATAACGGATTTGGTGAGTGTCAGCGATTCTTTCTTTTTTTCCATTGTTTCTCTGCCACTGATTGCTTTGGGTCTCTGACTGAGCAAAGGCCTGAAATCATCGATATCAATAAGGTCTCCATTTGACGACGCAGTCGAGTCTTGATGGGAAATTTGTGCCAGAATCAAAGGTGGATTTCGGTTGTTGTGCCAAAAGTGGAGGATTTTTTTTCAGCGAAATATATAGGACACTTTGACGAAAACTCCTGCCGAAACTGAACGAGCGAAACTCGAGTGTCCACTGCACTTCTAGTCTGTAAACAAGCTCTTCTTCACTTGCTGCTGCTGACCTAATTGCTGTTTTTACACAACGCATCTTTTGCTAGCTTTAGCGATGATTCTCGACAAATTTTCCGTGTCGTTATATTGAAAATCTGTTTTCACTCATTGAGACTTTACGCTGAATATTCAGGCTTTGGCTTAGTAGATATGAGTTGCTAAGTAATGATATGACACGTCTGTTATGTAGTAGTACTCCTCATACGTGTGCACTTACTTGTACCCCCTGTCCTTAAATTAGCTTCAGCACCCAGATGTGCTAACAACTTCAAGAGCAGCAAGAGGAGTAACGACGTTTGAACATCTAATCAATATGCATATAGAAGTGCTAGACACAGACGTGGCGTTTTATAAAGAGAGATTGATGCAACTTTTAAATATCCTCGCTTCTGTAGTAGGTCTTAGAGTTGTGAGCATGTCTGGGTACTGAGGCTGATTTAATATCATGCCGTCGAAATAAGGTATGTAAGTGGGCACAGTCAGGTTCGAAAGTATCCATGACGCCTCGATCTTCCCCATGAACATGAACTGTGGCTCTTCATCTACAGGGCGACTCAAAGTTAGCTTTCAGGGCAGCATTGCAAAGCTGCCAGAGTCCTTTGCAAGGTCCATTTTATCATTGCTTTTTTCTTTAAAAAAGAAAAACCCCTGACTCTTATGCGCGACGTTGAATGTTGAGTGCACCTAAAATTTTCTTCCGCAATACACGAGTGATATTACAATTTTTGGACAACCTCTCCCAAGCCGTCTTAAAACTGCAATCATATTTAATACAAATTTTCCTAACGCTGTGCAGTCCTTGTTCACACAAAATGTGTTGCGGACGCGACTGTATTTCTGGAGTGGCCCCGGTGAGGAGATGCTCGAAAGTCCAGATTTTAACCCCTTTCCTCGTCCGTCAGCAACAGTGATGGTTAAACTGAGTCTTCACTGCACACAGAACAAGTGCTGGGCATTAATTAACTGGAGTGGCTTGGGTTGGATTCCTTTTTTACTCCAGGACGAAATTTCGTTGACTCGATCCAAATGATGGTGCTGATGTTGGTGCTGCTGCTGCTGCTGCCGCCGCCGCAGACCATGTGAATCATGTCGAGGAGAGAGACAAAAAAAATGAAGCTTAATTTAAGCACAAATGTTCTCACCAGCAGGGCTGCCATTAAGTCTCTCCAGCAGATTGGTAGGGGGATGAATGTCAAAGATACGTAAGAGATTTTTTTTCCCTTTCCACCTTATATTACACAGTCGAATCTTGTTATAACATATTCGTCCGTCAGCAGGCCAAAATTGGCTATATCGAGGTTCGACCGTACAGTGTGGACTGAGAAGCTGTGTCAGAAATAAAAGGAGTTGAAACGACTTTGGTGCAGTTGTTTTTAAGTCCCCGAAAATGAAAATTTGAATTTCCTCCTTGTACGTCAAACACAGCTGCTCAGACATGAGTCTGCACTGAAAAAAGAATCTGAAGTTTGATACTTCTGGTGTGATTTGATTGTCTTTTCTTTCTTGAAATGAAAATTTTCGAATCTGTTTTCTTCCAAGGTTACGCATTCGGCCATTTACTAGAAGGGGTCAGAAGTTCAGACAACCTTCAGTCAACATAATCAGTTTTCTTTCGTAAATCGACCTTTTTTGCCAGTGAAAATCTTGTTGAAAGTTTTTTCTACCTCTTTCAGTGCTTCTCTCCTTATTTTTTCGACTGATTTTCCCCTTTTTCACTCGCGTTGCACAGTGGATTCCGCGTTCAGTCATCACTTCTGGTCGACAACTTTTGATGATTGTCACCAAAGTATTTTTATAGCGGGTATGGGTATGCACTGGCTGCGGCAGAAAATACCAAAGTGCCTTCATACGAGTGAAGCTTTTGGTTTGTTGGCGAAATAATAGGAATTTTTGACTGGCGACGTCAGTTTGGGACAGAAATTTGTGCCAGACTTGCTTATTTTGATGAAAATCCGGCTGCACATTTCAGATGAGTCGATTCTTATAGCTGGAATCTGATGATTGTGACATATACAACTCAGCAATTGATCGTAAGAGGATCATCATGTGTAATGACTATGGTATGACTGTACAGGGTGTTTCAGGATTTTTACATAAGGTGTCACGAGTGCAAGCAAATGACCAATATGATTCTACCGGGTGTTTCAGGAGTCAGAGAACAGCTTTTCGAATCAGGCGTCATAGCCGTAAGCAAATTGACTCTAACCAACCTGACTCTACTAGGTGTCTCAGGATTCTCAGAACAGTCTTTTGAATCAGGTGTCATGACCACAACCAACGTGACTCTACCAGGTGTTTCAGGATTCTTAGAATCCTTTTCAAGATGCCTCTCCCAAGCAAAACCTTCAGTTGTGCTTCGCTCCTGAACGAGGAGTGTTTAAGAATTAGAACCTATGATAAATAATACCTTAAAATCAGTATGAAAGAAATGTTTTCTTTTCTCCTCTTCTTGTAATGCTCGGGGTCTCGTCCAAAAAAGTCTCCTAAAAGGTGGTGTTTTCTTCTCCCCTGGTGACCATTTGAACGCTGTGACGAAACAACTTCTGGTGCGACTTCCAGCGAAATCTTCCAGCAGATACAATATTTGAGCCACTTGGAGACGAACTTGTTCTTGCTGCTCCCTCCCACGCAAGAGTAAGCGTGGCCACTTCTGCTCCACCCTGTAGAAGCCACCTGTGCCACAATCGCTGCTTTGGTCTCGTTATCATTCATGCTACAAGCGCATATGAGATAGGTTCTGGGTAAGCACACACCAACCTGATCATTTTCCCTCTGCTGCCAGTAGCTAATGACTCCTCTGGAGAGATAAAAAATGTCTGTGTTTTTTTTCTTCTCCTTCTCTTCTCCGTGAGGTTTCTTTCAAGGTGCTGATTACGAGACCTCGGAATTTTAGGTGAAGAAGCCGCATTCACAGCTTCAAAAGCCAATCTGAAAAAAATCCCATAGCTGTAGCACTTTTTCTAGATGTTTCATTTCTTACAGCACTTTTATTACAGTGCGTCAAAACTTTGCCCCCCCCCAAAGGGGAACTTTAGCTTCTTAACATGCTTCGTCATCATTCATTTTAATTTCACAGTGAAGTTTCGGTTATATCACATTGTTATGTCACTTTGTCAGCGGCACCGGTATGATAAAATCAAGACTTGTACTCTGCTCATAAAAAAATTGTTCTTCTCGAGATAAAATCAGGACCTATAATAGCATTGAGACTTGTGCTTTACTCGAAAAAATGTGGTAAAATGTGGCTCGGCATGTGGTAAAATTGGGGCCAATGCTTAAATTGGAACCTATGATAAAACCAAGACTTGCCCTTTGAAAACTGTGTCCTGCATGTGACAAAATCGAGACCTATGACAACATTGAGGCCTGTGATAAAATCAAGACCTACGATAAAATCGAGACTTGTACTTTACTCATAAAAACTCGGTTCAGCATGTGATAAAATCAACACCCATGAAGAAATCAAGCCTTGTGCTTTACTCATAAAAACTTTGTTCAGCACATGATAAAATCAAGACCGGTGATGAAATCAAGACTTTGTACATTGCTCATAGAAACTCTGCTCAGCACATGATAAAATCGAGGCTTTACCTCCGAATCTTCCGCCCAATTTGACCTCACCTAAAATTCCGCCGCCACCTGATCACCAGTGTCATATCTCTCCGCGATCTTTAGTCTCCATGAAGCTGCCTTCAGCGATATCGAGCGCAAAAACAAGAGCAAGAACTTCTTCGAGATCGTCATTTATTTCCCCTCGCAATTAAGACGAACCGCGCCGCAGCAACAAAAGAGGGTGCGAGAAAATTGCATTCGAGTTCAAGCATGCGTGCAATAAGATTTTCGGGCCGTCACAGCTATTTTTTTTCTCCGGGCCAAAAGCAGGAGAATAGAAATGAGACCCGGGCTCTTCTTGCGCCGAGCCGAATTAGCCCGGACTGCGCACTTGTTTGCCAAGACACAAACGTTTTCCTCCTTCTGCACCTTGCAGGGGGTGAAACAGAAGAAAATTCTTCCCCAACTTTTTCCAGAAAACTGTCAAGCCATCATTCAAAGGGGAAAGCAGATGAACGAAAAACTCCTTTCTTTCTCTTTCTCCCCTCCTTTTTCTTGCCTTCTTTAGGATATTGTTTTCCCCTCTTTCTTCTTCTTCATCCACACAGTTGGCAAGGAGCTCATGGTTGACCGTGTCCTCGCCACAGCATCTGGAGGTGAAGAGCAGGCTCCATCAGTCAGGCATCACTGAGAAACAATGACGAGTTCACAGCAAACAGTGTTGTTTGACTCGAGACTCAGGGGTTCGGAGTGTGGACTTTATATCAAGTGTTTTATGTGGATTGAGAGTTAAAATTTCATGTTGTGAAACATTTATGGCAATTTTATTGGTCGTACTTGGCCAGAAATGTGCTGCTTTTTTTTAGTCATCACTTTTTGGTGAAGTGAACAAGGATGCACAGCTTTTTTTTGGGGGGGGGGAGACACTACGAGCATTTTAACTCTGCAAGGTTCTTACGCAAACCTCTAGTTGAGCTCAAGACAGTTGCAGAAGAAGCAGCAGCCAATGATCCAGACGATGTAGGTCCAAGATTTGTGGCCAACGTCAGGAAACAGACGTAGAAACATGGCCAAGAAGGCAGACATCATTTCCCAGCAAAGAACAAAATGTGATGACATCTGCTGTTTTGGGCCAACACTTGGTTCGTGCCACTTGCCCAATGGAATTTCTAGATCGTAGCTCTTTGTAAGACCTTTGGTACAAAGTCAACATTTCTGACCACTTTCCTTAAGCGTCACCCTGTAGCAGCAGACTGTCATAACGTATTATCTCTAAGAGCATCATTTCGCAAATGGTTTGAGAACCGAACCATTGCTTTTCTGGTGGGAGAGAAGAAAAGAGTCATGGTTATCGTCCTTCCTCCCCTCCCCCCTCACACACACACAAACAAACAAACATTATCCTTGATTGTGCCTCCAAACAGATGATCCCTCTTCTCTCTCTTGATTGCAAATGCAGCATTGGCATTCATCGCCTTTCTTAGAAGAAGAAAGCCAGAGAGAGCGAGCATCAACATAAGTTTTGGCACCGCGTTGGGACTCGTTTGGCACAATTACGGCCGGCAATTTGGCCCAATTTTCTGGGCATTCCTGAATACAAGCAATAACAACACAAACACACAAGTTCGCTTTGATGAAGTGAAGGAGAGCAAAAGTTACAGTGTGTACAAAGTTTGTAGCATTCCCTGAAATGTTGTTGCCTTCAGGACTTTTTGATGTACACTTTGACAGGTTTGGAAAGGAGGACGGATGCTGAGACAGCCCCTGATCAAGTATGCAAAAAGCCTTTGGAGGAGGGTGCGAGCAAAGGCCAGGAGAAACAAACAGTACGAGGAGGAAGAGGAAAAACTTGGTTCTGCCTTACCTTAAGGCGAATGAGTGAGCAGAGCATGGAAAGTTACTTAGAAACTTGAAAGATCTTCTTCTTCTTACTCTACTAGAAAAAAAAAGAAAGTGAGGAGGAGTGAAACAGTAAAGACTAAGAGGGTTTTCTGTGCAAGGTATCGGGAAGGCAGGTTTGCCAGGGCTTACGCACACACTGACATTCCAACCTGAGAGCAAGTGAGTTTTGTGGGACCACCATCGCCCCATGGGAAGGGCTGCCACTTACTTGATGGGGACGCACGAATGCTTCCATAAGAGCAGATCTATCTTCACAGACCGACACTTGGCCTCAGCAGACGTAACATTAGTAGAAGTTGATGGTGGCAGACATGAGCTTCAGCTGACCTGACCTTAGACGACGTGATCCTAGCAGACCTGATCTTTGCCCACCTCTGCATGTCCAACGTGACGCCACCTTCGCGGACCAAGAGCATAGCTACGCTAACTCGAACCAACCCCTTTCCACATGGTCGCCTCCTGACCAAGCAAGTGGCAACCCTCGCCCGGGTGGTGCTTTTCCCTTCACATCTCACTTAAGCCGCATCCCGCGCGGTTTTAACTTTCCGACTGAAGTCCCAGCAGCCTGAAATGGCAGCCCTGCCGCCGTCTCATAGGATTTTCTCTAGTGCATGGGTGGGTTGGTGACACCCAACTGTTGTAGAAAGGTGATCCATCAATACATCATTCTCAGTGGCGGGCAACAGCAAGAGGAAGAGGGAGGAGGAGAGAAGGTAGCCCTTATGTGTGCCCAAAACCCTCCTCTCTCTCTCTCTCTACCCATTCTTTTCGCCCCTTAAGCCGCTTTTTACGTATTCAAGTAACACACAAGTAAAGAGGAGGGGGAAACAGAGAAAGTGTCGCATTGTGAAGATAAGATATCTTGGAAGGGGGAGCCAGAGGAGCACAGAAGGAAAAAGATACAACCTTGTTTTCCCCCTTTTTCTGCACTGTTTTAACTCTAGATTAATATTGTTTGTCTTAGCAACGAAGAGCAGAGTGTGAACGATCATTAGACGCTTTGAAGCTCCACGTTTGAAGCAGTATTTTGGGAAGAAAAAAATCTGTCTCATCTCAAATTAGATCTTTTCTTCCCCGCATGGAGAAGAAGAAAACTCTCAGTGATTTATCACTCAGTTGAGTCTGTCTCCCCTTAGTCCAACAGCCCCAATTCTGGCTTGAGGAAGAAAAAGCTGCTTCAAAAATCGAAGTCTCTCTGTCTCTCCAGATTGATGTGACTTCCTCCAGGGTTAACAATCTGCCCTTGTTTTTTTGGGGGGGGGGGAGGGAAAGAAGAGAGGGAAAACGACCATTTTCCCTCTCTACTTTCTGTTGTTGGAAATTTGAAGCGGATGAAGAGATTTGAGAGAATTCGGGGCTAGGAGGAAGATATGGGATCTGTCTGGGGAAGGCCTTGATGCGTCACCGACAGCGCCGACAACAGCAACAGCGACAAAAAGGGGGGGGGGAGGGGGAAGGACCCACAGAGCAGCGTCTGCGGGGTGTCAGCGAGTACGTGGACTCGCAAAACGCGCGCTTCTGCGGCCAGAACGACGTGGGCTGCCAGTAGAGACTTTGAATTTTAAGAACTCAAAGTCACACTGGTCACAGACGTCATTTTAGAGTCACTCAAGGCATTATTGAGTCGTCCCAGACATGATGAGTCATAAAAAGTGATTTACCTAAAAACATTGCTTGAACGGGATTTCAAGATGTCAGCGTAACTGTTTCACGTTCAAGAGGTGTCAACCGCTCATTGGGAAGAGCGACACAAGCCTGGAAGTTGATCAGTGCATGAGCAACTCCTGATCTTGAAATTAGTGACCATTTGATTGTCGATTTATTTACTTCCTTTACTTATTCCTTTACTTGTTTCTTTACTTATTCCTTTACTTATTCCTTTACTTGTTTCTTTACTTATTCCTTTACTTATTCCTTTACTTGTTTCTTTACTTATTCCTTTACTTGTTTCTTTGCTTATTCCTTTACTTATTCCTTTACTTATTCCTTAACTCCGCTCGTACAACGGAGTTATGAGTCACTTTTTGGACGAGCCCAATATTCCGCATCCTGCATAAGAAGTATTCATTCACTCTTCGTCCGCATAACTCATGGAGAGGGGCAGGAATTTTAGGCAATATCCCGAAGATACAGTCGAGTCTCGATTTGACCACGATTTCTGTCACATCTCGTTGCATCGAGACCCGCATTGTTCGGACCCCCGTCTGTGGACGTTTATTTCATGCCACCGCAGTAGTTGTACTGCAGTGAAGTCTGGATTGACGCATATCCTTCCAATCATACAACTACAGTGAAGCTATTCGGAAGTTGTTAAATCGGGACTCTTCTGTGTTACAGAGAAAATGCTCTCTTTGGGGCCAGGAAGTTGGTTAGAAGTCAAGAAAAAAACCTGCAGGAAGCAATAAAGTCTTGAAGCATTGTGAATATAATGAATATTTCATAGCAAAGATGCAAAGTTAACATGACAACACATATGAGACATATATATTTTGTCACCCAGCTGGATGAAGACTTTCGTAAAGTTCCCGGGCCTACTCATAAATTAAAACCTGAGTTCAAGGTGAATCAACTGACTGAACATGGCTTTTTCAGAGCATCAGATATTATGCTTTTGTATGTTTCAAAGAATACACAGACTTTGTTCGTGTGCTTTTATGCTGTTGCACTTGTCTGGCTTAACATGCCTGAGGTCCGGAAATTCACCTATTTGCTAATTACACGCATAACCAATCCTCATCCTAAGGACTGGAAAATTTTTTGAGACTTTACACGCATTATTATTATTATTATTATTAAGGTACATTTTCCATGCCACGATGGAAGAGAACTTCTGCAGTGATGACTATTGAAGACCATCATAAATGATCCTATTCACTATTTGCTCCAACTGATCGAAGAAAGCAAAACTGATGTTACTAACTTCAAGGCCATGGCACAGCCGTAACTCAAAGCAACAGGAGAACTCCAGAAATATTGTATCATACAAAAGTGTTTACATCATTCTGGCATTTTGAGGCTGGCAGAATTTCTTAGGAAAATCACCTTAATTCTTTCTAGCGCAAAAAGAGTAATTAATTTACAGGGAGTAAACAGGAGACTTTGGCCTCATAAGCAACGTGACCTACTAACCGGTGACGCATTATCCGGCGTTCATTGCACTTTCATCCTAATATGAATTAAAACTGTCCACTCTGATACCAAAAGAAGTCACCCAGAATGCTAGTTCATATTAATCTAAAATTGTTCACCTAAAATGTCTCGCCTCGCCCACCCATGACGCTCATGTTGTTCACCTGGAATTCCTGACAAATGACCCTGGAGCTTTCCCAAGATTGAAAAATTACATAAGTCCAAACACTGATATAGATCTTTCAATTAGCTTTCCCAGAAGCAATTTTTGCTGCTGGTTCCTCCTCATATCCTTGTTCTCCCTGCAGCTCAGCCTTTTTCAAATCTACTTAAGATTCTACAGAGGCATTTGGAAACATTTGTTCAGCCTCTGGCTTGCGCCCCATCCATTATTGTTTACCTTCTGCGTGCGTGCGTGAGTGCGCGCGCGCGCTCGCCAGCCACCTTTAACCCACTTTACCCCTCATCCTTTTCCTGGCTGCCACTGAGCTTAGCAGCAAAAAGCGTGAAATTGTTGCAGCCCCAGCCCAGAGATGCTCTCTAATCTTGTTTGTGTGCTGACGCACGCTCAGAAAGCTACACAAAATGGCCAATTTGGGGAAAGTGAGACGACAGTTGACTTTCCAATGGAAAGTTACACTTCAGGCATTCAATCAAAGTAATCAATGGTAGGGCTGGGTTCCCCCCCCCCTTCATTTCCCTCCCATAGCTTTTGCATGCCATATTCTTTCTCCTTCCTATCTATCCATCTATCCATCCCTACTTCTGCTCTGCTGTGGAGAAAAGTAGGACACCAACAAACTACTCCTCTCTCGTTCTCCGAACTCCCGATGGAACATTTTTTTTTTGGCAGCCTACACAGAAAAAGGGAGAGAGTTTTTATAATAAATATTTCTCCTGTCTGAATTAGCTGGCTGGCATCAAAGATGAATGACCCCAACTTGACTTCTTCCCTGGAAAGAGAGGAAGGAATTGCTGACTCACCCCCCCCCCCGGCGTGCTTGCTATGTTGTGGTGTGGCGGGTGGGGGGGTGGTTTCGGTGGGTCACAGGGCACTAAAGGTCACTTGAGACGGGGAGGGGTGGTGGGGGGAGGG
>JAAUXU010159054.1_pt1 | contig 18489 bp, 12 predicted proteins | sample 7278151 | NCBI WGS metagenome assembly JAAUXU01 (sample SAMN14350113, study PRJNA611818) | marine sediment metagenome | isolation source: surface marine sediment (1.8m) | place: French Polynesia: Moorea | collected 2018-08 | reverse complement strand
AGCTAATCAGTAGAGCACCTCAGCGACCACCACTACTACCTATTTAGCAACGTAAAGCACCTTATAGAAGCAACGGTCCTCTCAGGCTCAAGATTATAGTAGTACATACATACATACATATAATGGATCCCAACAACTCCGTTCTCTCTCAGTCGATGGTGTCTGTGCTGCAGAATTCAGAAGATGTCCCCAATGATCCAGGGTAAGTCTGCCATCAGCCCAACTTCTCGCCCAATACGGCCTCATCACGTTTTGTCGATTTCTGTTCTGTTGTTGTTCCAGGAAAATGTTCATCGGAGGACTTTCTTGGCAAACCACACCAGGTAAAAGTGTGCCCCCACTCGTCCGGACTCGTGTGTCCGTGCCAATACGTGCACATCCCTCACGCCTGGAACGCTCCATCCCACTGGCATAATGTGCAGCAAGCACACGGATGAGCAGAGTCAAGACTTTAGCCGGGTCTGGGATGTAAATGTTCTTACAGCTGGGTGGAACCACTTTAGCTTGCACCAGAAGCAGTTTCGTCTCGCTACTTTCCTCCACTGCTCGGACGGAGCGGAGCAGAATTGGTGCCAAATTGTTTTTGCTGGCGATTCTCAAACGTTCTTGACCGGAGGAAAATCGAGAACATTGACCGCGATTAGCTACCTATGTATAGACTTCAGCAGTCAACGGTGCCAGAACTCTTTTTTATATTCGTAGACCCACTTCGTGATGCAGCCTCATGTCGGCAGCAAAAAGTGTCAAGACCAAAGCATGAGGGTAGCAGCTAATCCTCCAGTGTAATTTAATCTGGTTCCCTTTTTTTTGACTTTGCAGAAGGATTGAAGGAGTACTTCTCGTCATTTGGAGAAATTGCTGAAGTCATGGTCATGAAAGATCCGACAACACGTCGATCGAGGTAGGCATTGGTACCGTGCGTGCGTGCGTGCGTGCGTGCGTGCGTGCGTGCGTGCTTGCGGGCGCGCGCGTGCGTGCGTGCGGGCGGGCCCAGCGTGCATGAGGCCACCACTCCCGGTTGGTACGTGTTGGGTGCAACATCCACTGCGTGGCACGGCTTGTTCTGATTGCATCAGCCTCACATTCTCGTACTAGATCACTGCCACCGCTACTTGCCACTCAGATACATGCCCTATATACGATACAGTGCATATATTTCAGGGGATTTGGTTTCGTGACCTTTTGCGATGCTGCCAGTGTAGACAAAGTTCTTAATCACGGCGCACATGACCTAGATGGGAAGAAGGCAAGTTGCAGCACTCTCGGTCATAGTCATGGACACGCGATGACACCGCTTCATTGTGTATTTCCAGATTGATCCCAAGGTGGCTTTTCCCAGGCGTGCCCATCCCAAGGTACGTTGGATAAAGACTCCGGGTCTTACCGATATCAGATTGCCTCTTTACCAAGTGCTAGCGATACCAATTGAACGACACAACTTTGCAGATGGTTACCAGGACAAAGAAAATCTTCGTGGGAGGACTATCTGCACCCAGCACCCTCGAAGATGTCAAGAACTATTTCGAGCAATTCGGAAAGGTTAGTAAGCACCCGATATCGAACTTGGCGTGCAAAGAGGAACACAGGGTTTCAGCCGACCTGAGCAGCAACCACGTTACAGTCACGTTCATTTTCTCTTTCAAGATCGAAGACGCCATGCTGATGTTTGATAAGCAGACGAATCGTCATAGAGGTAACGTATTGGCAACACTGTACACACTCCCGACTTGTCATGGTGACCGGCTCAAACTCCCCCAGGTTTTGGCTTCGTTACCTTTGAGAGTGAGGAGGTGGTCGACAAAGTGTGCGAGATTCACTTTCATGAAATCAACAACAAAATGGTAAGGACGACGCTGGTGAGCGTCGATGAGCACTGTAGTAGCATTTCACCCCGCCCAACCGCTTCTGTGCGCCAGTCAGTGCCATCATGTCGTCCATTCATCATAGGTGGAGTGCAAGAAGGCGCAGCCCAAGGAGGTGATGCTCCCTGCCACTCTGGCACGGAGCCGCGCAGCGGCCGCCGCCGCGGCCGTGGCCGCGAGATCAGCGGCTGGCGGCGGCGGGGCCGCCAATGGACAACCTGGCTACGGTGAGACAAGCATGAACTAAGTGGCCGATGCCCATTGTGACATGTAGTTCTAGAGACCTGGCGTGCGTACGCGCGTGTTTGTGCGCGTGTGTGAGTGTGTGAGTGTAAAATTGTTAACGCAGCTTTCACACGCACGGGAAAGTAATGCTAATCAGCAATCTGTATCATAGTTAACATGAGTTCTTGACCTTTGTACCATTCACGTACTGTAAATAGTACTGTCAGCACACAGTACGTCAGGGTACCTACAATTTTTTTTTCTTTTTTTTTTCTTTTTCTTTTTTCATAGGCTGAGATAGCGCGCGCGCGCGCCAAAAAAGCGCCAAATCTTAAAACCCTGTGTCTTTTCTAGACCGGTGTAAATGTACGTAGTTAATATTCTGTACGTGCTACGTGTCAACACCTTCTACGATGATAGAACCCTTCAAGCTCTCCGTGTAAGATCAGCTTGGCTGGGATCGATACATCTCTGTGCCGAGTTCGCTGCTCCCGCTACAATTACTTTCCTGCAATGCAAAAGTTGTTTTAATTTCGTGTACAGTCGCTGTGAATGTGTACAAGCTCGAATAGTTGACCGGTGCTAGCCAGACGTGCCCGCAATGCATTTTGTTACATCTGACACCAGCGTTGACCTTTTGCACTGGTACCCGCCTTCTTGTCTCTTGAATAGCATAGACGGATGCAGCTTCGTGTTGCTTTTCCATAACAAGTAGAATAGAGTATTTTTTTTTAAGCACATTACTGAACAAGCTACCCACTAACAGTCTTGCAATGCGTATCACTGTTACTATTGCTGTAGTTGAAATCGTGCCACCTCGTACCATCCGATATGCTACCCGTATCATCATACCATACAAGTACGTAGAAGTATTGTTCCTACACAACCTCACATACAGAGCTAACGTTACCGAACATTCTGGAAGCACATTCGTGTACAGTACATGACAGTTTTCAAAATACTGTAGTCCTTTTCTTCCCATCAACTGGCTGGGCGATTTTTTAAGCTTTTAACCCACACTGCCAGTTTCCTTCCACTTCCTCAACATCTTGTTTCCAATCACATCCTGACTGACTCAATCCCAACTTGTTCAGGGCCGCTGCTGACCTTTGCATGGTGATGGGACTACTACGCTACTAGACATGCATGCACTCAACAAGGTATGTAAGACGCTAGTATGTACATACATGTATTGTGCCAATGTGTGCGTACGTACGTACTTCAATCTGTACTCAGGCAGCTGTGTCAGTGACTGTCGACGACAGTCGTCCAATGGACTCACGCAAGCAAGCGTGACAATCGGACAGGAGTCGTGTCCAGCTCATTGTAAGAGTCCTTTTTGCTTTAGGTGGACTCGCCGCGGCGGCTTACGCGGCGTACGCCGCCGGACGGGGCTACTCAAACTACGGATTCAACCTTCCGGCGGCTACGGCGGCTGGATTGGCGGCCTCTGGAGCAGGATTCCCAGCGCCAGCACCGGGTAAGCCAGAGATCGAGCCCGTGCCGACCCTGCTGTCACAGCACTACTAGTACTAACTGCGATGCATCATGACAAGTTTCTCCCACCAACCAACCAACCAACCAAACAACCAAACAACCAACCAATCCCGCCCTCCCCCATGTCCCTGGTATGCTAGTGCAACCGCAAGCAGTCCCCTATGAGGCACTCAGAGTAACAGGATTCAGGATCCCCACTGACATGAGTTCATTCATGAGTCCATCCATCCCTGACTAGGTAGACGTGCGACACTTTGCGACACTTTGCGACACTTTGTAGCACCATGCAGATATGCTTGTGCACCACTTTGGAGAATAATGAGACAGCAGCATACGTAAGTGACTTAGCTGCGTAGAGAGTCTCTCCGCCAGTGACCACCACAGATGAGATTTTAGCACAAAATGGGAAGAGGACTGAGTACTCACCCAAGTAGAGACACTGGAGAACAACTGGTGTGACTACGACGCGTACAACTTTGTCTTAACACTTCCTTGCTCCTCCCGTAGGTGTGGTTGGAATTTTGTCTTCAGACCCGAATAGATTGCCAGTCACCATGGGAGATTTCATAAATCTCTCACTCCTCAACCATCCCTAAGAAAAGCCAGCGGAAATTATCTTATCCTTTGTCAAAAAAAAATCTGTCCACAATGCAAGAAGGAATTGGCGATTTGAGATTTGAGGGCTCAGTCTGTCGTCGGCTTGTTTCTGTCTTTCTTCATGCGAGTCCCTTGTCTGCTTTAGCCACCCACATGTCCATTGTCCGGAAAAAAAGAGCTCAAGAGCATTGTTCTAGGAGATTTTTTTCACATCTCACTTCATCAGTAGGATGCAACGGCAATTTGGGATGATCATCCATGCCTCCTATTTGTTGTGCCACACAGCGTTACTACATTGTAGTACTGTATACGTCCGTTCTTCCCACTCTAGCAATAAGAGAGAGTTGTGCTGTTTCCTCGATCCTTGCTTGCATGACATCATGAGAGTTCAACCTCAAGTTCAGTTGAACGCATGCCCATACTACTACCACTACTGCATACTCCCTTACTCTAGCAGAGTAAGTACATAATAGTAGAGTCGGTATTTAATAGAACAACCCAGTACAGTAGGTCCTAAGATCGTAAGACATACGTATACTTCTGCGTTTAGGCGACACGTAGTACACATTAGCTTTGTGTGGGCATCCCAGACTTGGTCTCCCAGAGTAGAACACACACAGAAAAGATGCTTCCCTTCCCATCCCCATACAGTCACAAACCTGGCAGTACGTACAGCAGTGCTCTTATGGCACCTTTTTACGAGTACGTGCATCCAAACAGAGAAGAGTCTGCTCTGTAGACAACGAACAACACGACAGTGTGTGTACTGTGTATTAAGTGTGTTATCATAGCTAAAGCTGCGGTGTGTCTGTAGGTGTTAGAATTAGTTCACAAGGTGCGCCACTTGCTGTTTCCTCGCTAAAAAAAAAGAAAAAGAAAAAGAAAAAGAAAAAAAAGTGAAAATAGTCTAATTCAAAGTAAGCTCTTGGAACTACAGCTGATCCTAACGAGAAGAAGGCGACAACGGTCTTCTTTAGGTAGACAAAGATACCACAAACCCTTCCCCATTTTGTTTGAAGAATGGAAAATTACGGTATGACAACGGGCCTGCAGGTTTCCATTTGCGGCCATAAATAAAGCCACGAGTGCAGTCATTGTGGTTAACTACGGAAGTTTTCCTCTTGAAAAGTTTTGCTGCAGCAACCATTTCACCACGTGTGAGGTAGGATGAGGTGGCTCATATATACTTTGCTTCGAGATGCTCGTCCTCAGCACCGTCGTGGTCACGGAGGAAACTTAGCTGCTCACTGCTAACCTGACCCCAATGGCCACAAATGGAAATGGTGTTGACTGATGAAATGGTCCACGGACGCACTTATCTCAATACTCAGCCTTGAGTGAGCGCTGAAGAAGACTTGAGCTCCTCGGGGCTGAGTTCAGCTTTCAAGTGGTGGACAAAGTTCTCAACTCAATCTGCTGTCCCACCAATGAATGGGATGAATTTTAATGTGGGAACACCAATTGACGCACCCTGTATGCACAACGGAGGAAAAACTGATTCTCCATCTCTCTTCCCAACTTACCCACCGATAAATTCTTGCCCAATTTAGAAACGTCGTTCGTCCAGTAACTAGTGTGTACTTGTGTACGTTTGCATAGTACAGTACAGTAAGTAGAGAGAGTTGCCTCAATCTCAAACTGAGCTTCATATAAAATTTAAGCTGTTATGCTGTATCCTAATAATTACGATGACAGTACAATTGCAACTATTATTGCTATGAGAGAAAAAAATAAAGTGCCAAAATTTACCGCTGAAAGAGAAAACACGTGGTCTACATGAACTACACTACTACGGACGGAGAAAGAGCGCGCCACAGGGTAAAGACACCCCAACCAACAGTCCGGTCCTTAGTCTTAGGCTCTCCTGTTACTCCTAGTATGAATATTTATTTAGTCACACGCCATCCTAGCCTTGGTTGGGATAGAACAAGATGTGTTTCGGCCAGTAGCTGTACTAGAACTAGTGCGTCCGTCCGCCCACCATCCAACAGTCCGTCCGTCTCTAGCATACCTAGCTATGTTGCATGCAGCATAGAAGCAATGAGCCGACCCTTAATATTCGCTGACCTCTGTCATTCTCCATAGGTTTCCATGGGTACGGCTACTTTCAGGCGGCCGCGGCCGCGGCGGCGGCGGCGGCCAACTACATGCATCAACAGCAACAGCACCAAGAAGATCCACGGGAAGATCATAACAACAGCAACTCCGCGTCACCGGCGCTCGTGGCCCATGCGCTGTCAGGTAGGTGGAGAAGTCCCATTGACGTTGTTGTAGCAGTGCATGCAGCAGTGCATGCAGCAGTGTACTTAGTCAGCGTCGTCTTTGCCCACAGCCATGTCCCTCAAGGACTCGTTCTCTCTCCTCCCGGTTGTGAATGGCTACTCGTCCACTGAGTACGGCGAGAGGCCTCAGCAATACCCCGCCATGTCACCCTCGCCCAACTGCACCTCGACGCAGGCCTACGAGGCGGCCACGAGGCATCAGGCCTCGAACGGATCGTTATCTGGAGCACAAACGAATAAGGTGAGATCATGTACTGCATCGGCAGTTGCCATCTGCAGTGCTACACGTGCGCGTGCGCGTGCGTGTGCTAAGTACAATGCATCAACTTCGTGATCTTTTCATTTCCAGCCACCTTACGAACACCAACCGACAGCAGCTGCTGCTCTGGCCAACGGATATGCGTAGATGTTTTTACGTATATGCTATAGCATCCAGGAAAAAAAAAAAAGAAATGTATAAAAACGAATAAGCAGACGTAGCTACGAAATTAGTGTACCAGATCAAATTCTTGCGTACACAAGTGTACCATTGCACATATTGTAATACTATACAGTAGTCTGTAAAGGTAGAGTAGAACATAACGGCGATAAGCGAGTTGCTGTGTACGGTATGTGTGTGCATTAAAATGTAAATGTAAAAATCTAGTCATTCATAAGGTATGACAACAACTCTGCGGCGAAAAATGCGTACAAAGTATAAAATAAATGAATTCTACAGAATGTTTAAAGGCTGGTCTATTTAGTTGCTGCTGGTACGTATAACCCTGGAAACCCTCACGCTCATCCACGTAACCGAGTACAAGCGTGCTGCAGGCCGAACCGGTATTGAGTGTCGACTCGTTCGGACTGGTCCACCGACTGATTTCGGGCTTGGACTACCTGTATAGAACACGTGCACGTGACGGCGCTTGACTACCGGGCGGTGACGAAGTACTGACACTCAGGACCTCTTAGCGGTTGGAACAGAGTTGGAAATTTGCTCCTCTGGAACTATGAAAACGACTCATTTCAGAGTGTCCATTCTTTTCTGTGGAGGAAGGTTGGCAGACTCGCGAGCACCACGTCTCCACCCCAGGTATGACATGGATCTCGTCAGGTGACTCCGGCCTTCCTGGTCAGAGCACCGGCCCTCTGCACCTTAGACTGACTATATGACCAAGTCTGGAGGGATTCAGGTCTGGTGGAGAGGAAGACCTCATCGATGCGTTCTATAAAGTTGAACCGAAAGACATGAGATTTCTGTCACTGGGACTCCAGATGGTGACACCCAGGTCCTTCAGAGTGGCCTCCTCCAGAGTGGTCCTCGTCGACTCTCTCGGCTTCGCTTCCCCTATTTAATCCATGAGTGACACCCCTACGTAGATGGTCGCCTGGGATGCCTTCTCAATGTCCTTGCATTGTTTACAATAGCATTGACGGTTGACGTATGGTCCAAGAGTCTGACTAGAGTGAGCAGCGCAAAACATAGTTCTGGCTATTTGGTTGCACCCCTCAGTAGCCACCCCGTACTGTTTTGTCTAGGGTAGCAGCTGTACAGAGATAGCTGCAGACACAGCTGCAAGTGTCAGTGGTGTAGCACACGAGCTACACCACTTCGAACTCCAGTTGGCCCGTAAGTTATGAGTAGACATGTGTGCGTGCAGCATTTTCAAGTGTGTCTCCTTGACTCTCCTGTGGTTCTGCCCGAGATTTCCACGCTATATTATTGCCTGCTGTGATATACGGAAAATTCAATTTGTCCCACAAAACCCCAAGCCAAAGAACCCAAAACTGCACCCGCGTATATCGATGCACCCAAGTAATTATGCACCCAAAATGCATACACTTGGGTGCATTTTCATGCACCCATGTAAATTGAATCGAAGCAGCAGTTCCAGGACATGGTCTTGGCATCCGGTTGCGGTCTTCGCTGCATTCGGGGGTGGGGGGGGGGGGTTACGTACGAATGACAGGAATTAATGTACCGGCGAGCGCCAGTTATAAACATGCACAGTGTAATGAGGCGTGACTTTCAGAAAATATAGCCGGGCACCACATGATTGGGGTGATATAGTAGTATAAGACATGGATATCTCTTTCTCGAACGTTGGACAGGGCACTGAACACCTCTATGGCGGTCCCCGACACTTGGAAGGTGGCCGCTGACCTGCCCAAGATCGAACTGCACCTGCACCTGGACGGATCCCTGTCTCAGTGTAAGTGGAACTGTACGTTGAACGCATTGTCACCTGTCGGGTGCACGTTGAGGTGTGCAACAACGGCAGCAACAACGTCTCATTTTAGCCTTCATCGGCAGACAAGCTTCTCTGCAAAACATTTCGCTGCCCACAGCTCCAGCCAATCTGCGAGGATGGCTAATGAATATGAAGAGGCATAATTCAAACGTTTCAGACGGTCAGAACTGGCCTGTTTTTGACTTCTGCAATCAGTTTCTTCAGACGGAAGAAGCGTTGGAGGAGGCGGTTTGGGTAGGCACCTATGTCACATGTCGTCCATGTACGTATGGGTCCGGCGGAACCCCTGAGTCTGACCTACACACGTAGGACTTACTGCGACGACTCCACTCGTGGAATGTGGTGTATGCGGAAATTCGCTTCTGCCCTGAGCTCCACACTGCCAAGGGTCTGACGCTCGACCAAGTGATGGAGGCCGCACTTCGAGGTCTGTCACAGCGAGGTCGCTCATGATACGACAAACTACGTCTCTTCTCCAAGGGTTCTCATCTCAGACGTTGGTCTCGGGTGGCTTGATCGTTTGTGCACTTCGGTCACTTGGGCGAGAGCACGGGATTGAGATGGCGACGCTGGCGAGGAAGTGGGACGTGGCTGGATTCGACGTCTGTGGTCACGAGGGGCAGTTTCCCCTCCACGACGACAGTTGTGCCATGGCAGATGGTGAAGGACTGACTGTGCGCACGCGCAGGCACGCACACATTGTACATTTCTTTGTCAAGGGGCGAAACTGGCCGTGAGGTCTGGTCTGGGTCTGACCGTGCATGCCGGGGAGTGGACGCAAACCATCGACAACGTCAAGTACGGGATCACTCAGCTCGGTGCCCGGAGGATCGGGCACGGAATCGTCCTGGGGGAACATCCGGAAGTGATGGCACTGGCTAAGCAGCATGGAGTTACTGTAGAGGTTAGACAAACTCTTCGAGGTCTTTCCGGTCCACCTCGTTGAGGCCGCGACCCTCGCTGCAGGTGTGCTTGACTTCCAACGTGGGAAACGGCACCAAGAACCCCTGGCTCACATTTTCCAATCACCCGGTCAGGGAGTTCTTCGCCAGATCACTGCCCTTCAGCCTCAGTTGCGACAACACGTTGCTGTCCGGGAGTGAGGTCAGTGCTCCGACGCCCGCGCAGGAGATTGTGCACCTGGTACGTTGTTCAAGTGGTCGCCATTCATGAAGGCGTTCCCTTCGCCCTTCCACAAAACTCACACAGGTGGAAGACGTTTTCCGCGGTGACCCCCGGCGCGGTTGGTCCGCCGTCCGGGCGAGCCTGGTCAGCGGAGCCCAAGCAGCGTTTGCAGCGCAACCGGAGTGGAGTGATACTTTCGTGAAAGACGTGGACGCTGTGTTTGCAAGACACGGAATAAAGTTGTAGCCATAGAGGATTTGCAGCGTTTGAGTGGCACAATCAAGGGTGGTGGAGCAGACCTTTACCTTCTGGCAGTTTTTCTACATGTGCAATGCTTGCTCGAATGAAGGTAGCTCCTCGTGGGTTTCCTTCACTGCTTCTACGTAGGTGGGCAATCTCTCTTTTTCCTCCTGGTACGTCTCTTTACATGTTCCGAAGGCCAGAGTCATGGCCACTAAGAGCTGCGCAATGGCCATTCCGGCAACGAAGTCTCGCGCCACAGTAGCTTGGCCAAAATCCACGAAGATGAGTAAAGCAGCCGTTGACGCAAATATGGCCATGGTGAAGGTCGAACCGGCCAGGTAGACGTTGACGAACTTGGACAGTGTCTCCTTGGTGAGGCCATACAGGAACTGAAGCAACGACGACACCGGGAAGACGCAGATCACGGCGAAGCCAAAGATGATCAGGACGTCGCCAAAGTCCCAGGAAGGAGACATTCTTCTGCACTGATGACACAAAGGGTTTTAAGTTAGATAACATTCGGCTTGTCTCGACTTAATATCACGTGCAGGAAGATATTGCGCTGATATGCAACGTACTTTGATCACGTTTTTTTCTTTTCTTGGCCTTGGCCACCTAGAGCATTTACAACCTATGTTTGTACAATTTTCTGCGCTCTAAAATGCTTCATGCTATGTCCTATGTACGCACATATCACGTGCGTCGTAAATTGGGCCCTCCTGTATCGAAATTATTTTAAAATCACATACTTGGTCGATTTTTTTTTTTTTCAATTGAAGCTAGGAACCTTCTTTCTCTACAATGTTACCACCTCAAGCTTTTGAAGAAACACTTGGAAAATGATAGGTTTCGTGACAGCGTCAATTTTGAGCTAGCGTTCACGTTAGAAGCTCGAGTTGAGCTCTATTTTAAGGGCTTCAATATTTCAAGAATTTTCTAGTCACTTTCAGGCTGATTTGGCACCAGTTTTCTTTTATTCATGGGGGAATTTTTCCCATTCATTTTCACTCGTCAGATCGTCAACAGAGCATGACTTCATAACTAGGACCTATCGATATGGTATAAGTCAAAGGACGTATTATCCATTAATCGTGATCATGTTGAACCTGTTCGGCCCACTTTGCTGAGCCGCATGAGCCTGCCGGTCTCTTCGGTGCTGAGCGTCAAGGAGACATATTCTCACGTCAGTATGCACACCACACTTTCTCACGTTGTCACAGAGCAGTGAGGAATCGAGGTGGTGAGAAATAATGTCGTCACACAGATATTTTGCATTGGGTCGACTCAAAATCTAAGCCCATTCCTCAGCCCCAATACTAGCGCTGACTAGGAAATTGACCTTGCCACGAAGCCACTCAATCAGTTTATTAAGATTATAAGAACTTGTTACGTAAAATATCTGCTATGTGGAGTCCACTAGTGTCTAGTTCCATTCGAGCTCCATTTTTTGAATGGACCTTAAAATGATGTTTAGAAACAGGAGGACTCAATTGACGCATTATGTTTTGCGCTATCGACTCATTGCTCGCACTTGATGTCCCCATAGCTACCGTGCAGCACTCCAACTGGAACGTGCGGGCAGGTGCAATTGATCAATCACCAAGTTCATGAGTATTTGGGAAATTCTTGCCGTGATAACGCACGAAAGTGTGAGCGTCATCACTCAAAAGCGGAAAGTGATGTAGTCGAAGAGTGTTGAAGCAGACGTTATCGCGTCACCGTCCCACGCAGTCGACGTACGTATGTTGTCAGAATACAATGGCTGCTCATGGGAATCTCCGCCTGCGTCTTGATCATGCAGCGCTCACCTACATCTGTGCTCCGGACTTGAACAGGGAGCGGATCTCGCGCAAAAAAGAAAGCATCCAAGGACTTGGCATGGGAACAAAGTTGCAACTGAAATGGCCTTCACGGGCGTTGCCAGACTTTTGTTGGAGACTCACCTGTAATAATGCACCACCTCCACACGTGTTGGTGTCCCCTTCCGTGTCCAACGTCGTATGTGCGTCTCCATCCTGTCACTTGTCACAGACCAGGTTCTTGGTCACCGCGCATCGAGCCAGACGCCTGGCAGTCATGTTATTGCGGCTGTCGTCGAAGTATCAGCGGTCAGTCACTCCAGCGTATCAAATTGAGATCTCGCTGCTTGGCTAAAGCTCCATGGGGACGTCACAGCACTTTGCACAAGTTGAGGTAGTCGAGGCCACTCAACCGACCCTGTTTCTCAAGGTAGACAGCGGTGGCAAACTTTCGTGACAAAGCCAGTGCTGCTGACATCGGAGAGAGTACGATACCCCGGACAAACACGAAAACATGGCTGAGGAAGATTGTGAGATGTGTCAGAACTGGTGAGAATATGCTAAAGTTGATCGTCCCAGTACTGCTCGTGTGCCGTCCCTGTCTCAGCAGCGCACGTGGCAGTGCTCTGTATGTATGTACCGTACCTGGAACAGATTGCTATGCTGAAGGACGGAGTTTGTTGCAGCAAGCGCGACATCCCCATCAACAACTATCGGATGCACACGGTGCACTGCGTGCGGAATGTCGTGCTCTGTCCGGACTGCTCGGAGCCGTACCCCAGGAGCCAGCTCCAACGACACCAACAAGAGGCACACAGCACAAAAGAGTGCGACTGGTGTAGTCAAGAGATGGCACCGCTGCACATAGTCAGCCATAAGGTGAGAAAAGGCACATACGAAGTCTGCATCCTCCTGTGGATCACTGACCTGCGCTTTCAGAAGTCCAGCTGCCCCAAACGACCTGTTTTCTGCTCATACTGCAAGTTGGAGTTTACAGCCCGAGATTGCTCCGACCACGAGAGCTACTGCGGCTCCAGGACAGAGCAGTGTCCAGAGTGCAAGGACTTCGTCATGCTCAAGGACTGGGAGGAGCACCAGAAGATGACACTTTATCACGGTAACACGTGTGGTGACGGCATCGAGAGCAAATTGATCGACGGTGACCCCTCCAGTCATTTATAGGCGGGGCAAGGCTTTTATGTTGTATATATAGCCAATGTCACGTGTGCAGGGGTGCAAGTACGTAACTCTGACCTTTCCACACAGAGCTGGCCAAGCGCCCCTGCGCCCAGGTGTTTGGCTACGAGCCCCTGAAGGCGGACCTGGTCCCGGGCTGGAACGCCACTGACTGCGTGCGAGAGACGATCGTCCCTCCGTCCACAAAGCTCCCTCCGTACAAAAAGAACTCGGACGGTCTCGCCAGAGATTCCTCCAGGAGAATACTTTCCACCACCTCCTTTGGCAGCCATAGCGTCATAGCACCGACCGCAGGCTCACCCGCCAATGTTGGCAGTAATGGATTTCTGCCTCACCCAATGCCTTCACCCAAGGTCAGCCAGAGCCTGAAGAAGGATCCCAGTGTGAACAAGGATGCGTCAATCCCGGCACCTCCGAGCAGTTATGGATCGACGAAGGATGACTTTTATTCTAAATCCTCTGCAATTGGCGCTGCTCCCAAAGTAGGGAAGAACGAATCCATAGGCAAGGACGAGGGCGCCTTGAGCGGGCACTCCAAGGCTTCATTGGCCGGAAGAAAGAAATCAAACTACTCTTCTATTGTCTCTAGTGTGCTCAGGGGATCCACCGAGAAGAAGCAGAAGGGACCAGAAGATGCAGCCACAGTGGAAGCCGCAAAAAAGGATGAGTTGGCGGAAGACTCGATTCCGTGTGAGTTCTGCGACCAACTTATTCCCATGCTGCAGCTGATCAAGCACCAGGTGAGTACTGTGCAGCATGTGGAGCGTCGCCCTGGAGCACAGATGTCGTACGTCTTTTGCAGACCAACTGCACCCGCAACATGGACTCGCTCTACTTCAATGCCCACTTGCCGCTGGACAAGGCAGAGAAGAGGGTGCTTCCCGGGATCGTCTCGAGAGCTCTGATAGGCCGCGGCGACGCCGGTGGACGAGGAGCCCGCGGACCCGAGGGGGCAGGTGACGCCGGGCAAGTAGCAGCTGACGACACTCGAGGGACTTGGAAACACTCCGCAAGAAGTGAAGAGGATGATAACTCTCGAGTGACTCGGGCCGTGAAAGCTGCCAAAGAGAATCAGCATCATCAAGCGTTAAATCCCAAAGCTGTTGGAAATGGCGGGAAAGAAGATGTCGCTGCTGCCAAAGATCAGAGTACAGACCAGCTGCATTTGCCGTTTGGTCGAACGGCGCCGACGAAGAATGAGCCGCCCACAGCCAAGCTCATCTCGTTTGACGGCGACGGCGACAGCGACGGTGGCCGCGACGGCGGCCGCGACGACCAGGTCGCCGTCGTCAGCCACGAACCAGTTCCGCCTGTTCCAGTCCCTCCATCGAGGAGCAAAGCTGTGGGTGGCGCCCGCCCGAAGGTGAGCAACACCAGCATGAATCAGGACCAGAACGGAGGCATCGTGGCCAAATACCTAAAGAAGAAAAATCGTGCGCCCAATCCTCCCCTGCCAGTGAGGCTGCCCGACGACTTGCGCACCCACGTGAGGTCGGAGGATGAGGACGGAGATCGGCCGTGGCGGAAGTACTTGCTGGCGGCCGAGAGAGCCACCCGGAAGGAGCTCATGAAGGAGGAGAAGCAGCAGCAGCAGGAGGTGATCGATGCCAAGCCGCAAGAGCAGCGTCGACGTCAAGAGCAACAGAAGAAGACTCGGAAAGACCAGGAGAGTGGCGAGGCCATGGAGGAGAGAGAGAAGCTGAGAACAATGCTGTGCAACTTGCGCAAGGACCCGTTCGACGAGGACCTGGAGAACAACGATGGCAGCTTCTTCCCCTGCGAATTCTGCGGGGATCCGTATCCATCGGAGTTCATCATGCGACACCAGGTACGACTTCGTTGGTCCACCATATGTTAAGAACAACAGTACAGTCTCAGTGCAGCTGTGACGTACGTTTGTACCGCGCGTGTGCAAAAGTGGTTCCCCCCCCCCCCTTGTGATGCAATCCTTGTTTCACTTTCTACAGCTCTCCTGTGACCTGAATCCCAGCCCAGTGACGCCCGGACAAGGATTCGACTACGCCACAATCAGGAGCCGGGCAGAGAAAAACATCGAACTCGCCAAGGCGGCTGACAGAATTCAGCTGTAATGAAGAACCTTTGACTAGGAAGTTTTGCTACTGCGGTGTTCGGTACCTGGCCAATCATCCAAATAAACGTCGCTGTACTGATGACTGCGAGTGCGCGGAGACTTGTGTGCAGCCGCAGCGACCTTTGCACGGCGCTGCCGGCCCTCACTAATGGCGTAATTAGGCACATTTAATTAATGGCAACGAGCAAAGGGTAGTTGCTTGTTTATACAAGAGCGCAAAAAAGCCGCAGATTATTTACAGCAGGTAGGTACGTGCATGAAGTTTACCGCATGAGAAGATGGAAAGGATAGCATGAGAAAAGGTTGTTCTTCGCTCGCTGTTCTATTTTCTTGTGGGGTTGTCACCTTGCCAAGTTGATGCTGCTCTCTCGTCTTTTCCGCACGCACCCCCATCAAGACTCCTCCCAGCTTCCCGCAAAACATTCGAAGCACTTGTACGGCCATTTCAAAACACACTCAATGACGGGCTTTAGGCAGTGCAGTGCAGTATATTGGGCTGGTCCCGTTAAAGTCACCAGGCCCGAGTTGGCCGCCGTAAATCAGGGGCTTTTGGCCGCCGATGACACCGAGCATGATTAGCGAATTCCCCGCAAAAATCCTCCCCCGACAGGGTCTATTTTGCTGGCTGTCCGAGGAAGCCAAACATCGGCGCGAACTCTTCTGCTCGGCTGCTCGCCCTAATGCACTCCAAAAAGCAAACTTTATGCAGGTCCCGAGCGAGAGCAGAGGGAGGGCCGACCGCTCGTTCCTCCTCCCCGCCCTCGGGGTGCACTAGGCCAAGTGAGGATGTGGAAATAGGTGGAAAGCGAGTGGGGAGAAATCAGTTGACTCGGCAACACTGAGCAGACGACAGGAGGATGCTCAACAGCGAGCAAAAGTGAACGAAGGTGCCACCGATCAGGGCTCATGTGCTTCAAGCAAGTGATACGACCAAGCAGCTGCCAACTTCAGGTAACGTCAGATCACCAAAGGTGCCACCTGCCAAGCCTCAGCTCGAGCTAGATCGGTTTTTTTTTTTCTTTAATTTTTGGCTGGGTCGTTCCCAGGTACAATTGGATCTAGACCAAGATTAGGGACGTTCTTCCGTTTTCATATAAGACTTCTAGATCGCGTCTACGTACGCGGCACAGTACGTATGTGCCATACGCACATGGAAAATCTGGCCTGAGAGGAAAGCTCCTCGAAAGTCACAATGCAGCTTCTGTGTACTGTGTAGTACAGAGAGAGCTATTACAGTCCATATGTATCGTATGTAGCAAGAGGTTGTAGGTGAGTGGGTCAGGAAGCGGCGGACTCTCGTGCAGTCGGACCTCCGGGGACATCTACGTATGTAGCGAGCCTCAGGCTGATAAAATCGCATTGTGAGGCGAACGACGGCTCATACATTGATAGCAGTTTCACGCTACGCACATCAGATACCTCGCAGTGCGTGCGCAGTGCTGACTTTGCTGAAACATCCTGGATGCCCGGAACGCGCATGCACATGTCCTTGTAATGTGATGTGCCCGCGACCGGCAACGGGTCGGTGGCCAGCATGAGGTCAAAGCAGCCTCGGTCTTTGGGCGAGGCCGCACGATGGCCACTCTGACCGAGTGTGGCGAGGCCCTTGCCGATTACGAGTGCATCGTGATTCTTCTAATTTCCGCTTGCCCCACTTCTCTGTGACTGTCAAGATTGATATAGTGTCGTTGACAACTGTCGAACCCGAGAACCGTATGGACGCTTTGCGACGAGTCCAGGGTGCGCGTGTCGACCGCCTCAGTCCAGGGTGCGCGTACCCGACGCCGCAGTGGATCCAGGGTGCGCGTGTCGACACCCATCCACACCTGACGGCGCAATGATCCACCATCCTCGGCGTCGACCCTGGCACCACTGACAGTGCTTGACAAATCACGTGAATTTAAGACGTGGTGTGAACAAACTGTAACGTGGACAGTTGGGCCCGACATTGAACCCGTGAGGAGGGACATGACGTACAAATGATCCATCACTCGTTCCCTCGTCGATCTGTCCTTGCCGTCTAGAAGCGTCAGACAATGAAAGACAAGGGAGAGATCTGGAACATTGGGGCCTAAAAAAAAAAAGGTCTGGACCATTTAAGAGATGTGCGTAGTGGGCGACAGCCTGAAAGATCGATCCATTCGTCCCAATGTCCCCGGCCGAGTCGTGTTGCAGCGCGCGGCTGAGATTCTTCTCTCGCTCTTTGCAGATTCCCTCTCATTGCTGTGTCTTGACGACCAATTGTGCCAGACCGAAACATGGAGGAGGAGCGTGAAATGTGTCCCACCTGGTGAGAAAATAGGAGTCAAGTGCTAAATGATAACGACTGAGACTGCGAAACTATGCAGAACTACACGCTAAACTGCCGAACAACGTGATAACCTGCTCACCCGAAAGCCCATAACACCCAACACTTTATGTGACAGCAATCTCAGGGGAGAGATAGAGAGGAAAAGCAGTGGGGAATCGCATTTCTTCCTCAGGCAAGACGCGCTCGGCACTCTTTGCCAAGGACGAATGAAAGAACGGACGGACTTTCCACCTCACTTAACTCTTTTTTTTTTTTCTTTTCCCACCCATTTTTTTCCAGCAAGCGCGACATCTCCGTGAGCAAGTACAGAATCCACACTGTCCAGTGCAGATTGAACTCGACCAAGTGCGGCGACTGCGGCCAAAGCGTGGCCAAGGAGGACCTGCAGCAACACCGGAAAGATGCGCACTCACTCAAAGTGTGCGACCAGTGCCACGTCAGCGTGGAAGCGATCAAGCTACACGACCATAGGGTAAGTGTGGCCTGCGATGCTCACCCAACTTGGCAACAGGGTCCGGAGTGCCAGGTGGGGCTTGCCCAAAGGGCTACGCCGTGGCACCGGCTGACCCCTAGAACTGCACGTTGAAGCACCTGCGTCACGACAGCCATTGCTTTTCTCGCAGACGCTCCTCTGCCCCAAACTGCTGCTACTGTGCCGGTACTGCGAGGCCGACATCCCCGCCTCGGGCATGTCCGAGCACGAGGCCGAATGCGGGGACAAACTCAAGACGTGTCCGAGATGCCCCAAGGAGGAAAACCTCGTCATGCTGAGGGAATGGGACAAGCACCAGAGTCAATGGCACGGACTCATCATCCAGAGGAGCCCGAACAGACAAAGAAAGCAGGCAGATGCGCAAGGTACCGATCAGACTCAAGATCATATTGGTGTGTACATGTGCATTCATGGCCAAACTTTCCCTCCACAAAGCTCTCCCCACCGTGGAGGCAGACACGGCCACAATGTTGCCCTGCGAGTTCTGCGAGGGCATGGTACCCATCGAGAAACTTCTGGAGCATCAGGTAGT
>JAAUXU010133628.1_pt1 | contig 18492 bp, 19 predicted proteins | sample 7278151 | NCBI WGS metagenome assembly JAAUXU01 (sample SAMN14350113, study PRJNA611818) | marine sediment metagenome | isolation source: surface marine sediment (1.8m) | place: French Polynesia: Moorea | collected 2018-08 | reverse complement strand
GGATAAATGCTGAGGATTTGCTGCAAATTCCCCCTTTTTATGCCCCTTCTCCACTAAATAGAGGCTGTTACCAGCCATGCTGACCCACTTATAGCTTAAGCTTCCCTGCATCTCTAATGTTCTTCCCTGTGACCTTTACTGCAAAGCAGCTGCAGGCCTCTTTGCCCCTTCTGTGATTTTCCCTCCACAACAAACCCTCATAAAGGAACAACAGAAGACACTGGTCAGACATAGGAAGGAACAGAAATAGAGACAGAAAGAGGTGACAGAAAAGACAGCGACACAAAGCGATCTTAGTCAGTTAAAAGTAGACCACACATTATAACACGCCTACTACGTCAGCAAGTCGTTGGAGCGGCAAAAATTGTATGCTCGAAAGTCGACCGAAGTCTCTGTATTTATGTAACCTTGGAATTAGGAACTTAAAAATAGTTAAAAACCTAAGATGCCCTTTTTGGAGCCCAAAAGCTGGAAATGAAAATGCACAAAAATCGATGACTCAATAAAAATGTCGACAAGTAACTGTCGTCGATAATAAGTATGCGGAAAATGCCACTTTTGTCACTCAAATTGCAGAGAATCTTGCCAAAATTTCGATTTCTCATGATACCTGTGATTACGGCCAAAAGCGAGGAGAGCTCAAGCCAGGCCTACAATAAAATGAAGACGCCCATTATTGTCCACATAGAAATCGAAGTCACTTGCTGATAAGTGACAAATGAGCTGCAACAAAAACTTACCTTGAAAAAGCCTGCATTTGGCTGAATCCTGTCCAATGCGGATGTGAGACATCCACAAGAGAAATGAATGCATACGTGTGCCTTTGGACTCGCTCATATTTCAAAAATTCAGAGAACGTTTGCAAATCCACTAATGACACTGTAGGAAATATTTATATGCGCAGCCATCGTCCAATTTTGTTGAACAAAAATATCTGCACAATCGAATACCTGTGAACGACAAAATGGAATCTTGACTGTACACATACCTCTTTCATAATCAACGCTGATATGATAGAAGCATCCGTCACTTTTTCGTCTGTAGAAATGAGATCTTTGCACTTGGTGAATTCATCTCTGCTCTCATTATCATCCAGCACCCACCCACCAACAGTGTTACCTCACGCAGAAGTGGGGAAACAAAGTTGCCTGCACAAGACAGCAGCAGACGACGTCACTGTTTCTCTTTCTCTGTCGACTTGGGCTACTGGAAAAATGCCCCAACAAGTGTATGGAATATAATGATCATACGTACACTGTCTAAGAGCTTTTTTGTTTTGTCAAGATGTGCTCTCAAAGGAATGAAAAGGAGCATTGTCAATCAATGTACTGTTCTGTCAGTCTTTGAATGACTCACTCTTATCTAACTGCACACACACATGCTTTTTCCTCCCATTCATAGAGCTTTTTGCTCAAACGCTCCTTTAAAAGATGCTTTTCACGCATGAACCTTAAGGAAATTAGCGTTCCCGGGACACAACAACAAACACAAATACCCATACGAACGTATATGCACGTAGGAAACCACGATGCTGCCTGCACATGTGTGATCGATGCAGAAATTGTAGTGATAATGGCTACATCTCATTTTCTGCCTGTCGAAAAGGCAATTCAATCCTTGACGTCACCATACGGACACTTAGGGTACACATACACTGGGATGACGAAATTATGAAGGAGGAGAAAGCTCGCTAACACAGCTTACCTCATTTCAGTCTAATTTAGCTGGCATGAAAAAGCATAAGGTATATATTTGTACTACAGGTAGTCTTGGGGACCCATGACTCTTCCTTCTTCTACAAGATGAAAAAATCTTCATTTCTTCCTAGGTAAATATGGCGGAAGCCAAAAAAGTAGATACCCACGAGGTATGAACACTTGTAGAGTATGAAAGCACCAAAACGTGAATTCTGTACCTGAGACGATCACATTTCATTGACGTTTCACCCATCTTCCTCTTCTGAAGAGTCTCTGCCGCCTTCAATCTCGTCCAGATCTTCACCTAGCGTACACCAGAAGGCTCTCACCACCTTCTCTGCATGAAGCCTCCTCTCCTCGTCGTTGTTGCTCTTGGCCAAGTCGTGTGCCTGTGACTTGAACTCAGCAAGGCGTGAAAACAGGGCCTCGAAGTTCTCCATGTCAGCTTCATGACTCTCCTCCTTCACTGCTGCATTAGAGAAGGGACCTTTAGGAACACTGTGTTTTCCAGCTTCATTGTCTCTTAGTCGGGTAGTGTTGGTCATCCTGACCATGTTGGGCCACATGACGGCTTGCAGAGCCTCAGCTACCCTCTGTCGACTGGTCTGGAGGAAGGGCTCTCTTCCGGAAGATTGATCACTTTCAGGTGACGACTTCTCACCCTGTTCGTCAGCGTCATCTTCAGAAAAGTCCACGATCTCAATGCCTGAAGGGGAATTCATTATAGCATTAAGAGGGGTAGTTAAAGGTGACATACTTCTTCACACTTTCTCACCTCGCTCCAGACACCTTAGCTCAGCCTCGTCCTTGACTGCCTCAGCTGAAAACGATCCCACCACCAGCAGCCTGGATTGACAGGAGTCCAGGAAGACTTGGGAGGCGGCGCAGTCCTGGCTGTCGAACAACGAGTCGAGGGAGGCTGCTCCGAAGTGCGGGAAGAAGGCCACGGCAGCTTGAGGACAGACATCTGCTGCGAGCTCCTCTTTTGAACGTACGATTCCGAGCCTCACACTTGCAGTGTAGTACTTGTTGGCTGCAGCGGAAGAAAGATGTACGGCACTTTTGGGCGAACGCCAGCAGCGTATGTAATGCTTACCAATCTTCCACACGCTTCCATCCCCAATCTCTTGGTCCGGGAGGATCTCTGCCCAGATCTCTCGCTGCTGCGAGGAGTTTTGGGCGAACGGCGCAAACAAGAGGCACTCCGGCGCCTCCGCCGTCACTGCAGCCATGATCTTCACGGACAAGGAAGAGAGTTACAGGCCTGAGTCTTGTTGCCGTCAGGTTTCTTCCGCTTCTTCACGATTATTTGTTTTTATTGATGCTGCAGGCACAAGGACATAACCGTCATAGCTGAGCGGCAACATCGATTCTCTTTAGCACCCTTCGATCGACAGCTGAACATCAGCTGAGTCTGAGAGGCAAGAAGGAAGAGCCAGGCCTGCTTGGCCTGCAGCAGGTGGCATATCTTGGCCACGGTTCTGTCGCGCCAAGGAGATGACAGAATAACACCATCTCGACTCTTCTGCCTTGATATCTGCATATTCAACTCTTAACGGCTCATCCCCCCTCCCCCTGTTTTGGGAAGATGAAATCTTCCACATCTCAGAGCTTTCGCTTCTTCCCCCACAGCTGACATCATCGAGACTTTGTTACAGCTTCTTCTCTGTTCGTCACAGATTGTTGTCACAAGTTGAGGTCCTATTCCTAGACAGGCTGTAACAAAAGTAGCGCGTACACCGATGTCGGCTTTGTTCTACTGCATATTCATTCTGTGCTACTTTTGGCATAACTGTATTTTGCGACTTATCTGTGAACATCTTCACAGATCTTTGGGGATTCCACTCACTCCGCTAGGACGTTAATTTAGTTCTGAAATGTCTCATCTGTAATACTACTGTACAGTTCATCTCGAGACCCGCCCATGTGGCTCGTGTCATCCAAGTGCATGGAGCGAAAGCGCTGTATGTTGACACTAACAAGTACAATTGCAATGATTGCAAATTGTTCCAAAATGATTGCGACAAAACTGGAATTGTAGGCTTTCTGCCTCTGAGAGCTGCTCAAAAAGCAGAAAACTAAGAGTGCCCGTAGATCTGAATTTGATAGTCAAATAAATTGATGCTTATGCATCATTATTTAAGGCAAAAAATCCCAGATGCTGCAATAATTTCGCAACGAAGGGACCACTAAAATGTAAGGCAGCAGCTACGGATACCCTTTTCACGCTCACGAAAGATTTTATTACTTTACGTTACACTTTTTACTTTTCGGCAAAAGTGCCTCTTCAAGGTGTCGTCGACGCTTGAAACAAAGACAGTACTAATGGCACGTACCCTTGAGATGCTACGAATACTTTCGAGTCAGTATGTACGTGCACATTCCCGTGTTAAAAAGAAAGAAAGATTCACGTGTAAAGCATATTTCTGCCGCTCCCTAGTTATTAATTTTTGCGAAAACCTTGATGTGTTGTAATCTTACGTGTTGCACGGAAAGGCTTCGTGATTTCCTAAGCTGGGAAATACTGGGACGCCTTGGAATGCCTCTTTGACTAAGTCGATAGTCACCCTGGCGACCTCGAGGTTGAACTCGCGCCCCTGGTAGTAGACGTCGTGGGCCGGGTAATCGCCCGTCAGCAGGACGAAGTCGATATCCTGAAACAATTAAAGCATCATTATAAAGCGGGGGCCTGAGGACAAAGAAAACCGTGGCCATCGCGTACTCATAAGGTGATTGTGTTGGAGGTCACTAGTGTCAAACTATCTGCTTTTGGGTTCTCTGAAGTGTGCGGACCTCAGAGGTGTGCGGGGAGCTTGTATCTGGCCTCACATCATGGCATTTTCATTACTACTTTTAGCTTGGCCCTTAACTACATTTAAAACATGACTTTACACTTTTGTGTTGTTCCGCTGCCCTCTGGATGGTGTTCCTGACCGCGTGCACGGGCTGATCGCAGTTGTAGTCACCCCAGTAGCCCGCGGCATCCGAGGGTGAAGCCGGAAGGCCTAAGATTTAACGGAAATGACAGCGCAACATAGGCGCATTCAGTATATCCCATTGCCGAACCTGAATTGCTGGAGCAGCACAACTCGTCCTCGCAGTTGTTGCTGTTGCCGGGCGTGTAAGTCACGTCCACGTGAAGGTCGCTCAGGTGTAGGAATTTCAAGACCGGCGCATCACCCTAAGAAATCAATGGCACGTGTGCCAGCTCCATATGTCGTTCCTTGTTCTTTTGCAGAAATGCAAAGGTTTGTAACTGACCGACGGCAGGACCGGCTCCTCCACGGGCGGTTTCCCATCCGCCACTTGGACAGTCCAACCTTGTATGTCTTCGACAGCGCCGCAGTCGCCTATAAGGATCCCGCAGGCGTGGGCGCCGTCGAGGTCAGAATTGGTGACGATGAACTCGAGCACGGGCTATTGAAGAAAAAAGGTTGCCGCAAGTTTTAATAGATTTTCCGTTCGCTTACCCCATAGTTGTTCACTATCCCTTGGCATCCCGCTTCTGAGAGAATCCCCAGATCGTAGCAGAGCTCCGCAACCATTGTCTCCAGAACGTCGAAGCTGATGGAGTTGGCCAACGCTATGAGGGTGTCGAAGGCCTCGATGCACTCGTCGCAAGCCATGAGACCACGACCATCCTCAAAATCAAGCATTAAATGTTGTTGTATACAGCGCGTACAGTCAAATAGTCCGCATGCGCTGATGTCAACGTATTGTGAAAGTCAAGAGGTGCTATCTCGTGCAGGTGTACGACAGTCACATATCGGGAATTTGCCACATCAAATAGTACACTGTAGTGTGATTTCGGTACACATGCACTGTTGCTTGGATGATTTTTAAGTGTTCCCATAGATAGTTTAAGCCGTTATCAATCGACACCACCACTACTTGTTACTGTTGGCGTCAACTTGGTCTGATTTGTCAACAATAAAGTTTGTTCTTGACTATATTAAAATTGCATGCCTTTACACATATCAACATTTGTGACAATAACCAGTTTGTTCCCCTTACCAAACAGTTCCAGGTAGTATCATACGTGGGTTCCAGTGTTTTGTGCCCACTCAATAGTCTTCTTGAAAACTGACTATATTTTACAGATCAGTATTTTTATTTCTTACCCCAGGTCTTGGAATAACCCCTTTGTTGCCCAAGGTACTCAAGTATTTGATCAGCGGGTCCATCTCTGGTGGGATCCGCTTGGACTCTCTCAGGACCAGAGCTCTGATTGAATCTTTCAAGGAAGACTCATCATTGACAACAAGCGAAGAACTCAATATAAAAATGAGGCCGAAGACGACAAAACTTAGGTGAGTCGTCATGACTCTTTCAGGACAGAATGAGCTCAAGATTGCAAAGGCTATTTGTTCAGAGGACTGGACTATTTGGAGATAAGTAAAAAAAGATACTTTTTATCTCTGCGCTTACAACAGATTGTCTGCGCAATTTTCTATGATTCCCCCCAAAATGACATCCTCCTCTACATGAATCGAACGTGCTATAAGATACTCGGAGCAGTGGTTAAGTGTGCACAGACACACGTACATCGTAGTACGTGTACCAATATCAATCTTTATTGTCGCAATTACTCGTACATGTTATGAATATGAGCACCTGACAAATAAAATGAGCAGGAGTAGAACGGTACCTTTCCGTCTTGGTCTTAACTGATCGTCGCAAAAAACTTATAACAAGGAGTTCAAAAACAGAAAATAATAGTTCATCGTCAGTCAAACCACTAAAATCTGCATTTTTCATCAGAACTGCACGAAGAGTCCATTCGAGGAAGAGTCTTGTTGTTGCCCTCGTTGCTGTTGGCGCATCTGCCTCTTCTTCTCCTCCAGCATCTTCCTCCTGGCCTCGTCACGGGCGCTGGCGGCGTTGGACTTGCTGTTCTTGGCACCGCGGGGAGCAGTTGTGCATTTCGAGGCCTTCGGCTTCCTAGCGACCCCGGCAGAAGATTTTTCTGGCCCGTTGCTCTTGGTCTTGGGTGGAAGCTAAAAGATATGCATGCATTTCATTATAGCACGTATAATTATTATTAGTCATTTGTGAGCGGGGTGACTGGACCCCTCAGAGCCATGCCAACAACTGAGCTGATGTCAAGCATGACGTGTACAGTCAAACATGGTCAATCTGATCACGGATAATCGAACACTATGATGATACTCACACTTTTCCAAAATCCCTAAATTTTCCATGCCACGAAACCAATAAAGTTTTGGCTTGACTACAGACAAATGAACACCTCTTGAGCGAATTTAACAAGAAGATCTTTAACTTGTGAGCCGATTGAGCGCTATTTAAGTCCTGCGAGGAGCTAAGCTGCGTAAAAAGAAAGCACTGAAAGAACGTCTGCAGTGTGCTCGAATCCCTATGTTGCCTTCTTCTGGATATTTTCCAGATGCCACGAGATGCCACAGAAGCACCACATTTAAACGCACACAAGGGTTAAACGCACACTTTTTCATGCCATCGACGGTGAGCGTCTAACCGTGTTCGACTGCAGAAGGTGCTGACTCAGCCATTTCTCACGTCGAGGCGGAACTTCCCGCTTGTTGGTGTGGCTGACAAAGTACGGTTCAGAAGGGTCTGTGGAGATACGCACCTGTTGCTTCTTTCTCTCCCATCCGTTTGCCCTGAGCTCCTTCAGATCTGCGAAAAGTGAGTGAATGTGATCCACCTGAATGTGGACCATGTCCCAAAAGCCCGCCAAGTCCTGAGGCGTGGGGACGAAGGGGTCGTCGGACACGTTTTGCGCCTGGAGAAAAATTTAACAAATGACTTCTAGAAGACACTTTTTATGTTCGGAAGGACTCACGATGTTTTTGTCGCACAACCCTCTGAATTGTGCCAATTTTTGAGCCATGAGCAGCCTGGCCTTTCCCACAGCTGCGTGGATTTCGTCTCTGGCCTCGTCTGGCAAGGAGCCGTTCAGATCCTCCTCGAAATCACAGATCTGCTCCTCAAACTTGAATGTCTCGTTCTCAATGAGCTGAAAATGGAGATCGATCACGGATCATCAATACACAAAGGAACGAAGGAGGAATGAAGTCAAGGGTCAAGTGAAGCCTCAGCTAGTCTGACTGTCTTTGGCTGTCTGCGCACTGCAGTACATGGTGAGCTAGTTGTCAGGTGAGAAGAAACTTATGAGACCTGACCACATGTTTGAAAGGTCGAGACAAATTCAGTTCCTGCGGTACCAGACACAATGGCCCCTACATTGTTTCTGACCTCAAAAATGAGGGCGAAGAGCAGCTAGTCGGAAGTCACCTTGCGTGCGAGTGATACGAAATTAGAAGTCTTTTAAGCCAAATTTTAAAATGGTAAAATGCGTAGCCAAGTGTTCTAATAACCCCCCCCCCCTCGCGAATTTTGACAGTGATCTCCACGGACTCCAGCTTTCCCATGACACATCAGTGGTTCAACCCCATACAGGGCACAGGAGTAGTCATGGATGCATTCATGACACAAGAGTTGTTTTTAGTTGTACGTGTATGCGCTGATGCGCACATTTCCTCCATTGTCGTCGTGCAACACTGCTTTATCTCGTGTGTACTGAACTGTATGGTCGACTTATATTTCCGGGGCTGCTGCCACTGCAGTCCAGGCATGCACACAGGTTTGTGGGTGGCGCCATGAGATAAAAATTGTGCAGCCATGTAGTAAATTTGCGCCACCGAGTACAAAAAAACCAACCGACGAGCGCAAACTCATGCGTGGAAGAGAACCTCGAGGCGAATTTGGACGCTGTGCAAAAAAATTTGCATCGGCTCTCGATTTTGTGCATTAGGCTGTTTCTTTGTATTTGCGCATCCGGGGGAGGAGAGTCAATTTGGCCGTTGACCACATAGACACGATGAAAGCGTTTCATTCATCCCAGATTCACATGAAACTCTACTATGAAAAAGGCCTGACATAACTGCTGTGTGTGATAATTGTATAAATCGATCATGCGTTGCTCGTGTTCATCGTGCACGTCCATGCGTGCAAAATCCATCCAATACGAGGAGCAAGAGCTGAGGCCTACATTCGTGTCAGCCCTGCGGCACATTGGGAGGCACAAGAAAATTCGACTGAGGGACTCGGTCCTTCGTCCTAAGATAAGTTCATATCTAACTGAGTCTTGAGTCGGGTTCGCAGCTCCAAATTTTGAGCTTGGCCTGGGTTTTGAGGAACTACTTTTCAGACTTGCTGAGCAACAGGCTGAAGCTGTGAAAACGCACAACACCAAGTGGGCCCATTGGATCTTGTCTCGTGGCCATGCCACAAGAATGGACAAGAGAAAGACAAGCAAGTTACAAAATCATTGTCATAATCGTCGGATTGTGTCTGCCGCTTATCTACATCCAATATGCAAAAATGGGCAAATATACATGAAAATTATTGCTCATAAAGGTGGGCCTTATTGGATGAACACAGATAAGGGCTTGGCACAGTGACGATCACGTATGATGACCCTGACGACATTCTCATCGATTTTGGTGAAATTGAGCAGAACGGATTTAACAGCTACGAGCACACTTATTTTCGAAAAAAAAGTGAAGTTATCCTTCAGAAATGTAAAAATTAGCCTTTTTGGTGAATAAACAGAAAAATGTGAAACATGCCAAGGATGAAGAAAAACATCAAAACATGCGAAGACCGCACATAATATGCAGTTTACACATTGTCCTCCAGTCATTATTCAGCAGACTACGGGGACACGAAGAGCAAAAGCCCAAACCCCTCGGGTCGTGATGGGAGGGACCAAGGAAGCAACCAATGTCACCGGAGAGTCTCAAATCATGCGAAACACGCTCGTATCATAGAGCCAGAGAGATGTGGCTCGTAAAAAGAACACTGTTGTGACGGAAATTTTGGGCACTATGCAGACTAATCGACCAAATGTTATCAGCCATGTTAAAATCCAATTTTAGATGTAAGCTGCTTTTTTGAGTGACCCTCAGTGCTTGGTCAACGAGCAAAAAGTAAAATATCACCCAAGTTAGCTCGCAAATATTATTCATTGCTTCTGCTCAACGAAGAGTTGGAGCGGTGGAACATGCACCAACGCAGTTTGGCAGTTCAAGATCTCATGGCAGTCAACTGGGTTGTCAAGAAAGTTGCCTGAAGCTGAAGTTCGGCCGAGCAGAGCTTGCTCAGCAAGCAGATTTGCCATTTCCTCTTTATGCCATTACTCCAGCCACACCAGAAAGTGCTTCTGTGACAGAAAATGTACACAATGGTCTTTTTCAACAAAAACTGTGACCTTCTCAGAAAATGCCAGAGAACGAAATGTCACAGCCTAAAATGTAGAGTTCAAATGTCTGGAAGGAATGTGTTGCTGGCACGTTAAGCCAGAGTTTTCCCAGCGCCCTTGATGTTGAAAGTCGATTTAATCGATACAGGGTGAATCGAATGCTGCTCGCCTTACTCATGCAGCTTATTTCTCAGCTGCTGCAATAATTACTTCCCTGCAAATGTGCTGCTGCTGGGCAGGTGTCTCTTCGAACAGTTTGAGCCATTCATTCCAGACAAATGCGTAGCAATTCAAAAAAAAAAGATTTCGCAAGCATCTCTTTCTGTAGGAGGGTGATAAACTTGCCGAAGAAAGCGACGCCTACGTGAGGAGATCTCGTTTTTCCTCGGCGTGTAGGAAGAAAGAGTTTCAATATGCACTTGGACTCCTAAATTCCTAGCACGTGCACCAAGAAAAAAAAATCTGCAATGAAATCGCAGTCGCAGCTGAATTGGGGCGTAGAGACGCATGCAACTGGACTTAAACAATCCTTGAGTGACTACGTCAATTAAAGGAATGAGCACAGGGTGCCACAGATCAGTCCAAAATTGTTCACACTGCAGCCAAAAAGTTGAGCTCCCACGTACATGGCGTCGTCACAGCTGGCGGAGGATATTTTGAGATAGTTATCCACCTCATTGTCCACTAATTAATTAATTGTGCTACATTAACCTGTCCTGAATCCAGACCCTTTCGAGTCATGAATTACCAGTAATCACTATAGTAATTCATGGCAAAATTGCTCTAATGACATTTCATTAGGAGAAATTTCAAATGATGGCGGTAAACGAAATGGAGAATTACCCAATCACCAATCATTATTAACTATGTCCGATCCTTAAAGATGTGAATGACTCGTTTGACCATTGCAGGTGCTAAAGGAAACAAAACAAAACATATTCGTCGTCCTGCAATGAAAATTGAAGTATATCATGCATAAATTATATTGTTAAACCGGGAGAAATGGACTTTTCCGTTCAATTGAAAAACAATTGAATGCTTGTGGGAAAAGCTATGAATCTCTCTCTATAAAGCGCTAGGACTTTATGTTCTCTGTCTGTCTGCCTGCATAAGTCAAGTCATACTGTCTCTTCCTAGTCCTTTTAACTTGGTGTAGCCAGCTAGACCGAGATGAACTGCCATGGGCCAAGTTTGGTCATCCATCGACCACTGCACAGATCGTCACTAAACTGTGTGTGTGCGTGTGTGTCTGTCTGTCTGTCTGTCACGCCATGGGCGTGGGCGCCCACATTGGTCAGTTGCTATCTATGACTATATAGGAGCTACATAGTCATAGATCTATGTATAAAGCGTCAGGACTTTATGTACTCTGTCTGTCTGTGACGCCATGGGCACCCCACATGACATATGTTGTGTGTGTGTGTGTGTGTGTGTGTGTCTGTCAGCGGCTGGTTTCTGCCACCTGGGGGGGGGGGCTGGCTTAGTGCTTGGGGCAGGGGCACTTTTCCCACCCAGCGAAGCGGGTGCGATGTGCTTGTCGTTTATACATTTGCAACAAAGCAATTGTAAGGGTAACTCATTGACCTTCTAAAGTAATCTTTAAGGCGCTGCCAGAATACATTACTTCCGAAATTAGTATGCTATCACCTGGAAAACTTCCGGATTTATCGGCAAGGACCCGTATTTTACTTCCTCTCCCAGGCATATCCTGCAACCTCATTTCTATCCTCACCTTGATGAAGTAGTGCCCGTCCTGAACTTCTCCCTTTCCGTGACTGTTCTGCCTGGCCAAGCTGATCTGACTCCCAGTCGCGGATTCGTTCTCCTCCTCCAGGATGGTGCACAGCGGGGGAGGATTCAACGGGCCTTCAAACGATTCTTCTTCCTCTTCAAAGATCTCTCCTTCTTCGTCTTCTTCAATAACCTTGTCTACTAAACCATTGGGTTCTTTGGGTGGTGCTGGGCTGGAAGCTTCTTGAACCTTAACAGCTTCCGAGTCATCACATGCGCTAATGTCATCGCCATCGTGCGATGCGACCAACTTGATGGGAATGACCCTCTCTTTGCTGGGACTGCTTCCATTCTCTCTCACTATAGGAATGATCTTCTCGTTGCTCTTCCGCTGTTCCTCAATTCTTTCTTCTTCTTCGCCTTCTCTCCGGATCGGTACGACCCTCTCGTAGGCCCTGGGCCTGCTGTTGCCGTCTTTGGCAGGCGACGACGCCTTGAACGTCCGGTGCGTGGGGACAGGACTCGTCCTCTCGGGTGCGATCTGACAGCTGTTGGCCTTTAGCTGCTCCCGGAATTCCGGCCGCAAAAGTCTAAATACTGCGGGAACCTTCAGTGGACTGAACTCCAGGGAGTTGTTGTGATTGTTCTTGCTGTCGCCACTCCTGCCCAAAGTCGACGACGTCTCGTTGCTTGAGCTGACGACTCTCCGGACAAAGTAGGTAGTTGAAGACTTTTCTTCCTCTTTAGACGAGTTATTATTGTTTGTGATCCCGTAGAGCCTCTCGATCTGCTTCTGCACCAAGCGGCCGCTGGCCATCGTCGTTGTGGCCATGGTCGAGTGTTCGCCCAAAAGTGACGGAGACTGCGCGGTCTTCTCCGCTGAATGAAACCCCTGATCGGAGGCGGCGGCGGCACGATCGACGGCGTCGTGATCGCCGTCCTTGGTGGAGTTCCCGTTAATCTGCCTCATGGTTTCCGCCACCAGTGTTACTGAGTCGAGTGTCTGTGGAGGGGAACTGACGGGAATCTGCGAGGGCGGGGAGAGTTCCGGAGAAGAGTACCTGCAGTGTGCGAAATTATGAGCTCTGCTCATGATGCAAATTGCGCTCACTGGACTTGTTCCTCACCTAATAAAGTCTGAGTAGCCGCTGACGGCGCAAGAGAGTCCCACGTAACTGGGCTTCTTTCTCCGGACGGTGGTGACGTCGCCGTCGGACTCTGGGCTGTACCTGGAGTAGGCCGAGTCTTCGCCGTCGCTGCTACCCAGGGGCGGAATGTAGGGGTCTTCCTCACTCCTCACCGGACTCGATGTCTTGAAGTTGTCCTCCTCTGAGGCTGGAGAGTAATCGATGCAGTCCTGGACTGTGGCTCCTCTAGCAGGCGGTGGAGTCTGCTGAGTTTTCTGTTGCCTGCCTCGACGCAGGATTCTCAAGGCTGAAGACATAGGGTACAGCTGGGGTGTCCGACAATCTCTCGACGGAAAATATTTGCGGCTTTACGGCACCGACTAGAAGATAAAGAGATAAAATGATAAAGGGGTAAAGGAGAACATTTCTTTCTTGAGCACGTGCCACTAATGAGTACGTACGCAGTACAGATACATGTCTGAGTCCTCGGTTATCGAGTCAGTGTTGTTGCTGTGATGTCAAAGCAGGCGGTGAGACAAAAAAGCCAATCATTAGAAGCCATCTTGGCCTTGGCCAGAGCGCGGTTAAGTTTGTTTTTGAGCAGGATGCAAGAAAGGCTTGTTTGTTGTCCTTGCACGTACGTCTGTTATTGCTGCCAGAAGTGGGCAATCACACTGTTCACACTGTTAAAACGGAGGAAAAAAAAGCTGCAGCGGAGTAAACAGGTGAGATGTGTCTGTTTGTGGGGGAGGAGGAAAAAGGATTGGCAGACAGACAGGAAGAGAGTGATTAATAAGTTCTCCGACCGTAACCAGAGAAGACAAGAACGTGTAGGAAGGATGACTTAAGGTTAAGGGCGCGTTGACATAGGCGGATTTCAGAGACTAACACTTGGCCCGCATTTGCAGGCCGACGAGGATTTCAAAACATCGTCTCTTATTTTTGCACAGACTTTGAAAATCCGCCCGTGCAACACATACGAAATCCCTCATGTGTAATTTGCCAAATCCTACGAGGTTTTAAGCTCAACGTGCGCATTCTAAATCCATAACGATCGTACATGACAATCATACTCACGTAGTCAAAGCAAAGACGCCTAAAAGTCTCGTCTGAAGACTTTACTTGTACGTAAAAATCACCATCACTAAGTCATGCAGACACTGGGGGAATTTAAACCCCTCTCTCTCTCTCTCTCTCTCTCTTCCTCTCCACACAGACGATCGGACTGGAGGAGAAGAGGAAGAAGGGTGAATGCGTGTGCACGCTGCCGCTGGTGCTGGTGCCGCTGCCGCCGCTGCTGCTGCCGGCGTTTCACTTCACCTTTCACGGCGGAGGCAGCGACGACTACTACGTATGTCTGCACTACACCTCTGTGCGTGCGTGCAGGCTTGTGCAACAGTAGTCTTATTACTACTCTCGCGGTGGAGCAGCTTCATACGTACGAGGAGAAAGGCAGAAGAGCAGTGGCGGCGGCGGCGGCTGCAGCAGCAGCAGCAACAGCCAGCGGGCCAGGTACGGAGTGAACGCCAAGTACACGTACAACGACAGAAGCGAGTGACTGGCTTTGGTCCTAGAAAACTGTCTTACTGCTCTGCGGTCTCTTTCCCCCCCCCTTCCGATACTGAGCCCGCGGCAATTCCTCCTATCTGTATTTACTGCCCGCGAAAGGCTCGATTAGGCCTAGGTGTGCGCGTGTAATCGCGATTATTTAGGCCAAGCAAACTCTCTATCTGGCCAAGCGATGGCACGCAAAGGCGTTTGAGCTCTGCGTTTCCGACGAGAGAAAGGAGAGCAGAGCACTTTAAAATTCTAGTACCGAGTGAAAAACAGGGCCTCCCTCCCTCCTCGAAAGACCCGCCCACACCCACGCCCCTCGCAGGAATAAACTGTTCTCGAGCATGAGGAAGGACAGACGAAAGAAAGACCTTTTTGCCTGTTGTGCGATTGGAATCTCTCAGGAGAGCGAATTGGAGCGAGCGAGCGAGCAGCCAACTACTTAAAAATCCGCCCACTCTTTACTCAAACCCTGCTTACAGAACAGCTTTTGTCCTAAAGCAGGGGCAGACAAAGAGAGAGAGAGATGGAATTTACACGACCACCGGTGTTTCTCAGCCAAATCTCGCTGGTCTTCCTGGGAAACTTTCGATGGCGTGAAGACAACTTTCCATTGTAACACGTCAAGTCACATTTGTCCCATCCATTTTTCCCTCACTCTAGTCCTGTTTGTTTGGCTTGTTTAACAGTCAAACTTACATAGCACAATGCAGAAACATGACACTTGCAATCTACGTACACGGAGAACGCAGCTCTAAATCTGTTATACATGTGGCCAGGGGGGGCGGATTTGAAAGTGAGTCAACTAAAAAGAAGTGTTGGAGGGTGTTTTTTTTTTTTTTACATATTTTCGGCCAAAAATCACTGTTCCTGTCCGCGTCGGCCTCATTGTCAGCCAGAACAGTGGCCTAGAGATCCTGGGAGACGTTGGTCAGGCATTCGAGGGTGCGAAGCAATCCTTACCTGCTTGCAGGGCACCTGGTGGGGTAGCCCAACTCAAGTTCTGCCCTGCAGTGGGTATGGATGTGGAGAGAAGTTCCTCAAGATTTAAAAACATCCTTTCTGATAGTTGCCAAGGCTCTAAAAAATAAAATAAAGTCTTGCCACAGTCGTGATGTGGCACTGTTACCACAACCATTCTTATGAACGGAGCCTGATGTCTTTTCGTAAATTTTTGATCACTTTTTTTTGCCGTTTGATCACTCTTTCGCAGTTTCCACCACTTGTTCCTTGGTCGGCACCTGAAAATGACTTTTTTCACCTCGAATTTTCACTTTCAAATCCCTCGTTATAAGTGTGGGGAAAAAATTGCGTGTTTCGACACCAGGCAAATTCACAGCGCTGTACAAACAGACAATCCTCTCTGCTCCATCAGGATGGCGACGTATGAGCCGCAAAAAAAGAGATTTCTCTTCTTAACAGATGCGTTTTCAAACAACGCGCACGTGCTGACGAGAAGGATAAGTGCACGTCTGCTCTTATCACTGTGAATCACCCCTCAGCGACGCTTTAATCACCTTCGCATTGACAACAGGCCAAAAAATCGCACCTTCCCCTCCAACATGATGAAAGTGCTTTTCACACCGAGACTCTTTTTGTCTCGTCCAAAAATTCAGCAGTTTTAAGTGGCCATGAAGAGGATATTTAGCAAGACCTGACGGTTTTTGCGTAAGCTGCCGTCATCCCTGAAACAGTTTGAATCATTGATGGAACGCACGCAATATTAGGGAGCTTTTTAACTCCACTTAAATGCTCATTGTCAACTGGAGGGTCGTTCCTCCCGGAGTTAGAAACAAAAGCAAAGGAAAAGGACAAGTTGTCACAGTGCCAAAGTTTTGTCTCACAGCTTCTGAGGACGTTCCTCCGTACTTCCGTATGGTGACACATACGTATTCACGAGATGTTTGATTGTAACTACTTAATGTCGTCACTTCTCCTAGCGAACCTTCAGAGATTCGCATCAGTCGAGAAATGTCCCCGAGGGATCCCACCCCGAGGAAGAAGGAGATCGAACAAGGCTGGATGTGTAAGGGGGAGGAGGAACAAAGAGAATTATTCATGCAGGCTCAGACGACCCGTTGACTCATTGTTCAATGTTGCTAATTGCCTCTGACGAGTAATCACTTGAAGTTGCGCAGCTCATGATCCTAAACCATCGCTCTAACGGCTAAAAAACAGGAACAAGTTTAGTACTTGCAAAGTCATGCATTTTTCATCTTTCAGCTGGTTCGAGTCCCTGAGCAATACCTGTGTCTGGACAAGAAAGAGCGATTGAAACGCCGTGTCTGAAACACTCCAAGAGGAATTTCTCCTCCTTTCTGCCGACCAAAAGCAAGTCATGCTCGTAGAGTGACGATCAAGTGCGTGTAAACACTTGGACGGGACTGCGCCCAAGGCAGAGTCAAAAATGTAGCTCTGTTCCAACAAATCTCCAGAAACGCCGGCGCGGTTAGCCCGGGTGAGCCATTTTTGAGGGCACTTGACATTGTGACGTCTTGGGAGCAATGGGAAGAAGCTTGTAAGATGTGACCACATGTCTGTTTGACAGTGTCTGCATAGGTCATCCCGAGCCATGACCCACTCCAACACAAAGGACTCCGAGGACAAAGCCAGCAAACTGGAAAGTGTCAAGAGGTAGGGAACTAAAAACTATACGGACAACTCTCTTAGAGTCATCTACAGGTTGCGAGGAGGCACAAATCATCAATTGCACCTATGTATGTAACTATACTGCCCCAATCCAAAGAAGCTTCAGCTACAGCACTCCCTTTGACATGTCAAGTGGCCCTACAGATGGCTCATCCTGTACCAAATAATCGCTATCTCGCACCAAGTACATTGCTGAGAAAAAAGGCTTGGCTTTATCATCATGCCAGAATAGGGTGGATTCAGAATAGGACGAACGATTCCAAATTACACTCTTCCTTCCAAAATTGGTGTGTTCAAGACCTGCGATAAAAAACCACGGACAGCGTCTCAGATGACCACAACTGCTACAAAGTTAATAGAATTGAAGCAACTCATCTCCCTGTCGCAGCCAAAACTGTTGTCCTCCTCTCAACTTGGGCCCTGCTCTCCGAGGCCTTACGAGGGCACTGCCCGAAGGCACCGTCATGCCCTGCCAGTTGTAAGGGTAAAAGCTGGTTCTAGTGGTGATCAAAATCAGAGTTCTACAACATGGGCTCCTTCAGGTGGTCACGCTCCCTGAGCACGCCGGGAGGGAGGAGAAAATGACCGAAAAATGCATGCAGCAAGTGAAACAGAGTAGCTAGGCGTAAGTGCTGCAAACTCTGTACCTGAAACTTTTTGTTCCGCCTGTTTGAATCCGGACAGTACATGGATTGCTAGTACAGTAAGCACGGGGCATTACGAGGCCCACGATGAGTCACTTTGAAGCGCATGTGTAGGCGATAAAGTGGAGACTCCCTACATGTGTGCGCGCAGTGACTCGCACATATCAGTTAGCCAAAAAAAGTTAACAACGGCAGCCGCAGCAGCAGCAGCATTTCCCCTACGTATTCCGTGAGATACCTACCAAGTGTCGCAACATCAAGGCCATAAAAAGGCCTCTTTTTTCAGCAGAACAAGGCCAAGGCCGAAGAAGGTCGGGACAAAAAAAGAGTACGTATCTCTTCCATGAAAACAAGGGGTTCACGACGCAGATCTGCATGCAAATCTGCGTTGTGCACAGAGCTGTCAGTAATTGAAAAGCTAATGAATGTTATCAAAGTATTAGGACAAACCTCTCCCAGGCCGAAATTAATCCGAAAGAAAACATCTCAAAGCCAATGAAGAGAAAAGGACATGGCCGTGTGTGTCTGGCTGTGTGTATGTGTGTTTGTGTGTAGATGTGTGTGCATGAGATTCTAGGAAGCTCAGGCAGTCCGTGACTATTTCTCAGAGACAGAGAAGAGGTTAATAATTCTTTTTTCCCTATCAACCCTGCCTGCGACCGTGGTGAGCGCAGAGGTCACAAATACTCACTGCGGGAACTCGGATTCCCCTCCATGGTTATGGCCTTCCAAGACTTTTATCAGTACAACGAACGAATCTTCTCGTGGTGTCGCTGTCTGGATGAGGGCAGAGTAGGAAAGAGAAATATCAACTTCTTACTCTTGATATGGGATGCACACGGGTGTCT
>JAAUXU010063125.1_pt1 | contig 18502 bp, 18 predicted proteins | sample 7278151 | NCBI WGS metagenome assembly JAAUXU01 (sample SAMN14350113, study PRJNA611818) | marine sediment metagenome | isolation source: surface marine sediment (1.8m) | place: French Polynesia: Moorea | collected 2018-08 | reverse complement strand
CTTGGGGACTCTCCAGTCGGAGAGGTTGGTGCACTGACAATTAAACAGTTTGAAAGTCAGGTTAAATCGGTAAGAATCGGTAAAACCATGGCCAATCCCTACTTTTGCCTCGTGTCATTGTACTTTGTGTAAAACAAGTGAGAAAGTGGTCATTTAAAATTCGTTACAACGACACAGAAATGAGTATCTGAGCTGAAACTTCACTCAAGACCCAATGAAGGTCTGCAGTTGCCGTCGTGTCGTTCTTGGGACGAAAGTGAACATTCCACTGCTGCTGGGGTCAACTCAAGTGAGCAGCACAAATTTCAGCCAGTCCTGACGCTCCCTGTATAGGCCCGACTTATCTTTGTAGTGCGATTGGAAAGTTAATACTACAAACTCTGCAGCTTCATCAAATCTTTCAAATTTCACGTGTTCAGTATAAACTGTTCTAGGTGCGTCTGAACTGGCCTGAATCTGCACTCCTCAGCAAGAGTGCTGTTCTTTTGTCAAGTCAAAGGTTGAGAAGGATTGATAGGAAAACGCTGTCATGGCATTTACATTGTTATTGCTGATGTCTGCGTAGATGTTGCTGCTCGTGTTGCACCAGGGGCTGCTCCTTCTGCCGGCAGCGCCACTTCTGCCTGTTGGAGGTGGGACAACAACTGTGCGCCTTCTCCGCACTGTTCAGGACCCACGAACCTGATCTCTTGACTATCAATGCATCACTAATGCTGCAGCCATGGCAAGCCTTGGTTAATAGGAATGCTTCAAGCCGGCTGGACTCGAGTCCGACAGCTCGAAGCAACTTTCAGCCGGGCCCGCTCGAAAAAAGGCTGGCTTGACGCATCGCTGTGGGTTCTTTAGCAACTGCTGTTTAAGTGTCCTTTTGGATCCAATTCCGACCGGGTGGTTCCAGGACTCTGCGGGTCACAACCCAGAAAGAGTCAAGGTTTGCCATTTGGTTTGACCAAGTGACAGTTAAAATTAGACCAGCGCTTAGGCTGGGTGACTTTGCTGGGTGGTGGGAAGGGTGGCAATGATGTAAAGTGTGGGTGTCTGTCTGACTGCGTCTCCCACCTCCGGACTGATCATGGTCAGACTTGCCGTCCACGCACACGCTTGAGATCGCCCAGAAGTCCACGAACTTCACCCTGTCCACGCCATCCGCACCTCGAACCCGTCTTGTGTTTACTTTTGCCAGTGGCTGAGCCACCTCAGCCACCTCTCTTCCCTCATAAATGAAATAGCTATTTATATGACTTATGTAGGCAATGCAACACTGAACCTTTGTGACTTATGTCGCAATGCAAAGTTGGACCTCGATGTCGGCCTCGAAACGGCCTCAGATGTAAAGTGATTTGTCAGTGCCGGAGAAGTCACGAGAAGAAGTGTCTGCTGAACAAGTTTGGTGCCGTTTGGTGCTGCAGTTTGCGCACCCATAACTTGACAGACAGACGAACATACGACCCTCCCGCTTCATACAGACAGAGCTGATTCATTTTCATCATTGGTAGGACACTTTGTTGATATCACGCACTCTGGCTACAAGAATGAGGTCTATGGGCAGAAATAACAGTGCCAGCGTGTCTAGAGAGCATCTGTCACCCTACGCCAAGCATCCTACTACAAGATACTTCCTGCACTATGCAGTCACCAAGTTGCACAATCCTGCATTATCGATTTTAGCAGGCGGAGAAAAAGCAACCGTCAGGAAACCAAATGACCGGGCCCGGGACAGACTCGGGGTTTCTGGATGCTTTGAACCATGATTAATGAATAAAAGTGATTAAGATGTAGCTCATATGAAGTTTATGCAAACTCGGTGAAGTTTATTTTGCTGCCAACTTCGAAAGTACAGGAAGAGGCACCTTAGTATTTCTCCTAGCTCAGGAGCACATGAAAAGGTCATACGAACTTAAGCTGTATTAATTTTGCTGCCAACTTTATATTTATCTGTGTTAGTCGAAAAGGTACTCTGTGCAAAACGACATTATTTTGACCTGGGTTTTAGGCCCTTGGCCAGAATATTACTAATGAACCTTCTTTTTCTCCGGGACCATTTTCGATCTGCACTTTTAATTCAAAGTTTTAAAACATACTGTCCGTAGTAAGTGCAGTACACACTTCCATAACTTTTGACTGGGTTGAGCTACAGAATTAGTTCACCCCTCTATGGAAAGCTAAGAAGCTCCCCTAAAATCAAACTGATGTGCACTTTTACTTTAGTACCACTTAATTGTTCACAATACAACTTTTTAGTAGTAAACTCTGATACATTACATAACTTTGATCCCACATTATGGGGCAAAATGCGGGGTGCCACAAGAACATTGATGATCTGCCTTTCACATAACATTAAGTCATGTTCAACACGCACCTTGTCAAATTCGCACCTTGCTTCCAACAGGTAGTTTCCCCGAAAGTACTACCTACAGGCATCAAACATGTAGTGAAAACTTGTTCATTTACGTACTTTCCCCCTTGTGGTTCAGAAGTCGTCACTTGCCATTGCTTCTGTGCGTCTTTTTTTTCTTATGTTGGAAGTTGTGGAGGAAGGAACAGCTGACTTAGGAGCTGTACTGCACTCCTGGAGGAAGGAGGAGGGACAGACAGGAGCTGAACTTTCTCCAAGCACCTAAGTCTGATCCGGACCTCTATGTAGTGAAAAAGGGCTAGTGAAGGAGGCAGGTTTTGCCTCCTTGATCAGTCATCATGAAGAAATCTCCAGGACGAGGTCTCTCACCCTACTGCAGCCCTCAATCTCTCTTTGCACCACTACTTCAGCACTAGCACTCTGCCTGCTGCTTCTCCGACTCCTCTATCCTGGTGCCAGCTGACCAAGCTATCTCCTGGCAAAACTTCACTGTCTCAACACAATTCTCGCTGTCATGATCGACTTGGAAGAATCCACTCCCCTTCACAACCGGGTTGGTTAAATACAAGTTGCTGGTCCTAATCCGAGTAGGATGACTTGCGCGTGTCCCCCTCATTCGAGCTATCAAGCATTACTATTTCATTGAAGTCTCTGCTTTGGTCTCGGGTCATTAGGTAAGTCCTAAAAAACTTCAATCAAGTCCCATTCATCCATGACGAAAGCTTCATCTTGGTCTTGTCACTGTGGCAAAATCTTCATGGCTCCCTTGCATTGTTTACTTGTGTCTGTGGCAATGGTTGTCTGCCAAATAATGAAGGATGGATGAAGTTCTGATAGCTCGGCTGAAGTCTTCATGTTGGTCTCAATCACAACCTCACGCTCCCGAAAGACGTTCCTCAGCAAACTTCTGGCACCAATCTGTGAAATGCTTTGACAGCTTGTTAGCATCGATTTGGTTTTGTTCAAGAAGGAGAAAAAGACATCTAGACACATTTTTTCTCTTTACTTAACGCCATTTTGAGTAAAATGAATATCAAAAAGAAATTTCTTTTTACTCGTATCGGAAGGTTTGCATAAGATTCCAAATTGGAAATGTCAGTATTGAAGAAGTAACAGAACAAAGGGGGCAAAAAAATGGCTTTTTTTGGATTTGACCAAATCGGAGGGCCTGGGGTCTTGGAGGAAGCTTTGACATCATGTAGCAACCTTGGACGAGGACCAAAGCAAATACTCTCCTCCCGACCTGTGCAGCTCTCCGGTCCTCCAGACTGACTTAGGTTCAAATGCTCATGCTTGTCTGCCTCAGCAGGCAGTCCGCCAATACAGCACAAGGCCCAGATGCGAACAAGGGTGGGGTGGACCCCATTTTTGAGGGGTCAACATTGGAAATTCACTGACGGTGTCTGGGGTTTGTTACATGGGCTCAAACGATGAAGATGTAGTCAAATACTTTGGAAAAAACATTGTGTTCACCTATGCCCAACTTGATTTGAAATTTATGTAGTCAGCTACTGCAGTAAATTTGTGGTGAAAGTAGATTTCAGCTGTGGTGGCTGTCAGAAGCTGCCAAACTGGGTGAAAATCACTCACCAAAATGCTGACATGATCCAGTTGGTCAGAAAAATATTTTACAGCAAGTCCTGAAGGAATTTTTTTTAACTTATTTTATAGTACTTTGCAACTTTAAATGCATTTGGGCAGAGCTAAAAGTCCTTTTTTCATTTTTATTTGACTACAAAGTCTTCAAATGGGATGGGGTTATAAATTTTGGGCACCCATAGGGAATTCCAATTGTTGACCTAGCCCAGTAAAGGTAAAAGTCTCACATATTGCTATTGGTCTCTGGTGAGTCACTTGTACAGGATGCTGCCTCCATCCCTGTATTGTCTGTCTCATTTGTCTCCAGCTGAGGTTACAGCTGAAGCAGCATTCACCAGGTTATGCCAATCTACCGTTCCAGACCGCATCCCTCTGGAGCTTTTTCCTGTTCGTCTCTGCTGTCTTCAGTTATCGATGAGTAGCTGAACCCACACCCGGCTTTGCTCGGGAGAATTCTGTTAGTTCTCCTCGCCCACCTTGTACTTCACACTGTCCATGCGCCTCGACCTCACCATACGCTATTTTTGTTGCTTCTTTTGGAACTGGCTGATCCGAACACTCTCCTGCTCTCCCCAGCTCTTGGCAGTGATGGCAGTGGGCCGCCAGTTGACAGGTCAAGCCCCAGTTGGGCTTGCCAGGTTTGTTGAGCTCATTGTCCACTTCAACAGACTCCTCTTCCCTGCTCCAGCCATAGAAAGCTACTGATAAGTACTGGTACCACACACCTAAGTCACACAGCGTTAGGTAGACCTATTGGCATTGCTATCTATGACCTATGTAGTAAATGCAGCATTTAACCTCAATTTCGGCCTCAAAACAGCCTCTAATGCAACTTTGCATAGCCTATGTCCTTCTTGTTGACCCAAAGGTCTCGCATCCCAAAAATGAGCCAGATCCATGAAGAACTGAGAGCGCCAGAGGGGCACACCCATACAAAAATATCCGAACAGTTTTGTATATATAGAGATGAAAGACTCCGACTCCATGTCTTGGCACGGGTGGAAGTGGATGCAAAAGCAGTGAAGGTGATTTAGCCAAGGCCTTTTGACCGCATATTTGATGTCCTAAGTTTTAAGGGGTCTCGCGGTCTTGAGGGTTTTTAGGAGGCTACTGGAACAAGTAGTTTGTCTTGCCTTTTGTTGAGCAATGTTGCAGTTGCTGTGATCTCTCTGTACTCTGATCTCCTAATATTCACAAAGGGAGATTGTTTTTTCGATCAGTAGAATGTACCTCTCTCGACAGGGAAATGAGGACCCAAAAGTGCATACTGGATTTGGGGACTTGAGTGTGCACTTTTGTAAAGTCTGTTATATGTACGTTAAAAGAAGAACTGACACCAGACATGAAAGCCCTGAAGTTTTTTAATTTGAGCCAAGGTATACAGTACCCTTAAAAATCTGTGTGTGGGACACAACCAACAGAGTTCGGGTTTGGGGGGACTTCAACTCAGCACACACATTTTAAGGACATTCATCACTCAACTTTGGGGGACAGATGTAGTTAGTTGTCATTGCTCAGACATACTTAAATATAACAAAACATGTTTGGACCAACAAAATAGGCTGGTACTACAGCCCAAAATATTACTGTGTTCAAAACCACGTATTTGCGCTGTTTGGAAGAGAAACGAGTCAACCAACCAGCCTTAAAGTAGAAGGTCAACATTATCTTGGCACTAGGTTTGTCATGACAAAAGGTAGAATGGACAAAGTGAATATAAAGCAATTAGCAGCAGCATGGACGATGTTGCAGATGGACCTGCAGACAGTGATGCCGGTAAAAGCAAGTACATAGAGTTGAGCTCTGATAACATACAAGAACCGTTTCTACATGTTCCGCTGGTGAAGCTGAATCCCGGCCTACACAGTGCCCTTCACACGTTGCCGAGGTCAAATACTTTATGGGCTGTAGACACCTTGATTTTGTTGGAGGTTTCACTGCTTCTACTTACTCCTTGAAGTAAGTGCAGCTGGCCTCTCTTACTTCAGAGTGATGCTTTCTGTCTCTGGCGCTTCCTCACTTTCTGACAATGACTGGTTCTGATGCCGAATCACTGTCCTGGGTTGCTTGTTCATTGTCTTGTCCTGGGCCAGCTCTCCAGTGATAGTCTGCATAGTTGTTTGTGCAAGTCACCTTGTTCTGCTGCAATGAGGAGCTAGCTCACCTTGGCAAGCTCAACCACATTGTCGTCGTGAAGTCTTAAAAATTCTCTATGGACACGGTGGGCAAGTCAACCTTGCCCAACCTCTTGGTTTGCTTCCAGCAAGATCTTGCTGGCCTCGCCCTGTCGTCTTGCATTGAATAAAATAAGTCTTGCCAGAACAGCCTCTGACAGTTGTCATCAAACTGGAAGATCAGGCTTCTTGACTCCCTCAAGTTCACTTGTCAGTATCTTCTTCGTTAAACCACTCGCTACTTTCACGATGCCATAGTTGACACGCAGCTCATCAACCTTGTTTATCTTTTTATCGTACATTGTGCGAAGTGTATGGGAGCCCTGTCAGACTGATCCGCCTCATGCAGCTCCAGGAAGAAGCTGCACTGTTCCTTCAGGGCATTATCTCCATTTCTGACTGCTTGGCCACATTGAATCTCTGCCACACGCTCCAGGCTGTGGCCCAGCATTCAGGGAAAAGCGACTGGGCCTGTTGCATTGTCGCCATCTTGCTGAAGGCTTTTCACAGTTTTGATGACAGCATCGAATTGGCTGGGCTCAATGAGCATTGGCAACTGGAGATGTCGGTTGTCTTGCATGAAGAACAGGAATCGGCATAATTCACGGACCCCCTGACTAATATAACGTCCTTGTCCTCGCTTATCAATTAGATAACTTGCAAAGGAGTGGATGAGTCTCAACCATTCATGCTTCATCCAACTTTGCAAGTCACGTGTCAGCAAGACATTGGCTCAGTAGCAATTCTCCACTTGCTGTCAAGACAGTCTCCTCAGACTTGTCAGTTCAGGTCTTCAATTGGCACTGATGTCTCCACAATTTTGTCTTGCCAAAAAATGCCAGACATTCAGGGCAGGGATGATGCCATGTACAGGTATCCTCAGTGGGCCGCTGCTTGGCAGGAATAATATTCCCAGGCTTCAAGACTTCCCTATTGTGAGGGGAGCTCCGCAGCTGGCATGCCAAGGTGTTTTTTTCTTTATAATTCTTTGGCAGCCCCAGAGGCTACTCCTGGTCATGACGTCCGTGTTCCAGGTGTCGGACAATCTTGAACACCTGCTGATGACAGCACAAGCAGGCTTATTTTAGCTTGGAAGGACAGAGACACTTCCCTCCTCTGTTACTTTCATCCGATGTGCGACTCAAGTAGTGACACCTGGGTCAGGGACACTTGAGCTGGTACCAGCTGAGGACAATTCTGAATCAGGAGCACGGGATTGGTGAGTGACAACTCCTCACCCATCAGCGCAATGTTTCTAAGCTGATTGCTGGGTCGTCAAGGAACAGCCTTGACATTTCAAATTGTGCAGCTAAAATGTGTCCCAAAATTGTACTTGAATCTCTGTCCCTGGCCTTGGACATGCTGTGCATATTCCCCAAACTGAGGATCTCGCTGTCTTTTCTGAGCTTGCAAAGTGAAAGAAGGAATAAAACAAGCAGAAGAGTCAGGCTAATGAATTGCCAAAGGAAGACGTTGACAATGGCAACAGCTCAAGTGCCGGTGAGTGTACAAAGACAGATTGAAACATATATTACCCGGCCTTGCCGTGATTTTTTATGAGACCAATCCTGACCCTGCTTACCAGGGGGTTGGAGGATGGTTTTGAGGCCGTTCTGAGGCCAAAACTGAGGTCAAACTGCACTTCGTGTCGCCGGCACTCAACTTCAGTCGCACATGGCCTTAGGGCCCTCATGTGTTACTCCTCTGACGCTGAGGGGTCTCCGTTCCAAATGTGGTCAGTTCATGCAGCCATAGGAAACAAACAAACAGACACTATTGGAAATACATCCCCTTTATCCAGCCCCTTTGAGTTGCAGTGCCTTTGGCCCATCCTGACCTCAATTCTAGGCTCCTGCAGCTTCCGAAGTCGACTTTAGAGACAGCTTTCTGAGGTTTTAGGGGGGAACACTTTTGCTACTTTTTTGGGTTTCAGGACCCGTTAGGTTCAGCTTCTGACCTTAAATAGGTCCCCACTGAGAAGGCACCTTTGGGGCTGACCATCCTGCCATGACCTGCCCAGTGCCAAAGGTTGCCCCCGTGCCAAGTTTTAGCCCTCTGGGTCCAGTGGTACGGCAATTTTTGGGGAACACGCAGACAAATGAACTAGCGCACTATTTTAGTACTAGCATGGGTACGTGATATTGCTTGGATCATCACAAGATTAGGGGGATTGAAGGTGGATTCTGACACCAAGGTCCATCCAGCTGCATGCCCTGCTTTATCCACCCACTCCGTGTCTCCCATGCGGTTCTCACCTGGTCCTCTCTGTTTTGTCCAAGTCCTCACAGAGTTTTGTTTCCTTGAACTCGAGGATCGAACGAAGGTGGTGACCACATGAGGTGGTCAAAGCCAGCCCAAAAGGCCACTCTGTCCTGTCTCCTCTCTCTTCTCTTTTTGTTCTGCCTGAGGTTATTTGGTGATAGGTGCAAAAGCCGAGGGCCCCCCTTGGCTGCCGGCTCTCTGTCCATGAGTCGAACCAAGCCCAGCTTCAGTTACACTCAACATTTGGCTCGTCGTTTCCTCATAGCTCTGGCTTTTTCTCAGAGTTGTCATAAATTTGGACCTGTCCTTAACCTGGCATCTTACATTTCACTGTCCTCGCTTTGCTCTCATGGCATTCCAAGGGTTCGCTCCACTGGGTCCATAGCATTACTACCACCTAGAATGGCCTATCCAGGCAAGTCAGCCGGGCCGAACTACAGTGCTCCCAACTGTCCAGGGGATAAAGCAGGATATCCCAGCTAGACTGAACAGAACTTGGTCATCGTGCAGCCGCTGCAGCCAGCTCACTTTTGCTGTCTTTTGTTTTGTTTCACTGGTCAACACTTTACGGGGTCCTGTTTGCACCTCGCCAGCATCTCCTAAAATGATCTTTTGTACACTTCTCTCATGGAGTAACAAAAGTTTTAGATTTCCAAATCTCATGTTCCTTTTATTGAAATTTTACCCACAAAGAGTCACTCCGCAAGTTCACTTGCCTCCCACGTGGGGATCAGGATCTGTCCACCCAACTTGGAGTGCAGCTTTCTCAGAATTGGCATCAGTAGTCATTGCTGCAAGGCAACAATCGATTAGATGTGGCAATTTCATAGACAAAGTGTTACATGGAAAACCGCTACCAGAGTCCACTGCTGGGGATTTCACGATTTCCTGGGCAGCTCGTGGACAGTGCAGACCTAAAGATTGCGACCGGTTACACTTGCGACCCATTAGGATTCCGCCTATGAACAGATTGCGACCTTATACAGAGTGAGACCATGGAAATTGCGACCATATGCTACCATGGCATGCTTCTGTAACGTATCACCCCGAGCTATGCTATGGAGCTGGAGAACTGGCACTCAATAGCGAAGGTAGCGAGGGTCATGATGATGATGAGGAGAGTGACGATGGCAGCGACGATCGCAGCGAGGAAACTGATGCATCCAAGTCTGAGCTCAGACTGGGGGTGAAATGTACTTACACACAGGGTTTATGTCCACAATGAGCTAGTTCGAAAATGTTCGGATTTTCATGGTGGAAAATTAGGGCGTTAGACATTGGTGTAGGTGGTGAAAGTCTCATTTTTTGAAAAAGGATGATTTACTATCTGCACTTTTACTTTGAAGTTTACTACAGTAGCACGGAACATAGAGCTGTCTGGTCTTGTAACTCCAAAAATGCTATGGTATAACAGTGTCTCTGATTGATCTGACATTTCAGGAGGTCTTAGTGGGGAATGTCTAGTATTAGCAAAAACAAATTAAGCTCAATCAGAGACACTTTTGTAACATAGCATTATAGCACAAACAAAATAAACATTTATATATAGACAGTACATAGCAAACTCCCTTTTTTTTGGAGTACATACTGTACTGTGTGCCCACTTAAGTCTACGCTATGACGGACAAGTAGATGGAGAATGACGTCTCAGTCACTTCAAGTGCTGGAAATGCACTATCCAATGTCGCGCCGCGGACGACGACGCTGCTCCCGTCCGGCGCAGCCATGACGGTGGTGCCGTTGAGGAAAGTAGACAGTATGATACATCGCTCAAGAAGATGATCTCGCTCAACATGAAGGTAGAGCGTCCTTAGCTTCATTCTTGATCTGACAGCCAGCAGAGAAAAAGGTCCTGGTAGCAAGCTTAGGGATGCTTGCGGGCCAGACCCAGGCCGTAGCGAAAAACCTCGGCTGGCAAGGATCCCTAGGCAAGCTCACCTCGGCTCACTTTTCTCATGGAGTCGAGCTGAGCCCAGCCATGGCTCAGTTTTTGCCATGCGATAAGCCAGATCAGGTTGCAATCCCACTTGAATAGGGCTTGGTCAGGCCGGTTTTTTTCGAGCTCGAGCCGAGTTGAGTCGAGTCGAGCCAAAAATGTCTCGGACATGCGGGCCGAGGCCCGCAGCCCGCAGGCCCGCACTCAATTTTTTTCGGCCCGAATAAGCCCGCAACTTTAAAAAAGCCCGCAGTCGGGCTCACTCCTAGTGAACAACTGCTCAGGTGGGCCAAGTCAGCTAAGACTGGCTCCAGCCTTCGAGAAAAGTGTCGGAATTGAGAAGTCAAAGAAGTTAATTCAAGATGTTTCTACAAGATGGAACAGCGAGTAATAAATGTTCCAGAGGCTACATAAGCTGAAAGATGCAGTCTCCTTGCTCCTCACAGAACCTGGAATGCACCATCAGGTTGGAAGCTTCGGGTCTGACCAATGGGAAGCTCTTGCAGTAGCTGTAGAGGCACTGGAGCCCTGCTTCGAGGCCACTGAACAGCTCTCTGGAGAAAAGTTTGCTACTGGGTCTCAAGTGATCCCTTCGGTTATGCTGTAGCTCACTGCTTGCAAGCAAATGGAAAGGAATTCACCTGCTTCATCATTGACAGAGCATCTTTCCTCAGCTATCCTTCAGCAACTTCAACACTTTCAACAAGTAGAAGAGATTAGGATTCTTGCTCAGGTGACTCTCCTAGACCCTCGGTACAAAAACAGATTTTTTTCACAACAAGAAAAAAAGAAAATTGCTGTGGCATGTCTCAACAAAGAGTTGAGGGAGCTACTTGAAGCACAGCATCAGCCAAAGAATCCAGAGGATTCATCAACTAAAGATCCTACTAGTTCAGGTGCACCACAAAAGAAGTCCCATTCGTCAGAGCTCTATCATCAACATGTGCAGCAGCAGCAAAGACCCAGCCATGCTGCTGCAACGGTTCTAACTGACACCACTGATATGGATATAATAAATTTTCTCGCCTTTCCTTGGAAGGCTCTTTAGTCAAATCCATTTACATGGTGACTGCACATAGGGAAACAGAGATTTCCCCCTTTGTTTCAACTTGCCATGAAGTATTTAAGCATTCCTGCAACCTCTGTGCCCAGTGAGAGGGTCTTTTCATCCTCAGGTGACGCCATTTCGAAGAAAAGAAGTAGATTGGATGAAGAATATGCAGAAATGCTTATGTGTCTTCATTCCAACCTGTCTTGATCTTTCCATGCATTCCAAAATGTCCCTTGTGAAATAAAAAGTTCATTGTAGATACTGCTAGACTTTCTCCGGGTGATGGGTGTGCCACCGGTGCCTAGGATGACCAATTAATAGGTTATATTAGGTGAGGCTCGGGATCGACTCGGATTCGAGGCTTGAAGACTTGACTCGACTCAAACTCGAGACTTGCAGACTTGGCTCGACTCGGGCTCGTCTTGATATGGACTCGACCCATGCCTAGGCCAAAGTACTTGTACTCCATCCAGCAAAAAAGTGTACCTGGGACAATAGGGATAGCATGAGCTTGACCCGAGCAAGGGTTGGGTCCGACTTCGAGACTAAAAAAGGGCAACAATCAAGTGGGAACTTCGCATCAAATAACAGATTGCCTCTCCGTACGTGGGACTTATTACGCTCGGTTTTCAGCTATTGAATCATCGGTCGCTTGGTCTGCACTCGGGTTCAACCCTCTTGGATTCAGGAGCTGAAAATCTGGCCAATAAAGTCCTACTTTACGGAGACGCGATATAGAAGTACGAGCGCTTTCATTAGAAGGTCAAGGAAATCTGGCACAGACATTGTGCTGAGGTGAAAGAATTATCCTCAGAGTGTTGCGCTTTGGACCAAAGATGTAAAGAGCACAAGGACAACTGGGGTAAATTTGTTCAGTGTCGGACAATCTTTCAAATTCAGGATCTGAGGCTGACAAAAAAGTCTCTTGATAAGGATACAATTGTCAGAAAAATCTTGGCTAGTGTCAAGAAGTATTAATTAGAGTCTTAATGTTTCCTGCACATAGAAAGTATTTTTTAATATTACAAGTGATTGAAAGTCAACCTTATGATCGTCAATGCTCTCAAAACAAAGTAATTGATGAAAATGATTCAATTTCTACTTTGGCTGCAACAATTGCACTGCTCGAGGAGTCCGTGTCAAAACAACAGACTCAAGCAAGACAATCTGGTCTGGACCTACAGGTGAGTCAATTCCCTCAGCAAAGAGCCAATCTTTTCATAAAATTAACATCTTCAACGGGAGAAATTTGCAGAACCTTCCAAGCCCTGAGGAAGCAGGAAGTGCTTGACATTGAGCCTACTTTTTGACTGGAAGGACTTTGACCTTTGTCAAAGCAGTCCGACCAGACGCAAATCTGGCAAATCTCAGTACATTTAACAGCTAACACTCTGCCATGGAAGGAGCCACATCAAAAGAGAAATTGCACAACCATTTGCTTGGGTATTTGTGCTGGTCACACATCAATACAACTTCGATCAAAAGATTCTGTTGCAGACAAGAGTAAGCGCATGGTGAAAATTTAGCTGCCAAGACCAACCTCCATGGCTGCTTAGTTCGAGGCTGGGGATTTTTGCAATGCTGCTTTGCTCTTTTTCTCCCTCAACCCAATGAAGAATGATCTAACAGCAGAAAGGTGTTGGGTCACTGTCATTTCTTCCCTGGCCCTAATCTGTTGCAGAACAGGAACTTCAGGTATCCTTTGGAGCAAACCAACTTCTCTGCTCCGTCTTCGACATGAACAACATCATGACTGTGAAAGGACATTGTGCGCATACAGTGGTCATGCATTATGTGAAAAACATGTGATTCATATGATGCTATTTCAGTTTTGGGACTGCCTTCTCCAACTTGGACCACTCAATGAGACAAGCAACTTCCTCTTTGAAAGTCTTTTCAGTTCTGTTCACTCATCCGAGGCATCAAGCTGACACGACGACTGCGGGGAAATGAATCATGCAAAATTTGCTCCTCTCAAAAGTATGACAAGTTGATGTTAAGCAAATACGCCCTCTGCAAGTGTTTCAATTCCGATGAGACAAACAATGCGAAGACTTTGCAATTCCCCGAGGAGTCTAATGACAGTCAGGTCGACACCTTGGGTCCAGAACGTGGACCCAGACTGTACGTATTGCACTGTGGGTGTCACATCTGACAATATCTCCCTCTATGTGGACATTTTCAACGTATGAAAAGAAACAATGGTGGTCCAGGACAGGTCAGATGTTGGCATGACCAAAGTCAGCATGAAGAATTGCTGACGACTGCTAAAAATTTGGGGAATTGGTCGTGAGCGTGCCTCCAGCAATTCAGTCGTAAATATATGCTTATATGTTTCCGACTGCATCGTGATCGAGTATTCACCAATACCAGACCCTTTGACCTACAAGTTTCATCCGAATCGGTCTATTCAACTTTAAGGAAATCTGCATTTACATATTGAGGGGAGGCCACTGACAGGAATAAATTCCACCATCATGAATGAGCCTCAAAAAGTGCGCAAAATTCTTCATTTTTTTCCCATGTTCGTATCAACCACTCCATCTATGTGCTTTCCTCACCCACTTTTTTTCATCGATTTTACTTTTTTCAAGCCATTTTACTTCTTTTCAGACACTTCTGCATGAGAAAAAGTGGCCACCCAAAACGAAGGATATTTATTTATATATATGATATAAGTAAAACACTTTTTTCACGCATTGTAGAATTTGCATGCATTTTGGAACTTTACATTTGGAACATCGACTTTTCCAAAAAAGAGCTGACGGAGATCGAGTGAGAGGAAAGGTAGTGTCTACCCTTCGTACTTGTACGCCAACTCTATGTTGTAACAACACAAACTGTCTGGAGTGAACGCTTCCTAAATGGATGTAAATGACTGCTAAAACCTATTTCTTAGGTGCTCTATGTCCAGACATGAGCACAGTCCCTCCCCCCGCCCCATGGTCCATTTTTTAGAGGGGGGGTACAGCTTTCCCTGTCCACTGCACAGACATGTTTGTTACACAAAAATGTCATATTTTTAAAAATGAGGAAGTTCTCTGGGGTCTACCTTTAAATATCACTAATACTTAAAAAGTTTTATAACAATGAAATGAAATATATCATTAATACTATATTTATTGGGGTCTCAGGCCTGTAAAAAATTTTTCACACCAAAGTTGTAGTCCTTTAGATGCTGAATGCAGGTATGTGTGTGGCTTAGTAACATGACTATTATTAGGTGAGTTATTGACATTTGAATATGGAAGGTCATTGGCGCACCTAAAACTACCAACAATGCACATACAGTCATGTCCAAATCGTGGGCCTCACTTGGCCCAAATACATTCTGCTAGGGAAATATCATGAGTAAAGGTTATAAACTCACTTCAAATCAATACCTGGGAGATTCGACTACTCGAGAGATGGAAGCAAGACAAAGTTGTTGTCATCTCTCCTGCTGAATGCCAATCTGAGTGCACATTTGACTCACCATTACTTATAAGGTTATAAATTGTTGTTAGAGGTTATAAACTCACCCAAAATCAATAGTACCTAGGCACCTAGACAGGTGAAAGCAAGACAAAGTTGTGTCAGTTTTACTGGTGAATGGAAGTCTGCTGCACATTTGACTCACCATCATTTGTTGTTATAAATTGTGCTTAATGGTTATATATATATATATATATATAAACTCACTTAAAATCAACTCCTTGGCACCAAGAGAGATGGAAACAAGACAAGGTTGAGTCTCTTTTACTAGTGAGTGCTAATCTAAGTGCATATTTGACTTACCATTATTTTTGAGATAATAGATTGTTGTTAAACATGATAAACTCACTTAAAATCAGCTCCTTGGCACCTAGAGAGGTGGAAACAATGCAAAGTTGGGATATTTTCTACTGCTGAATGGCAGTCTAAATGTACATTAGATATTTCATTATTTTGTAGGTTGTGATTGTTCTTAAAGGTTACAAACTCACTTAAAATCAGTTTCTCTGGACTTGGAGAGATTGAATTTGCAGAAAAAAAGTGTGAGATGTATTTCTGAGGAAGACTTATTCATGTGATTACTTTAACAGGTCACTAATGCTTCAAAGTGGTCTCAATGGTGTTCTTGGAGTGAAGTGATTGCTTGAAAAACACAGGAAAGACTGATTCCAGGAACTGTAAGCAGTTGGGATCAGCTTTGTTAAACGACTTATTTTCAGATTAAAATAAGGTGCTCCCATGACGGAATTTTCCTGTTGGCTAATCATCATTGTCTGACAGACTTAACCTAGGCTTCTTTCTAACCTTTGTAGGATCATCTGTTTTTGTGCTACCTTTTTGAAGCCGCAATTTCCTATAGTTATTAGCAGATAATTGTTCTAGCTTCTTGGGGTCATGTAGTTGAATCCTAAAGAAATATTAGTTAGGGAACCTGTTAGGGAAATATTATGAGTAAAGGTTATAAACTCACTTAAAATCAGTACCTGGGCACCTAGAGAGGTGGAAACAAGACAAAAGTGTGTCATTCCTACTAGTTCTCAGAAACAGAGAAGCTCCACTGTTATTAGAGATAAAAGACTGAGGCTAAAATCACTTTTTTCCATCTTCACTTACGTACCTACAAAGCCTTCAGAGAACATCCACGTTATAACTGTTACTTGTTCCCGTGACAGCCTAAGATACCTATACGTAAAACATGGACTCACTGTTAAAAACATTAATGACCATGCATATCTTTTTAGTGCTGCGGTTGTCTCCGGCCAGTGCGAGGGTCCCGAGTGCATCGGAGGCTGCTGCCCGGTCGCCGACTGGGTCTGCTGCGACGACCCATTGTACTGCGCCGAGACATTGGCCGACTGCGGCGGGGATGGACGTGGACGTGCACAAGACAGTACGGAATGATGCAAAGTCACGCGAAAGTTGATGTCTCTCTTGACCACGAAGGTGACGGCGACGACGATGGCGTCGTTGAGGTCGCGCTTGCAGTCATTAGTGGTTGCCCATTACATCGGTTATACCGCTCAGAGTCGATGTCAAAATCACGCCATTTCATTTCGTCAATAACGTACAATGTGAGTCAAAATAAATGGTTCAAGTCTGCAACTTCACATTGGCCGACGCCTTCTCCAGCACGGTCCTGTACAAGATGGTCACACTCTTGTCTGTGACGCTGGTCCTCATTACACACTCTACGACTTCTTCATGAAGTACCCGCATGTCCCAGTCAGCTCGTTTTGGTCACGTCTGTCGTGACCACATCTGGTCATTGATTAAGATAGTAATTACAATTATCACATAATCTCGTAAGTCACCAACACCCCAACATAAGACCTGCAGCATCCTAGAGGCTTGGTTCCAATGCAAGCAATTAATTTCCTGTTCATTAGGATTACTATCCTTATCATGGGCGAGGAAGGAAAGAACAGTAGGATTCGGTGCACGTGGGCCTCCTCAGGCCTCACCCACAAGTTGATTAAGCCAGACAGTAAAGTGTAGGCCTACTAAAGATTGACTTGTCGAAGATGTTCAATTCAAATTCACCAGATTTTTGGTCAGCAGCAAGGCTACCATACTAAACAGAGACTTATTATTAAATTCAGATTTTCTCCACTGCTGACAAAGTTTGTGAGCAGCAAAGCCGTCGTTATATCAGGATTAATCGGAAACTCAGATTTGTTACATTGAGACTTTACTGCAGTTTGTGCAGAAAAAATGAAGTAGTAATGCCAGGGATGTGATGTTGGGGCCACCCTCGTAGCTGTACTTAACTACAATTTTAGGAAAGTTGTGACCGTATAAGCGGAGTCCACTGTATTGGAATTGCTCTCCGGTGAGCCGGGCTTAAAAAAATGCCTAGTTTTTGTGGCTCTCACTATTCTCATTTTCTCCTGAGTAGCAGAAGAAGGCACGTTTAATGTTTACAGGGTGGCTACCAAGTTCTGTGCTTCCATTCGGCAAGACTCTGGAAGAAAATATGGCTCACACCACATCCCTCACATATTTAAAGCATGGCCCCGGTCTTGAAAGTCTTCCATGGCGGCGGAGGTCTCCTTCGAGGCCTTCTCCGGGCACTTCGAGCGCGTCCCCGCGGCCGGGGACAGCCCGGTCCAACGTGTCGTCACCCTGTAGGTAGGGGAATTCGTTGATTCTAATGGAATGGTTGTATGAAAGCAAATTCTGATGCTCCTGGACAACGGGGTTGCCAACTGAGAGGACTGACGTAGGTTATCCAATGGAAATATATCTGAACCTCATAATTTTGAGTGGTACCTGCGAGAAATAAGGTTAAAAGCACAATAACCCTTGGGAAGAGGACAAATTCGACAATGACACGGTAGAAATAATCGAAATGTCAAGCAGGGAGTGCAAGAGGCAGTGAAAAAAAGAATTGCAGTGCAAGACGAAAAAGAGAAAAAAGAGACTAACATGCAATTTTCAAACTTTCAATTTTCATTTGATGAACCCCATTCATCACCTAATTTTTCGCGGTCGTGCTCGGCCTTTCAACCTTCGTCAACACCCTTGAAGACAACAATGCCTCAGCCCACAAAGACCTGCAGAAGCCAGTGTGCTCAGCTTCACAGGGAGTCCGGCATTATTAATATTAAGAATGCATCAAGGTAAGGAAGCTGATCGCGTTGGCCCAGGTAGGAAGATGATGATCTGTTCTGAATCTCTGTACTCTGATGTCAATGGTCCATCATGCATGAGGTATCTCCCATTGACGCGTTTGTTATAACTGCCATTGTGCCGAGCACCAGTCAATATGAGTAAATTGCAAAGATTCAGTGCACGCGTTGCCTGCTTCACCAACATTGCACGCACAAATATGTGGTTATGAAAGGCCAAATTTGAACGTGCATCACGATAACATTGACTTCTTCCGCTCTAACAGACCCTGTTTGGCACGACGTCATCACATTGGTCACAGAAGCCACATTCACACGACAGCACAAACGGCTCCATCATGGACGTCATCCCGGAGACCAAGCTTGGCACGGCGCCAGCTCTGGGATCACAAGCTTCTACAAACGAGTCGGCCGGGGTCACGCTGGAGACCACAATTTGGCAAGACAAGACGGAGCTCAGAGCCTCTGTGTGTTCGCCAAGGTTCAATGTGTTGCAGGGCGGAGCTTGTGTGCCAAGTGCAG
>JAAUXU010111180.1_pt1 | contig 18519 bp, 18 predicted proteins | sample 7278151 | NCBI WGS metagenome assembly JAAUXU01 (sample SAMN14350113, study PRJNA611818) | marine sediment metagenome | isolation source: surface marine sediment (1.8m) | place: French Polynesia: Moorea | collected 2018-08 | reverse complement strand
CATTTAAAGCCTGGTCTCCTGTTTTTCGGCCTCGTCCACCCAGCCAAATCTTGTCTGCTTCTCTGGCCATGTCTCTGATGTCCACACAATCGTTAGTGGCCCTCAGAATCTGTTAACTGAGGTGGTAGTTTGCCCAGTATGGTCGCCCTGAAGAAAACGTGGTCCGTAGGGATATCTGCCATCATGGACAAAAGACCATTTATGTAAACAGGTTTTTCATCATTATCCATAATGGGCCAGGTCATTATTTGTGCAGCTCTGTCAATTTTGTTCATTCCATAGCTTTCTGTCAGCCTTTCTTTTAACCTACTGTATCTGTCAGTGATACTTCTAGGTAATTTGAGGATATCTTTCACCTGTTTCTGTGGGTTTCCTTGTAGACCTGACACAGCATGATAGAATTTTGTGGAATCTGTAGTTATTCCTCGGAGCTCAAATTGTGCTTCTATCAGCCCAAACCATGCCTCAGGATCATCCTCCATGAAGGGTGGAAGTTTGAGTGCCACATTGCCCACATGAAACGTAGAGGCAGTCCAAGATCTCTTCATGTCTTCCTCCTCCATAGCATGTACTTTTAATTCCGCCACAGTTCCGATCAGTCCGGAGTGTAGATTCGTCCGAAGTGTAGATTCGTGTCTACGGGCACGAGGTCGGGGTCACCATTGAAGTGGATTGTTGTGTTTATTTTTCCTCTGACGGTGAGCTAGCATCGCATCATAACAGTTACTTGATACTCGATAATTTCTCAACTCATTCCAATCAACCTCGACCGCCTCACTATATTATGCCAAAAAATTTCAGGCAAAACTATCATGCAGTTCTTCCTCGATGGCTACGATACAGTTGCTTCTCTCCTGGCCCTCACACCTTACTTCTTGGCCATCAACCCGGACGTCCAGGTGAGTAAATAGTTTGTTTCTCTTAATCATAGTTGATTCGTACTTGTTGATCTCTGCCTTTTTACTGTTTTAGGACAAGGCTCTTGCTGAGGTTGATGCTTTGTGTGATGAACTTGGCGACGACTGCAGCAAAGTAACAGGAGACGACATAATAAAGCTGCAATACTTAGACCAGGTACTCAGGCATTAAGTAATTCAAGTAAGGTGATTTGGGTTGAGGGGTTACTGAAAGTGCATCTGCAACATTGATGCATCGATGTGGGGCTTGATGTAAAATGAAACCTCAGTCAAACATTGTTTTGACATCATCTCCCAAAAATAGACTAATGTGTCGCCAATAATTTTTATTAATCTTTAGCCAAGTTCTGCACATTGCGTAATGAAATCTCAAAAAAGTTAACGATTTTTCAACCACTTCAACATATCGAAAACATCCACGTGAAAGTACTTGTGGTCCCTGTGATTGGTAAGTAAAAAATTGTCCCAAACAAGTCCTGATGATGCTGGTTTTCTGGTTTTCACCGCAAGACACACAGCACCTACAGAAGCTCATTGATCCTTCTTACCAATGTTCCTTATAAGCTGGAATGTTCTCTTTGATCAAGATTCCATCTTCCCAATCTATTCGCCTCTCCAACTTAAAGTGCAGTGTTTCTTCAGTGCTTGTGATTGACGTTGCGTTAAAAATCAGCTCACATGAAGAGAAAAGAATTTCCTTAAAGGATTGAAAAACAATTCCCAAATCTCTGAGCTGCAGTTCTTGCTCGCCGACCCGCGGCATCTTGGCCCGTCTTGGCCAAGGCCGAAAATGTCGTCCTCCGACCTCGGACGGAGATCGGAGCACCCCACAAACACTCCCCGGTCCCTCTCCCCAGCGTGTCGTAGCTGCTCACCTGAGACTAAGAGTCGCCCTATTTTCTTTTCAGTATGGACTACTATTTTTTATTAAAAATCATTGGAAAAAAATCTGACTTTTTCCATTTTTGCCATTGAAACGATCATTTCAACTGGTAGAACTGACTGTGCAAGCGAAGTGAGTGAGCTACGCTACTCCAAAGCACTTCATTCGATGGTTACTTTGGGTATCATGAAATTGGGCACAGTGACCGAACTGACCTCTTAACTGCAAGTCATTATTTCCGGAGTCCACTTGACTTCGATTTTTGAAGAGGAAATCCTTACTGCTTAAGTCTAAAACCTCTCCTCGCTGCTGAAGAGGGTCTTGCGGCAGTAGCAAAAGTTTTGTCAATGCTGGAAGCAGTTAAAGTAGTGCGAGTTGATATGAAGCCATCATTACATCCTGAAACTGTTTATTTAACAAAGTCGCCGGGTGATAAGTGTACATGTGTCCTTCACCTCTGTCCTTTGGTGTCAAGGTATTCAGCGAGACTGCCCGCCTTGGAGCCATCCCTGTGACCGCCCGGCGGTGTGGGAAAGACTACAACGTTCCGGGTATGAACGGAGTCACCATTACCGCCGGGACAAGACTGATCATCCCAATCCTACCCTTGCACGTAAGCCTAGTACCTAATTTTCTAATGGTGCAATCTCACCCAACGGAGCGCCATTTTGCTGCAGATGGATCCGGAAGTCTATGACGACCCCGAGGAATTCCGTCCTGAGCGCTTCTCTCCCGAGAACAAGACCTCGATCAAAACCGGCACCTACATGCCTTGGGGCCTCGGTCCCCGCCAGTGTATGGGCATTCAGTTGGCCCGAATGGAAGCTCGGGTGCTATTTTTTCACCTGCTGAGGAAGTACCGCTTTGATCCCTGCGAGAAGACTACGATCCCGCTGAAGTGGGGTTTCCATCACGTCAACCGCTTGGAGGGAGGCTGCTGGCTGAAGATGACCCCGAGGAACTAGGGAGGGACTAAACCGGGCAACCGCTCCGACTAATGTCATATCTGTACTGTGTGCTACAATTGCCAGAGAGAGTTAATATTGTACAGCAAGCTGCACGTAAGTACTGTTACAGCGAAGTTAAAAGCTTTTGTGAGGAGGGTCAAGTACATAGTGCGATAATAAATAATTTGCTCTCTACTTCTTGGTAAAGTGATTCTGCCTTGAACAATAAGAGCGGGGAATTACAGCACTCTAAAACGTTGGGTTCTTGAGGTGTTGAGACTTAAACAAAATAAAAGGAGAAAGCAAATTTGTGGGGTTTTTTAATCAGAATTAAGTGAAAAAGGAAGCAATTCATTGTGCTTCGTATTACAAACTAAGGTGGCTGGAATGTTCCGTCTTTCACAGTTTGAAGACTTTTGGGGCTCGTGTGGACTTGGCTAGAAAAAACTGGGTCCACTGAACAGAACAAGACGAGCACCAACGTGGAGAACACGGTTTTCGAGATGGCAAAGCACAAAGAGGATGTCAGCGCAAGGAAAATCGCATCCAGGGTGAACAGGGCAAGAAAAGCAGTAGAGCTTCACATGTGACAGCATTCAAGACATTGCACAGGAATAACTTCAAGTTGTACAAGAAGGCAACAACTCCCAAGTACTCAGGGAAGCAGATGATTACACGTAGAAATTAGAATTTTTCCCCCAACTGTTTGGTCACAATGGTCTTCGGTGGCCATTGTGACCAAACAGTTGGGGGAAAAATTCTAATAGCTCAAAACTTACGCAAAAAGTCGCTGTACGAGTCTAAAGAGTATAGTAAATCTGAGGGATTATCCTTCGTCATAGTCCTCATGGATTATGACCACCGCTACTGACGCATGATGATCGTGACACCACGGAACATCTAGTATGACTCACACATGCATGTTCGATGTACAAATGGCATTCGACTTTGAGCCAAACATAAATTCAGCTATGGAGGCGACCTCGAGTAAGCTGTGGCTGGGTAATGTATGTGACTGTCGGAGAGGCCACTACGTCAAGTGTCACATTGGCTCCTCGCAGTTCAACGCGTTTGCCTTGCTTGCACCGCATAAAAGGTGCAACAGCAAAAACGTCCTGGCCACACATTTGTGAGGAGTCTCTTGAGCTCGGCCCGAAGCGTTTATGTGATTCTTCAAGTCATTTCTTCCTAGAACGCTTTGACTCCAAGGCAAAGTTCCTCACTAAGGTGTGACCAGAGATCGACCCTCAGTGACATTTTTCCTGTTACACCCTCTGCGTAGGACATAGTACTGCACGATAGTGGAATGTGTCGTGCATAAGTACGATTGCAACTGCACTCATTGCCCAACCATGATTACTGATATGCACTAAGCCTGTGCAATATTGAAAAAGTATTGTATCGCCGATACTCAATATTTTCCGAGTATCATCAGATGCTCGATAGTATCGCTAGGAGGCAATGCTCAATTCTAGCTTATTGTTTTTCCTTGCGCTCAACTGTTAAAAATTTGAGTTTCATAGATAGAGAGGAGTGCCTTCTTAGTTCAGGAAGGAGAAAAGAAAAAAAAGGGTCGTTTAACGAGTATTGCTGATCCTTGTAGGGGCGATATGACGCTTGATACATGAGGAAGTGTCGATACTCGATCCGATATTCAATTATCGCACCGTCTTGATTGGCACACTTATGTAGTAGGCAGTGGACAACGCAGGTAGACCCGAACTTGGATTGAAAAGCTGTGCAATGACATGCGGCGAATTGCCTATTATGCTAATCAAACACTAAGCTAGGTGTCAGATAGTCGTTCTGACTTAGTCCGTCGTCGCCATGAAGTCATTTGCAGTTCTCAGTTCCAGACAGTTGCGATTCTTAGACCAGCAGCATGGCCAAAAGCTCGTGTACGATTATTTTTACAGAATGCGTCACTAAGGGCTAAATTCAGATGATTAGGGGTTATCAACATATTTGACTGCAAGGAAACAGAGCAGACAGTTAAATCAATCAATATTGATTGCTTGCAGTGGCCTGATGTTCCCCTGACCGAGGTTGTAACACATGTTGTGCACATACAGTGCGCAACTTTTGGGTCACACTGTACAGTAGAGGTACAGGGACTAATAGCAATAAATCCACGTCTTTACAGTATGCTTGGCGTAAGATCACTCCAAATTTGCCAGAGTCTTCATTCATATTTTGTCTCCTTTGTACTTTTCTTTTGTGTTTTTTTTTACTTTGACATATTTTATTGCTTCACACCTTCGTATCATTGCGATCAATAACAATATTTCTTCTTGTGATTTATCTTCTCAATATATACCCACCACCTTGGTCAAGAATGAGGAGTCTGCTTGACCGTACAACGTCCTCATGGCGCTGCTCAAGGACCTGTATCTGGCGGCTTTTCTTCTGAACGTTTTTCTCCTTAGCATCCATGGACGTGGTAAGTTAATCGTACGTGGGCATTCAGATCTAAAAAAAAACCGGTCGGTTTACACTACAGAACAAGTGAAACACTTTCATTCTTATACACATAAGTAGCAGAACTAAATGGCCTTGTTGGCTGACAATAGCAACTGAGCCTCAAAGGCCTATCTCCAATCCTGTGCCGGGTCCTCCTCAGCACCAGTTTGGCCTTCGAAAACAAGCGCTCGCTGCTGGCACTGCCAGGCAGGATGCAGTTACACTTCATGAGCATCTTCTTGAGGCGGCAGTATGCAAGCACCTTCTCCAGGGCCAGGAAAATACCCTCTTCACCCTGAAGAAGGTCGAGTGCACCTGCAACATGGCGCATGACCTGAGTCCACTCATCGATGAAGGCCATCTCCTGGACTGTCATGCTTGGGAGGTCGGCGGCTGCCAAGATAGCACTGAAGGCCACCCTGTCCTCGTCCCTGAGCTCTTGAACTCTCTTCACTGCGTCATAGGTGCTATTCCAATGGGTAGGAGAGGGTGTCATGATGACCTTGGTGAACTTTTTCTTCACCAAGGCGGCGAAGACCACGGACTGGTTATACTTTGACCAGATCTTCCGAAGAAACCCAAAGACGTGATAATAAATGGCTTGAGGGCAGCCCTGCTATCTGTGCAGGCCACCAAGTTGATGGTGTGACTTGCACACCTAAAGTAAAGGGGGAGCCCCTTCTGGACTGTGTAGGAGTCACTGCCATTGAGGACCTCCACAAGGTTAACCACTGCATTGTCCTCTTCCCCCTGGGCAGGAGCAGCATCCTAGGGTCTTCTTCCTCTGGTGCTTGGCCATGTGTCTTGACAAGTTGGACCTGGAGCTGTTGCTGACATTGAGCATCCTTGTCTCCTTGTCCTTGCACAAGAGGCACTCGTACACGGCATTGACATACTGGCCTTTGCCCTTCACATTGAACCCCTGGGTGGCTGACTTGGATCGGAAGTATTCTTAGAGGTATGGCCATGGGTCAGATGCTGTGGGCTCATCTGTCTCAGAGCTGATCTGGTCTTCTGCTTTCTCACTCTCCTGCCTGGTGCAGGCGCCTGTGCTGGGGACTGTATCATCAAGGATGGACTGGGACTGCCTGACACCCCCGTCCCGTGGCAGCAGCAGGGGCCACCTCCGTGGCATTCTTGTCAATGTTGAACATATCGACAGACTCAGCTGCCCTGCTCCTGCCTGCCATCGCCTTTTGGGTCGAACCTTGGAATCTTCTGGTCAAAATAGGTGGAAATGGAAATAGAGAAACAACAAAAGCGTGCCGTTTTGAGTGTTTTCGTGCAGTTCTAGCCGGCTATGGCTGGCTGGTTGTGCCTGGGAAAGATTGCTCAGCAGGGCCATTGATATATAATTGATATATTATAAAACATTGAGCACCTTTATTGAATGGTGACCAACGGCGCTCAGGCGTTCAGCGTCATGGAACTGATCAGCAGCTTTTAAAGCCGGTTAATTTAAAGTCAATTCCACTTAGCAGGCGCTAAGGAAACTTGCACCCCTCCGGACGGGTACAGAGAAATGAGCGGTGGGAAGTTCTATAAGAAGTTCGACGCGTCTGTAGCACCTTCTTGGGCGGAGGCCGCCGGAGTTTGCGGAGTCGACTTGGCATACCTCGCCATGTTCAAGGACAGCGTTGATTACGGGGTCATCGTGGATTATAATTGTGAGTAGGTCAATTATTTCCTTCCGAGCTACGACCTTGACTTGCTTGGCCACGCAGTCCTTCTCGATCCCTCCGCCGCCGAGTCGATCACAGCCTCCTCGACGCACTGCGTCGACGAAGCCTCACCATGCGAAAGCAATCAACCCTCGCACGCATTCGACGGGATCGTCCAGCCCCTGGACACAAACACCCTCATCTGGATCGCTGGTGACGACGGATCCAACTACCACGTGCTGCAGATCAAGCTGAAAGCGCTGACGCTCATCTCAGGGGTACGTAAGGTTACCTTTGATGACAATACCTCACCTCATTTCTCACACAGGCAGTAGTGACCTCTGGATACAACGATCATCTGGACCGATTTGAGCTGGTCCAGATGCGCGTCGGTCGCATAAATGCCGTCGAAGCCACCGTAGCGAACCAGCCCATCACTGTAAACGTGGAATGCGGCATAAAGACGTACTCCATCGACGTATTCAACACCAATCAGTACCAGTACTCCTGTTCCGCACCTGTTTATGGAAGGTGAAGCATTGCGTAACAACGAAATAATTACTAATTAAAGATGGCTTTTCGTACAAACCTCTGAACAATTACAGGTATGTAACCCTGCAGAAACTAGGGACCACCGTGGGTACTTGGGACGTGAACGAGATCGACATCTATCAAGCATATCGGCATGAAGGTTGTTTGGTCGTGTACATAGTTAAGTGTTTTTTGAACACATCTGGACCAACTACACACCTATCTTTGTAGGAGCCTTGCTGGACTCTGACTTCGAAACTGTCGACGCGAGCTCGAGCTACAGTGAGTTTGATTCCTGCGATTTCTTTACCTACACAAAATGTCTCGACACAAAGCAAACGTTTGTTTAGGTTTTGCCCCGGCCTCCTTGGCTCGGGATGGCGCCATTTCCACTACCGCCGAGGAGTTTTGGCTCTCTCCCGACACAGGCCAGCGCCACTGGCTCATGCTAACACTGGCGGACAGTCACGCAATAGCAAAGGTCGAGGTCTACGGGAGATTGGACTGCTGCATGGATACGTGAGCTCATGATATGCTTAATGCGATCCGGTACTTGACGGATATCCGTACGGGCTCTCCAGATATCACTCGGTCGAGGTCCGTGTAGGGAGCACGGACATCACCGTAGAGCAGCCAAACGAGGGAGATGTCATCACGGCAAATGACCCTTGCGGAAGTGCTCAGACATACTCGGAGGGACAGTTCAACATGTGAGATTAAGCGGGCAGCAGTAATAAGAGGACCTAAAATTATTCTTTTCTGTTGTAAAATTGACGCGCACATAGGCATACGTACGTGTGCAGCCCCGCCATCGACGGCAGGTACATCACCATCCAGAAGCTCAATGACGAGCTTCCGGACTTTGCCATCAACGAAGTGTTCGTCTACGAAGTCGTAACGTCAGGTGAGCTCATTGAAGGTCCCTTTAAAAGCAGGAATTCCAAGTTGCATGCGGCAATTACCGGATTTCGCGCAGATAGCCAGTTGATTTCCATGTGGGTCGGTCTGGAGAATCCTGCCGGATCAGGATGCGCTGCAAATGAATGCGAAGGAGTTGTCGTCTGGGACGACGACACCCAGTTCATCTACGGCAGCTATATCGAGGAAAAGAGTCCCTTGAGTGTGGCAGTCGGGCTAGAACCTTCCTGCGTCTATCTGTCATCCCTAACGACTGCCGAGTCAACGAGTTGCAGCTCGGACATGCCTTTTCTCTGCCAATTTGATTGCTCGAACCTACAAAGTGAGCTCAAACCTTACGGTGTCTTATTCGAAGTACAATTTTCCTTCGTACTTACTTGCTATAAACAACTGTAACTGCAGCGACGACGACAACGACGACAACGACGACAACGACGACAACGACGACGACGACGACGACAACGACGGAGAGCACTCTGTTGTCAATGTTGGCCACGGTACTTCCCGCCGCACCGACACCGGACTTCTCCTATAGCATTGAGGAGATCAAGGTGTCTAGTGAACAGGTAGCTCAAATGTCCAAGCTGTGCACGGCAAAGTGCCGGGAGACGTGTCCGATGGGGATCGCCATATGCTTTGGAACCGTCATGACTTCTGGTAAAAGAAGACGTACTCTAGACAAGCATCGGTCTGCATCGCTCACCAAGGGTTTCTTCTTCTCCTAGCTGACTCCCTGGACTTTCTTGACGGTGACGTCACCCACACGGTCCCCTGCATGTGCACGATGACGTCGCTGCAGCGCTATCCAGGTGTATTTTGCGGGCCTAACTATGTGACCTGCAGACGCAAGCAGGCGGTGGGGAGCCCGCAGGACGAGAAGCCGCCGAAGGGCATCTGGATCGACGGGGTCAACACCTACATAGAGGGCCACCAAGGGATTGCCCCCGAAGAGACGATCAAATGATGGAATAAAAGCCAGAAAAGTTTGTTGCTAATTTTCGACGACCTTGATTTGCTAAACTTCTCCCAGGGCACTTGCGAAAGTGATGTTATTGATGCTGCTCGGCTACAAATTGAATGAGTTATGATCCTTCCTTTAGTATGAGCATGTATAAACACCCATAATCAGTCACTGACCAGCAACAATCGCCAAGAAGACCTGAAAACAAAGGCTCCAGAGACGTGCAAAAACGTTCGCAAATCAATTAATCACAGCCCTTCTAAAGAAGCTTTTCGCGGGAAAAAATAAGAGACAATGCATTAAATGCCCGGAAGCTTCGGTTGGGCCTACAACGGGAACTTTTGTTCTCACTCCGTCCGCAAAAAAGGTCAGTCAAATCGAGGCTCAGGTATTGGATTTTGATTTGCCATTATCGTCATTACTAACCCTTTTTGACTAGAGCCTCATGTATTCTCGACATCTTGACAAACTCAACTTGAAGGTTTTTCTTTCAGCAGTTCCAACTGCTGACATGAGGGAGGAGGAAAGGAAAAAAGAAAGGGTTGAGGCGCATAAACCTAATCTATGACAGAAAAGCTTTGGGAGTGGCCCTTGAAGTGTCATCCACTGCTTGCCAGGCGTCCCAAATCTGCCAAAACGCATCAGGCATGCGTTGACAGCAGCTCAGTCCCTCCACTGCCGGTCCTGCAAGTGCCTGGATGTATTGCAACAGCATACGACCGCGCCCACATTTGTTCTTCTGCGTGCCTGCGTCGCACACGGCGAAGAAGAACAACAACGTTTGCGTCGTTTGCCAAAAAAAAGGGGAAAGAAAAGTTGCAAAAATGCTCTCTGCATAAGACGAGTTAAGAAAAAAAAAAGCTCCACTCATATCCCTATTCACTTGACACTCTAAAGACTCATTTATCTTCGCAGTCCGCGGACGAGGTACACATGTGGCGAGGGTAGCAGCAGCAGGAGCGTGATCGGACTCGCCGAACTTGTCCATCGTGCACACGTGCGTGCGACGGCTGCTGGCATATGGAATGGAGCTTTTTTTTTTCGTCAGTGTGAGCGAGCCCTAAGTGTTCCACTTTACCTGTTACCTTGCCCTCCTCTCAAAACCACGTATGACCAATTTGCTTTAGGCATGGACAAAAGAGGGGTTTTTCGGCTGCTCGACCAGACAGGAAACAAGGTTTTTAGGGAGAAAAATGACGAGAGAGGGTGTGTAATCGCAGCTATGAGTGAGTGAAAAAAAACCCTTAGGTTCTGACAGCAGAAAAGGCTTAAAATATGGCGGTGTTTTTCTTCCTCTTCTCCAGAGGGTCAAATTCCTTTCGTCCTTTTATGCGCATGGAGCTTGATGCACACGAAGCATATTTTATGGTTATGTTTACAGCTCGTGTGACACGAAGGAATTCGTAAAAAGCTTTACCAAATCGCCAATTTTTTCTTTCTTTTTCAATCTGTGTGTTCGCCACGCTACGCCTGTTTTTACGCTCGTTCGACCGAGATTCTTCGTGCCTCAAGGAAGACCCACCAAATTAGCGAGGGCGACGAGGAGTAGGAATGACGAACGAGTCGATATCCGGATCTCAGTTCGCTATCGCTCGACATTTAGTGAGAGGAGTGACTTGGGCAGCTCTTGCGGCCCATCCCGAATGGAATTATATGGGGCTACGGTGGAGGGGGGAAGCGGTCAACGAACTGACTTTGCTTTTTTGTTTTGTCTTGACTGATTTTGCCACGCGACGAGAGCGACTCGCTGCAAGAGTCCGTGAAGCATGAGGGGGCCTCACCATGAGGCCGTTTTCATCAGAGCCGTCATCATCATCCAATCTATGGCGGCCAATTTGTCTCATTTTCTTCTCTCCCGACGCTTCATTCCCTGACTGTCGGATCAGCACAGGAAAGGCAGTTTCCGGTCTGGTAAAACGTCGCCACGGAGCACAGGTAGGGAGGGGGGGGGGGCGAGGTAGATGGTGGACATTTGCCTGGATGAGGATATGGGAGGATAGATAGACAGATAGCGACAAGAGAAAGAGAGGCCGCCTTCCTGTGACCACCAAAGTGTGACCTGAAGGCACCAAACAGCAACTTGGAGATCGCTCAATTGAGGGAAGAACGATGACGACGACGACGACAACTCAGCCTTGCATGTCAGTCCACGCTTTTAGCCGCTTAAAAGCCTTACAATCTTGATGATTCACACACAGGAGAGAAGGAGGGAAAAAACCGCCAGGTGATTGATTCATAGTAGGGATGCGTCGAGCCGGACTTTTATGCAAGCTCGGGTCGGGCTTGGCAGTTGCGAGTTCAGCCCGGATCGCGAGCTCTTAGGGACTACTTTGTAAATGCCTCTAGGGGTTAAAAAAGTCGAAATTCCCCATCAATTGCAGTGATTGATGCATGGAGAAGTTACTTTTACCAGTTTTCTTATGTACGCGACACTTACTTACCAGGCTCATTATACATCCATGTCCATATATTGAGGGTCATTTTTAGCATACCTCTGCACGCCGTAAGGGCACGGAGACAGATTGTTGAGGTTGAGTCTAGTCTAAGCTTTAATTTGCCGTATACCAAGGCTTTGTAGTGTGAGTATAACCAAGGTTAAAGGAAGATGTCAAAGCTCTGGTAAATTTTGGCAGGTTATATGGTGGGATGAGGTTTCCGGAGCAACGTCAGTTACTGAAGTCACATTAAAATTCATCAAAATCACTACCAAATTGCTCACTTTTTAACTCAAAAACACGTGCAGAATTTACATCTGCTTTCTGTGCACCTCTCCAAAAGCTATCAGCATATTTTGACAGGCGTCTGATGAACAACAACATTCTGAAGATTGGCAACACAAACAGGAGCACACACATCTGTGTGAGGCCGCAGACAAGGCCTTGTTCATTGCAGAGAGCTCAAACTTCATATTCAGTTTAATAAAGGATCAATTGATATTTACACCTGAGTCTACCTTTGATCAGAACACTGCCACTTGGAGGCAAACAATATGTACCAGGATATATGTCACACTGGTGTATGAGTCACATTATTCCGACACACGTATCATACGTTTTTGCTACAAAGGACACTCTTTGACAAGCTTGGGACATCAGTCAGTGGTAATTTGAATGCAGGCAAATTAACATGCCAGCATTCTCTTCTCCAGCTCGATTAGGCAGCGTTGGCCGCAGTGGCTGAGTGTGGCCTCGCATCACAATCAGTTGTGAGAAGTTGTAATGTTACAGTTTCAAAAGTTTGCAAGCCTAAACGAGCTAGTCGAGCCTGGCAAAAGGATACTCAAGCCAGCGAGCCTGCGGGCTCGAGCCCGGCTCGCTCGCTCCCCAAATCATAGTACGGGGAGAGCTTCGAATGCTCCTACTCCACAAGCAGGTAGTGTAAGCTTCAGTTGTGTCCCTTCCTCGTTACGTTGGAAGCGTGAATCAGGTTCCACTTGGACTGCGGCTGCGAATTTCGGATGCGCACGCGCGCACCCGCCCACAAACTTTACTCACGAACGCGCATGTCAAACAAAAATAGAGTGCAAGGGGTTACTCACCTTTTTTTCGGCGGAAAAAGTCCTTAAGCGTTCCCAATAAGACGAAAACCGATCTGACTTTTTAAGGGTCCTCTAAAAGAAAAAAAAGAAAATGTGTCTGACAGGAAAACAAGCTGGGGTCAAGCCAGGCCTCGATGTCCTTGTGCCTGTCCTGAGACTGTTGTCAAGCTCCAGTGGAAAAAGTTTCATTCCAGAGCAGCAATGACGAAATCAACGCACAACAGGCTAACAGAAAAACAGTGTCAGGATCTTCATGTACTTACACTCTACTATTTTTGTCGGCCCAGTCAGCAGACAAAAGAAAACTGCTTTCAACACAGCACAACATCGGTGCACTGTGACTCTCCTATACTTCCGACACACCCTGAGTGGACAACATGCAACACCCTGTGCGGTCCGGAGCACCCCTTCCCTCCCCCCCCCCCCCTTCCCGGCCCCGAGGCTGTGTCCGGTACAAACAAGCCCCAAGCAATGAATGACAAACTTGACAGACTTGTAGTTTGCTTGTGCGTACGCGGAAGCTGCTCCACTGACAGCGCAGATCTATATATACATGCATACTTATATTGTGTAACAGTCGTGTCAAAAGGAATCAGGCTGAATAAAAGCGGAAGACGAACGGTAAAGCACTCGGCTATTACAGCAGGTAGTTAGTTAAGCAGATATCTTTTTTCTCTCTCGATCGGGCGTTCGCTAGAGGAAACGCCGGTGAATGAACGACGGACGGGACCACAGGATACGCACCCGCGCGCGCTCCGACGGGGACGACGGCGGCTGCGGCGGCTGCGGCGGCTGCGGCGGCAAGCAGGAAGCGGGCAGCAGCAGCAGCGACAGTCAGAGTGCGGCCGTCGACTACAACGGACGTGAAAAGCACACCTGAGTCTTGCCTCAATTAACTTCTGCTTCGTCTTCTCACACGTGTTGTGCTAAAAAGTCCCCCCCAGAAAAAGGGTGAACAGCAAAATATCTTGAGTTTCTTGAGTGACGTGAGGAGCTCGTTTCATCTGCACAGCAGAAGCCTCGACCAAGGCGTGCCCAGGTAGGTGTCAGCAGTGGCTGCACAACTAATTGCTTTGCTCCACACCTGACAAATCAAGCGATTTCGCCCTTATTTCCGATATATTTGGTGCGGGTGATGCTGACGTGGACAAAGAACGACCGTTTTCTCGTCCTCAGCACAGGAAGGAGCCTCATGTTCGTACAGGATATTTGTCATTTGTTGACAGGACAGGTGTGTTCCACACCTTTGGGCCAAAAAGGGGGGAGAATCCGCCAAACCGAAGAACTTTCGTTGTCTTTCAAAGCTTTTGCTTTTCCATATAGCGGCATGAGTAATCCCATTTCAATTGTCCTGAGCGCGCGCTTCTTCAGCTTTATTGATCGAGGTGCTGATGCTTCCTATGATAAGGAGAAAGCAGGTATTATTGCTGGAGAAGCCAAAACTCGAGGACTTTTAAGCGATGCTTGCAGCAGCAGCGGCGGCGGCGGCGGCAGCAACAACAACAGTCTTTTTTATCCTTGCTTGTACACATATGGAGAGCAGGTTGTGCATACGTGAGCACAAGTGTGACTTACCCCTGGGAGCACTTTTCAGTCGACAAACATCACGCTGTATTTACCTCTCACCCCCCCCCCCTTAACCCGCACACCCTGTTTTCGCCAGTTGTGCTCATACATGTACGCAAGGTAGAGTCGTGGCACGTACGGCACGATGAGTCTTCTGCTGCTATCTCCTTTTCCACAACTGGTGGCGACACATCTGTGAAAAGGGGGGCGTCTGCAGGAGCCCGGGCTGGGGCTGGACTGGGCTGGCAATAACAAGGGGGGAGAAATCTGATATCCTCATTGCTGCCGCGGCAGAAATATCATATGGAATTAACAGACAACAATCGCACTTTGACCAGTGTGCGTCGATATAAAGAGAAAAAAAAAGACGTTGGAAGTCTTGCACAAGTTCTGTCAACCATGTGTGCAACAGAGTACAAGTTTGATCAACTTCAGCTTCCACGGGTTGTACTTGGACGCGTACGCATGGTGGAAGTTGAGGGAGGAATTCCCTTTGTCTCCTTATCTTATCATCGCAGGCACTTCACGGCTGGACGTGAAGTGCGACCATTATTTTAACGCAATAACCTTTAATTGACAGCAAACACAAGCCTTAAGAGGCTCGTCCGACGACGACGGCGGCGACGACGCTGATGACTCACGACGCCGTGGCAACCCTGATTTCTTTTTGTCAGGTACAGGGGGGTGGCCTAGAAGTTGTGACTGCGATCAAAGAGGAGAACCCCTGACTGGCCAAATTTCCTCCCTGAATCAAGCTGCTCCTGTCCAAGTGATGCAGGTGGAGCTGGAGATGACTGTTTGCCCGCTGCAACTGGATCTGGCGCCTCCAGGAGGTCACAATCCGTCTCTGGCGCTCTAGTTTCCAGCCAAAGTCACCTCTACAAGTGGTGTCAGTGCCACGAGGCGTCTCCATGGTGAAACCACCTGACTGCAGCAAAGCCATCTTCTTGTTGCCAGCCAGTGCTGAGTGCATTTCGTGCCCACCCCCGTGCATTCCGATGTTTTTGAGCGTCTTCTAATAAGCATTTTCTCTGGAGAGCAATAATATGCCTGTGGAACCGTTACAATTCTCTGAGAAACCGCACGCACTTCCTCTCTTTAACGTCTTTTCTTTTCGGACACTTTTCTTCTCACATTTTTTTCTTCCTCCTCCTTCGTTATGGACAAACACGTGTTGTTGGCCCCGTCTGTGCTTGATAGTCGAATGGCGTCTCTCTCACAAAATGTCCACCCTCACCCCCACCCCCACGGCCACCCCCAGCCTCACCCCCAGCCCCGACCCCTTTTATCTCAATGTACACACACACAACACCTCGGTGTCGAATTCCCAATTTGCGAGGGAGAGGAACGCGCTTCCTTTTCCCATAATTCGAGGTGTTGGGCAGAGAAGAATGGTAATGAGTGTGGCTGAACAAAGACAAGTACGAACAGATCCCCACACCACACGCAGTCATATGAAGATGTCTATTATTATACTGCCGGTTACATTATTGGTGCACCGCGGAATTTTAGGTGGACAATTTTAGTGACTGAAGTGATCAAACCTGCATTTTAGGGGGTTTATTTTCCCAGCCCCTTTGTCTGTCATTGCGTTGATACCACTTGTTTTAAAGAAAAACTGCTCCAAATGTCATCCAGCGCCAGACACACTTGACATTCTTGATTTTTTTTCGATGTTCCTAATCGAATTTTTGCCCTCTCCCTCGAAGTATCTTGGTTTTTCTGACTTGCGACCAAAGTTTTTGCCTATTATTCCGCCCTCGAATCCCCGGATCGCGTCCTAATCGACCCCTGGTTTCTGACACACCCTGTGATCATTTCTAGCTGCGAACAGAGAGTGCGAAAAGAGCAGAATAAACGCTGTAGGCTATGCAGATGCAGCTCGCGCGTGTGCTTTCCTTTCCGAAGCAGTGGGAGGAGACAGCAGGACTTTATGTTTCCTGTGTCATCTCTGCCACCTTTTTTTCTGTGAGACAGAGACTTCAGGGGGTCGAAACACTGAAATTCTCTTCCAAACACACACGAAACTTTCAGCCATCGGGAGCAGAGAGATAATTTATTGGTACGCACATGAGGAGGTTTTATGTTTCCTCCTTTTCCTGACGGAATATTTCTTCACATTTCTGCATGTGAGAAAAGAAGGAGAGATGGACAAGGTTAGTGAACACAGCTCACATATGTATCTACACACACTTTATTAAAGTACTGCTCACGTGCATGTGTACAAACATGCCTGGCTAGATCGAGAAGGGGTCACTTTGGGGGGCTGCAGGCAGACATGAGCGGAAGATGCGGTCAAAAGGTTGCATCACTGTTTTAAGTTTTACTGCTTGAAGTGGGCCGCAATTACACCAATCAACGTAACCGAGACAAATGACTGCAAATGTGCAAAAGCAAGTGCCAATTTTTCTTACATGTGACCCATCCACCCTGCAAAAGTGATCATTGCGCGGTCACCACAAGGCAGTTGTTCTGAGAGAGACACAAAGCAGACATCACTTTCTCGCTACTTTCACTTGACTACTACGAAGGCTTCTTCGTTGCCAAGCTCAGAGATCGTCCCAATTCACATCTACTAGGCTAGATCATTTCTTTCTATCTGATACTTGGTTCAGGACTCCATTGAAAGACATTTTTGTCTTCGACCAAACAAAGAAATGATGAGTTTCGGACTCGCTTAACTGCATTCAAAGTGACATAAGAATGTTACATCAACTTTTCAATTTAGACCTGCTTAGTTACTTTCCAGTTGAAGCTGAAAACAAAGTGCAAGTTTAGTCTGCCTTTCAAATCTGAACACCTTGTCAACTTAAACTTTACTGCTAGAGAGGGGGGTCAATCATTTGATTTGAAAATCATTAGACTCGTACATCTTGGCCATTTGGCATTAAGAAATAAACCTAAGGTGCACTCAGCAAACTTCCAAAATTTTCGGGCTTCTTCGTCTAACCTATTGCACACTTTCGTACACTAAGTTATGAGTCAGTCGCTGTCAGGAGGGCAAGGAGAGCAGCAAAGTGATGAACGAGTAGACGAATTTTCTCTCTGGGAAGTCTTCCCAGAAAATCAGGATCCGCGTCTTTTTGGCCCGGAATTTTGGTTTGCGGACATGCATGCGAATCCCTTCGATGCTGTTTGCGGATCCCGACGAAGAAGTTGGCACAAGAAATGGTCTCTTGGCATGCTATAAACTCTTTTTTCTAACCGAGCAAGGACTGTAGATATCCCTCCCCCCCCCACCTCACCAGAGACTGTTGCAAAATCCCCAGTGCTGCTGGAGAATTCGCCTCCTCCAAAAGGTGTCTCACCCCGCAAATGTGGTGCAGATGTGAGAACGAAAGATGTGAAACAAAGAGAGAAAAAGTAGCTCTCAAATGTGCTCAGTTTACACTTGACTTGCCACAAAAGTTCGCCGATTTCTTCTAAATTTGGCGTCCTTCACGCGTTTGCGTGTGTTTTCCCGAGGCTCTTAAAGTGGAAGACTTTTTTAACTTTTTTTGCTGTTCTTCGACCTTCTAAATCTTTGTAAGGTCTGACCCTGCTCACTTGCGACGCGCGCTCCAAGTCCTGACACCTCAGCGGACGCCGACATTTTCATCAACAGTACGGTATGTCCTGATCAGTAGGCCTGGGAATTCAGGTGAAGATTTTAGCAATTTTTGCTGTTATGAATTTTGTGTTTTCTATCTTACATTCGAATTTTTTGAACATTTTTTTTTTTCAAAAAAATCACCCAAACTTTTACAGTCTACTGCACTTCTTCAAATTTTTCTTACCAAATATTTGGCCCCCACAGGAACGCCAAAGGATTTACCGAAAGCTCAGAGTCAGTGGCAGTATTACAGCCGGACACAGGCACTTCTTCTACAACTTCTGCTCCTCTTCCTTCTTCAACTTCTTCATCTTCGCCTTCATCTTCTCCTCCTTCTTAAACTTCTTCTTCGCCTTCCTCTGCTCCTTCCTTCAGGTCTCATTTCCCATGATTTTGTCGGTGGCCTTGTGAGTAATTCCGCTTCTACCAGCCCCATTGTGCTGCTTAATCCTGTTAGCCCTGATCTCAATCAGGGCCTGGTCTTGGGACACAAATGATCCATAATCTATGGACGCGACAGATGGTACAGTAGCTTTTTTGGGGGT
>JAAUXU010014934.1_pt1 | contig 18523 bp, 17 predicted proteins | sample 7278151 | NCBI WGS metagenome assembly JAAUXU01 (sample SAMN14350113, study PRJNA611818) | marine sediment metagenome | isolation source: surface marine sediment (1.8m) | place: French Polynesia: Moorea | collected 2018-08 | reverse complement strand
TCTCGATATGAGACATACCGTGAATCTCATCTCGATATGAGACATACCGAATCTCGTCTCGATATGAGACATACCGAATCTCGTCTCGATATGAGACATACCGTGAATCTCGTCTCGATATGAGACATACGGAATCTCGTCTCGATATGAGACATACCGTGAATCTCACCTCGATATGTCGAATACCGCCATCGTCGTTCACCTCGTCGAATATCATGCTGGCCATCAATGTAAGACGTCCTACAACATGCATTATTTACTTTGGCTTTCTGGCATGCTTGGAGCATTCTTACGTGGCTCCTATGCGTCCCAAATTTGATTCTTTTTTTTTGCCTGTAGGAAACTCTGCCCTTTGTAGTCTGAAAGCTTCAAAGATTATCATCCTCCTCATCTTTCTCGCCTGACGCCGCCATACACAAGGTTCTTCTTTCTTAAAGCCATTATTTTTCACTGTCAAAACTAATCAAACCACCTGCTTTTCCCCAACGGCTCTTTATGCTGAGGCGATGAGAAGCGGGCAAGCGTGCAAATTCACCTTTCCCCCACTCTCTCCACCTGGTCCAACGGCTGCATTCCGGTTCTTTTGCCTCGCAAATGCGGACGCCAACGGCAACTGGCGCATTCACGCGCCAGAGAGATGAGAGCTGCGTCTCCTGGCGCATCCTCTTGCACAGGGTGTCTCAGAACAGGTCCAACTTTGCTGGCCGTTGCTGGATCTGTGGTGCCAGGCGCACAGCAAGCACCACATCCACTGCGTCGTGATGTTCATGCGCTTTAAGGACACAACTCGTTGCTGTCGATAAAGACTGTTTGGTGAGTGTTTCACCTAATCTGATGCTAATTTGCATCGCCAGCTGTGCCACAATTTCTGCTCCAACACCCATGATGCTTCGCAAACTTCACATGTGAAGAAGGGTTTCGCAGTGGCCAAGCTTTTGTGGCTGTGCGGAGTGCGGAAGATAGCAGGAGACGTGTTGAGTCTACCTCAGAAGCTCTCAGACTCTGAGAATGACGGCATATTTAGCATCTGCTGATGCAGATGCAAGCAGATACAACCAAAAACACGCTTCATTCAACATTCAACAGGAGGAAGACTGGTTTAGCACAGAAACTTTAGCAGACAAAAGCTGTACATTGGTGACAAAGAACAGCAGCTTCTGACCTTTTCATCACTCAAATGTTTTCAGCACCAACTAAGAGGAACTTTTTCAGATGTCAGCTGAGGGGATGTAGCTGGGCTCAGCTCTGGCTCAAGCCGGAACTTGACTCGAGCCGACTGCCCTCATTTACTTGTGAGTGCGGGTGAGATCTGATGCAAGCGCAGTTATCTTCTGCAGATACAGTACAGTAGTGGTAGCTTCGTCTATACCGGGTCCTTTTTTCCGCTTTCATCCCGGCTGCTGTAATTCTGCCGCACCCTGTACGACCACAGTGTTACTCTCTCCAAGTGCGTACAGTGTGTATAGGAAAGAATCGCTGCCAAGGCCAGGCTCCTCCTGAATAATGCACAGCAGTGTTTCTATTTCCGCCTATTTTGCATTTGAGGCCAGCGGAAGCGAAGAGAAAGGTAGGGAAGGCACAGCTCAATCGCTTGAGGAGGACTGGAAGTGCTGTGATTGATTCAGCTTCTGCCCGCCCTCAGCTGGGGGCTGCCAGGGCCGGATCAGCAACAAGTGTCCGGTCTTCATTGACTTATAAAGTAGGGATGTGCTTAAGTCAGTTCGGGTCGTACTGAGCCCAACTGGAGCACCCGCCGGGTCCGGTAGGGTTCAATTGGGTCACAAAGCAGCCCAAAGCAACATACCGATCGTCAACTGTCCGGGCAAATTTCAAATGTAAAGCGTTGTCACCAGAGAGTAGGACTGGTTCAAGCCAAGTCTCTCTTTTGTGTACCGTCCAGAATAGGCTGGACTTGAGTTTGGACCCGTCCTGGATAGGCTGGGCTTGCTTTCGGGCCCGTCCAAGATAGGCTGGGCTTGACCTCGGGTTTGAGGGAAGGACCCAAATTCAGAAGTAGGGTTTGGGCTGGCCGAAACAGGGTTTGAGGTATCAGGTTGGACTCAACCCGACATTAATATTGCATTCGAGGGATCAATCTTGTATTCGCTGTTATTAATCATGCATTCGCCTGGTGGTTTTTGTGACGTCACTGCTTCATTTTACAGTAACGTCAGCTCAGTAGTGGTTGAGGTGTCTGCCAGGGTGTGGACAGATCTGAGAAACGCATCTGCGGGTGAGTGACGAAGCACGAGAAGATACGATCGTTGAGACATGTTTTTACTGGGCTTGTGCAATTAATCGTGTAATAGTAGTGATCTATTTAATGATTGATAATCAAACAGAGTCCAGGACGAGTCGATGATGACCATTGATGACCCTTGTAGCGGTGCTAAGGAGTTGAGAAGAAGACCAAAGTCACTTGTTCTTTCTCAAGTAGCCTCCACACATGGCAGTGCTAACTCTGTTCAGTGTCGGTGGCAGCTCTGCGTCAGCACCTTTTTTGGCACAGACAATGTGGCAGCACTGGTGTAACTTCCGCAGAAACATCCTGTCAGAAGGTTCAATGTAATGAGTTCAAGTCATTACTAATTGAGGGTTAGTAATGAACCCATCAATGGCTAATCAATCAAAGTGCAATCGCAATTACAAGGTGCTAAATGAATTGACCCTCGAGATTGCCAATTCTTCGACTAATCGCACAAGCCCATAAATGTCACCCTACACCGACCTGGTTGTCCCAGGTCAGGCACTGTGATCACGACGATCACCGTGACTCTGAACTTTTCCTCCCCTCTTCTTACTGCCAGATGTCGGATGGAGCGACTTTTCGCTACTGCAAAACATGGGCTTCAGGGGCATTCCAGCCTGCCTCAGACTTGGCGACGAGAGCGACCTTGAGGGCGACACCGATCTCGTCATTGACGACGACGTCCACACTTGTGACGGTGACTTCGTCGTTTGCTCCAAAAGTGAGTACATGACTGTAAGTGACTCTGGAAGAATATGCGCAGTCGTCAGAGCTGCCAAAGGACATCCGGAGTGTTTTACTTATTCAGCCAAGTCTTCAAAGTTTCAGCGCTTTGGTGATTGGACATTCCCTGTGTTCTTGCCTCTTCCAGCTGACTCGGGGCGAGGCAAAAAGTACGGCTTCGCTCGGAAGAAATTTTTCATCTTTGAGGGTCAACGAGCGACTCTGGAGAGCCCAAATTACCCTCAGCTGTATCCGCCCGACCAGAACGTCACTTACGAGATCACAGTGCCAAAAGGGTGAGTGAGTGAGCTCTCGTACATTGGCTGAGGCTCGGTACAGGGTGGCGCCAAACACGCATTACGCTTACACGGATCGTCACGAGCCGTCCAAAGGGCATTTTCAGTTGCACTGTACTGGGTGGCTCCAAACACCCGTTACACTTGAAAGGGTGTTTCGAGTCACACTGTACTGGATGGCCTGAAACACCTGTTGTACTTGCAGGGATTATCGCGTGTAGCCTGAAGGGCATTTGGAGTCATACTGTCCGGTACAGGGTGGCTTCAGACACCCTCTACACTTGGAATGATCTGTAAGGGTGTTTCCAGTCACACTGTTCAATCTACAGGGTGGCTCCAGACATTGGTTTCACTTTCGTCTTTGCATGTAGTCTGAAGGGCATTTAGAGTCGCACTGTATTGGCTACAGGGTGACTGCAGACACCAATTACACTTGAACGATCACTGCACAGAGTCGAAAGTCACAAGACTGTGTCACTGAACACCTGTAGCAACTGTAGTGTCAAGGGTATTCGGAGTCGCCCTGTAGTGTTCCGGGTCCGACTCCAAATTCGCCATTAGCACCGAAACCTTACATGTCTGTGCGTCATCGCTTCTTCGAGCCACCCTGTAGTTCTACGCACCTCAGCATTTGTTCGGTGCTGGGATTGGGTTGGAACGGAGACCTGCGAGTCTCGCCCTCCAGCGCTTAACCTTGTAAAGTCTTGCTCAAGTGGTGCCAAAGAAAAATGCATTGAAGATGAGCGCGTTGACGAGGATCTTGCAGAAATGCATCGTGTGCACACAGCACTGACGGCAATTTATCGCAGTCTTCCCCCTTCCACTCAGGCACGAGATCTTGCTGTCGGTGGAGTTGCTGACCCTGGAGTCGGGCTGGGCCAATCTGTCAAAGTCGGAGTTTTGCATCTTCGACTACGTCGAGTTCGCCGAGACGGACGGCAAGACGCTGCGTCTGTGCGGCAACTGGCGCAACTTCTCCTTCGTCCTGTCCTCCAGACGTGCCAAAGTTATATTCGTGACGGACGCACAAGGCCAACACCAAGGATTTAGCATCAAGGTACGCAGATGATGCATGCAGTGCACCGTGGAGGGGGGGAAGCTCAACGTCATCATCGTCATTGGCGAAGAAAAGGAGAAGCTACTTCTCATCCTCCTTTCCAGGCTAGGGCTCTTCCTGCCAGTCAACGTGACGTCGAAAGGGTTGAACATCTTAGCCCCCAAGTTTCCTCTTCGTCCGATATTCGGGGCAATCTGTCTCTTCGTGCAGACGAGTATCTGCCAGGCCTCTACAGGGTGTGGCACGTGAGCACCAAGCCCGGGTACAACATCCGGGTCGAGTTCCAGGTGTGTCCACTCGCGATCTGGCCTTTGGCAATTCCACTCCCAACTTCTGCTTCCTTCACAGTCCTTTGACGTTGAGTGGAGTCCTGGATGCGTCTTCGACAAGTTGGCCTTGCACTTCTCCAAGGACGAGGACCTCGACAAGTCTGCTGCTCTGTGTGGAAACATCAATCTGCTGACCAGGTATGAGAAAGGAACTGCGACCTCTTCAGGTCGTGTGTGTGTGTGTGTGTGTTACAGTGCAACAAGTGCGTGCGTACCCGCATTTTTTACTTCTGGGATTGAACAAATTGGTCCAGAAGTACGTTGAATTGACCGTCCCTCATCCAGTACTCGACCACATATTATCATGAAAAACACTCTAAAATGGTGAAGATGCCAGGGATATCTGCATGACCGTGTTATCGATGTTGAGGTCTGCACTTGCACCGGCATCTGGATGTCCGGGTCTGCAGTGACAAGCAAATGAGTCGACGCTGGACGATATTGAAAAAGTATCGTGCCGCTCATGCTCGATATCTCCCCCAGGTATCACTCGATGGTATCGCCACCCAAAAGTGTTCTACGCAATGGCAGGGAACAAACGAAAACATTATTGCAAACTATCTGTTTTTCCATTTTGTTTCTTAGACAAATTACCCTACATAGTGTTCTGGAAAACACTGTGAAAAGTTTGCACATGTCCTTATATGATTTTCCTCGTGTCCAGCTGCTTAAAATTCGAGTTCCACACGTGCAGAAATGCCCGGGAGCTTCAGAAAGAAGAAATGTATCGTTCAGCGAGTATCGTCGATACTCGATCCGAAACAGTCTTGAAGCACAGTCGATTTGAGCCCAACAGAAGCCATTGAGTGGACGTTCTCCCTCCTTGCTGGACTCATTCACACACCACATGGCAAGCCTCTGAATAGTGAGAAGCTGGCGTTCGTACCCAACTCCTGTTTGGTTCGTATCTGCATCTGCAGAGGTCACAACATCCCACATCTCTGGCACCGAAGCTTTCTCGCGTGCGTCCTTTTTTTTGCCTTTCTTCCTGAGCAGAAACGTTGGCGCCAGAGCAAAAAACTAAGACAGACGACTCAGATAACGCGTTGCCATTTCTCAAGCCGTGACAGAAAGATTCTTAACCCCGTTACCGACTGTGCATACACAGACACACGTAATAAGTAGGCACTCACACCCTGTAGCGCAGCATAAATTATAGACTGTAGCAACGCAGAAGAAATTGGCAGAGTGGCTCCACTTAAAATTTAGACGAGAGACTCTCGACTCAGCCCGAGAAGTTTGTGCCTGAAGAATCTTTTGGTGTGTGTGTGCGCGTGTGGGTGTGTGGGCACTCCTCCCACATCATACTTTTGAGGCTACTTGGAAAATAATTGGCGTTAGACAAGGTTATAACTAATACAAGTGTCAGTTGTTGAAAAAATACTTCTTGACAATGGGCACTTTTTAACGTGAGGTGTGCACGCTTCTCGTCTCAGCCATAACTTTTGACTGGATTGAGCTACAGAGGAGGCTCACAACTCCATGGAAAGCTAAAAATCTTTTCTAAAGCTGAAATGATTTACACTTTTGCTCTAGAAGCACTCCTTAGTCAACCAATACCTTCAAGCTTTTATGTAGAATCGCGTATTGAGGAAAATGGAGAGATCCTAGAGCAAAAGTGCATATTAGTTCAGTGTCAGAGGCGCTTCACAGCCTTCCGTAGAGGGGTCAAACACCTCTGTAGCTCGATCCAGTCCAGAGCTATGGCTCACCACCTTCAGGTATGGGGTAAAACTTTTGACTTTTAAGAGCAACACGTTTCTAAAGTGTTTTTTGGCCAGTCCCCAAAATGCCAGAAGTGCCTCATCCAACTCACTCACCCACTACTCATGTCCGCACCAACAGTCCAAGTGTTTGTGTACTAACATGTATCTGTTGTCTTCCGTTCTCCTACAGCACCACTTTTCTCTCTCCTTCCAACCACCTGTGGATTCGCTTCCGGTCTGATTTTGCCATTTCCGGCTCCGGATTCGCAGCATCTTGGACTGCAATCAAGGAGCTGCCAAATTGCCAAAGTTCGAGTCTGGCGCAAAACAAGGGCGAGTTGTTGATGCCGGAAGTGGTGGGTAAGGACGGCATCCCCATAGGCTACGAAGATGGAGCTCACCTCGACTGCCAAGTGGAAATTCAAGCCCCGGGTAAAATATATGGCTCCTTTCGTACTATTCGATAGTAGGCACATTTATTCAGAGCAAAAAAACGCACACACATCTTGCACTCCTCCCCAGGCCCTCGTCTCTCTCTCTTTTATTTGCTGCCATATGTAGTACAAGTGTGCGTTCTCCCTGAGAGGAGAAATGGGCGCTTTCTCACTCACATCGCCTTGCAACCAAGTCTCTGCTCACTCACATCAGGCTGAAGTGCAACACTGCAAAATTGCGGATTTTTCCTACGGAATCTGACATGCGTGGGACAGAGTGGCACAACACTACTGACCAGATGCCTCGTTCAGGATATGATCGGACCATGTTTTGGCTGATGGTCAAGGGGTCAGGATCTGTTTCAAGGCTCGTTTTGGACAGATCAGGTCACTTTGGGCCCTGAACAGCTGTGTGCAGAACAGTGCTGCCACAGGGTCAGGACCTGACCTGGTGTAGAACTGGCAAAAAGTGAAATTGGAGCTGCAAAAGATGTGTGAAGCCTTTTTTTGGCTATCCTGCCATGCACAGCAGTTACAGGGTGACCTGATCTGAGCTCTGCTCATTTTTAACTCTCTGATCTGAACTCACCTCCTTTTTGAAATCCCCAGATCTGGCCTCACATCATTTCTGGGCTCATGACTTTGCCCTGCTTATTATAGAGTGATCTGTAAATGGTGCTGCTCATGCATTTGCATTGTCAAGCTGCCACCTCAACCACAAGCTCAATTCAGTTTTCTCCTACAGTGGAGCTTCGATTTTGTCAATTTCCTCTCTGTGAACACAGTGGCAAGAACCATTCAGCCTTGGATGGCTTTCAAGAAGGCCCTTTCGATTTTGTCAACCCCTTCTTGTAACTCTACTCAGTAAAAAAAAAGTAAAAAAAAAATTGGTCATCCCGGTGTACAGCAAGTCCGACACCGGGTTGCATGCCTGTGACCTCTGCAAACTTCGTCATGTTGTGCCAAAAGTATGATCTGTTCGATAGTCTTACACTTTGGATTGAAGCAGATTTCTTTTTTGCTAAAATCACTCAGGAACACAAAGCAAATGAAAGCTACACACTCGTTCAACTAAATTTTTTTCCTCCAAAGTGAAGCTAATCTAGTCTGTCAGGTTGATGTATTGCTCCAGAGAACATACAGTGTGTCCCCAAAAGAACTGACAAACGATAATTTCTCGGCAACCGGAAAGGCTACGGAGGTGTCAAAAGAGTCATCAGGGTCTCAAGCTTTTTGCTCACTTTGAAAATTTGAAAATTGGACTAGTCTTAACATTGTTTAAAGTCTTTTTTTTGCCATCCGTGGATAAGACTCATTGCAGTCAAGAAAAATTAGCTATGTTGAGAGATGCAGTGGGCAGGACTAGCGCTGCTTGGGCATCATCCTCAGCATCACTTTTGGCATCTGCACCAGCATGGGCAACGCATTTGGCACGGATACGGCACTGGCATCAACATTGCACTTTGTTTTTTTCTCCGAAATTTTCAAAATTCCCAAGAGAGCAGAATCTTGAGACTGTAACGATTCTCATGCGTCTACTGCTTGTCCAGAAATCATCGTTCGTAAGAGGTCAGTTGTTTTCTGGGACACTCTGTAAAGAGGCTCCCCGTTCAATTTCGGGTACAATTGGATTTTTCCCACTTTTTTTCCTACGACAAAAGACTTGACAAAATCGAACGTCAACTGTATCAACATAACCCTGCTCTCCACAGAGGTGAGACTTCAAAAGCGAATCGAGTCTGCACTGCAAACTTTCGATTAGGGGGGGTTGAAGGACGTTTCTTGTCATCTCTGGGTGGCAGTTTTGATGAGTGAAGCTGCAGCAGTAGGAAAGTGGCAAAAAGGGTTGCCAGCAGCCCCCCAACCCGGTCTCACCCAGAGCTTGATCCAAGTACGTAAATCGACTACCCAAATGTCGGGTTCTCGTCACAACTCCAAATCCAGCTGCTCACGCCATTCAGGTCCCTGTGATTCACTTTCCTCTGGCAATGTTGCATTTACTCGTGTACTTACAGTGAGCACCCAAAGGTTGGATTTGCTCAACTACAGTGGAAACTGCTTAAAGGGGAAACCGATAAATCTTTAGAGAAAGTTGGGCTTTCTTGACGTCACAATGACTGGCTCGATTTAACTCTTACTTGCTATGAGGAACGTGTATGACCCAGAGAAGGTCCTTTAAACTTTAATTCTCCGTATGTAACAGTCATTCTTGATCGCCAGACCAGAGCTTGTTTTTCTTCCTCCTCTGCACCGGTGTTCATGAATAAAAAGTGGCTAAAAAATAGAGAAAAAAGTCTTTTTTCACAATATCACTTGATGTCGCAGCCTGCCAAAGTTGATGCAAGAGTAATCGGTGACAAGTAAGTGATGGGTATAAAAAGCCTTGTCATGGACGCGTCTTCTTTAAGCGGTTTCTGCTGTAGTGAAATGCGTAGTTGTTGGGAGGTAGCACTATTTACATTAGAGTCTTTTCAAGCAATCTACTGTATGCACTCAAAGAGGCTTCAACACGTTGAATAGTTCTGTAACAAGACCAAATATGCTGTCGAACTCGAAAGCATTTGGGACATCTTGATCTCCCCTGTAAACACTGTCCATGACTCCTTACAGGGTGCTTCAAATCTGGCCTGCATGGCAGCATTGGAAAGCCGCGCACGTCCAATCTTTTTAGTCTCGAGAATTAACTTTCATGCATATTTTTAAGAATGGTTGAACACAAACTGACATGCATGTAAGTTTCTCCTGCGTTGTGCAAGCATTGCTCATCTCAGCACTTCAAGACCTCCTGCTGCATCCAACTTGTGCACCACACACAGGGTGTCACACTGGCACGCGCACAATATGTTACAGGGTGTCAAAGTGATAGATGGAGTGCAACCACTTTTGCCCCAATTGTCCAGGACTGACGTTGCTGACAGAGTGCGAATCTCAGGGTGTTGCAAGTACTCGCGAGTACATTAACTGTGTGAACTTATGACCAGCCTGATGACTGACTATCATATTGGCCAGCCAGTTAGTTCTGCTCTTAGGTCAGAGTTCCACCGTTTGCTCCCCCTGCACTGTACAGGGTGACCCACGTGAACGTTGTAGCTACATAAGCAAAAGCTTCCAGAGAGGTGAGGCCTCAGCTGTGAAAGCATGAAAGGACCCCTTCTGAAAGCTACACAGGCTCCCTCAGCTGAATGTGACTAAAGACACTCTTGCAAAGATGGACGCCCATTTGAGTCACCCTGTGTAGGTCTGGTAAACAGAAATGTGTCACTGTCAACTCTTCTTTTTCTTTTTTTAGTCGACCACCGTGTGGTGCTGTCAGTGGACGCCGCTAAGTACGATGAAAATGGCTTCTGGAAGTCAGTGACCGACCAGGAGTGCCTTAAAGTACGCCACAAAATGTGATGCTCAGTGAATTCCTCTGAAGAATCTTTTCTCTGTGTGTGTTTGTTTTTTAAGGCCAGTGCATTCCTTGAGGTCTCGATGAATTCGCTCTCTCCCCTCTGCTTGGTCTCCGCTGCCGTCACCACGAAGGACGTGGAGACCAGGGCCAAGATGCCCACCACCATCATCTCCCCCGGTGGTCACGCCAGAGTCCGTCTCAGGGCCGAGTGGTCGACCAAACAGCAGGGGCGACTGCCCATCAAGTTGTACTACAAAACAGGTAAGAATCAACAGTGAATAACTATGTATTCACTCCCTGTAAAGTAGGACTCTATTCCTGGGGCAAAGCCCGGGGAAGTCAAACTTCACGAGGGCCATCAAGTCCACCAAGGGGGCATTTACGGCGCTTTCACGCACAGTCAGGGACAGACGTATTGAACCCCCTTCTCTGGTAGTGACGAATCAAGTGTATGTAGAAATTTGTTTGCTCAAATCTGCTCAAATGATCCTGCCTCAAATATGCGAGTTTGTCCAAAGTGAAGTGAACAAGGTTGACTGCCTAATGGGGGAAAGCATCTCAGCTCAGCCCAGGGCAGCCCGTTTGGCCCGCACTACTGACTCTGCCTTGGCAGTCCAGCCAGCCCAGATCGGCCAATGAGCCCAAAGCGTGGACGATATAGTGAAGGGATCACTTTATTTTCCTAACTCACTCTCACTTTTGCGGCCGCTGTCAGCCGCGCTCTCGGGATGTAAAGTGGTTGCGTATGACCCGCACGAGAGCAACTATGACAGGGCAGTTGCATGTGCTGACATTTCATCCCCCACATTTTCCTACTGTCTAACTCCCTTGGGTTGGGTTACTAAATAAACTCCAGTTTTTGAGTGATAAATTGAGTTTCATATAAAATCTAAATGTTAGACTAGTTCAAAAATTTCAACTTTGGATTCTCATGGTGAAAAATTGGCACTAGACACTGGTGTAGCTGGTACAAGCCTGAGGTTTTTTTTTTAAAAAAAGACTAATTTACTATCTGCATTTTTAATTTGAAGTTTTACTACTTATGTATAGACAGAAAAGAGCAAACTCCCAAAGATGCTATGTCATAAAAGTGTCTCTGGTTGAGCTGAAAGGTTTTTTTTGCTAATGCTAGACATTCCATACTATGACCTTCTAAAATGTCAGATTAATCAGGGACACTTTTGCAACACAGCATTTTTAGAGTTATAAATTCAGACAGCTCTATGTACTGTGTTTTTGCAGTAAACTTCAAATTAAAAGTGCAGATAGTAAATGATCTTTTAGGAAAAAAACTTTTTTTTGTCAAATCCTCTTAATTTGACCATATGCCCAAAACCCAGGATGGAAAAATATGAATTTCCAGAAAAAAAGTACCATTTCGAACTAGCCTAATAAATATGATTAGCACCCCTTATTTGTATAAAAAATTCTTATTTAGCTAGTATTTTGAAGGGGATTTGCACAGTGTGTAATAATGGGCCAGCTCAGTTTGTCTCTGGTAGAAAAGGGTGGTTATTTCAGTAATTTTGCATGGAAATGTGCAGGGTTCATGTATAGATCATTGCTAGATACGAGAAAACCGTGGTGTGAACCAGAGGAGAGTCTTGTACTGACTGAGAAGGCAATACCAGTAGACCAGGTGCATGAAGATATGAGATACCATCCCTGGCATATATACGGCCTATGATGGTTATGGTTGTACTGATACTCAGAACATACGTATGTTCACTAGCTACTACAGTGCTCGCTACGTATAGACGACTTTGACTTTGAAGGAGATGCTCCAGTGACATGGACAAAGCTGCTCAAGTTCAAATGTCATCTTTGAAGACATTAATGAAGGATATGAATTTGATGAAAGCATCTCATATAGTTAAGGAGGGCAATCATAGCTTAAAGGACACCAATCATCAGAGGCATCGCTGATTGGCATGGGGTTGATGTAGGTGGTAGCAAGAGTGGTAGGGCCCTAAATGGACTAAAGTGACTGTGGAAAGGATGGAAAATGGGATGAGGAAGGTCGGACAATGAGTTGGGGGGCGTCATTATGACAGTAATGACTCATTACGTACTACTTAGGGCATTATTCGCAAAAGGAAACGTGAAAAAGCTGATGAACGAGTCCATAAGCACAGCTGACAGGGTCACGTCGCACCCTGTGCAACGGGGAACTTGAGCAGCAGCACCGACCTTGGAATCTTTCTACATGTAGAAAGTCATGATCACCCGCGCTGCATGCGTACGTATGCACATCAGTGATTGCGTGTACACAGAGTGGTGGCTCACTTCAGTGCAGAAGTTGGACCTGGTGAAGAAGAGTGTCAACATGGGATCATGCCGATGTCGATGGAACTTTTGGTGCATTTACGTCATTCAGCGGTAGTTGATCTTGAAGCCGTCGTAATCATTCTACAGGGTGTATCTGCTGACGTTGCCCAGATCAACGTAGCGGATCACATTGAGTGTGAAGCAGCCCAAAGTGGACTGAGACCTGCAGTCCTCGCAACGTTCTTGGCAATCAGGATTCCCTCCTTGGCGTATACACCCTGTAGTACTGACTTTTTTTGCAAATGCGACTCTTTGCATTACCCTAACTGTCTCTTCTGGCAGGAGCTTTGAAGACACACTCAAAGATGTATCGTCTTCACTCCTCGAGTGTGTGCAGTGCGTATGCATGGTCAGTGCCGCTCTGCACTTGGCAAGCAAACTCAGCCCAGTTCCGGCCCCCGGGTGACATGTCATAAATTAAGGCAGTCCATTTATCTCCGACGTGATTGATCCGCTGGTGTCTCCCGGGCTGAAGCGCGCTGCGTCCCGATTCAGCGCCCCGTTGACCGTGCAGTGCAGTGTCGGACGCCCCATATGCGTCCTTTCTCCGCTGCGCGGCCTTCGTCCACCACGTGACACCCGTGCGCACTTCGTCCCACAGCACGTGAGTCCATACATACGCACAGGTACGCCTGCCGTGCTTTCCGTCCGAGCCCCCCCCCCCCGTTGTGCGTAGTACGTATGCAGTGAGATGCGACCCACATTAGGTGTCTTTTGCTGCGCACGCGCACACACGTGAAGACATGCAATTATTGGACTCATTCCTGTACGTAAAGGGTGAGGGGAAGCGTAATCCATCACGCCATTACTCGTGTTTCTTCTGAGCCTCAGTGCATACGCAGGTGTTGGTAGTCACTCAACTATACAGGGGTGTGCAAAAACAAGCACCAGTGGGAAAGAATCCTGCTGTGGTCATATGGATTTCGCGTCAGCTCAGCAGCAGCGTCCGTCCAATGTCTCTAAGCCAAAAATTATTAGCGAGTACAAAGCAGAAATTGCTCACTTTGTGCCATCGTCCTTTGATCACGTTGCACAGTGGATTCTGCTTCTAGTCATGTTGCTCACACTCATCATTCGCTGGTTTTCGCCACATATGGTGTTCGCAAAATTGCGCTACATACGACCAATTGCAAATTCTTGTATCGGTTCCAGTCATCGGATTTCGGGGTAGAAGAATCAGCTCATTGGAATATCCACTCATGTTTTCATCAAACTAAGCCAGGCTGGTGCAAATTTTTCTGGCAAATTTGATGGTGTCAGGCAAAACTTTTTTACTACAGCAGTCTCACATCAGGACACAAGGTTTTGATGACCATTACCGATGTGAGCAAAACTTTTCTCTCATCAGTGAAATCAACTTCGGTAAAAAGTAAATACCGATTAAAAGTCTTAAAAAGGGATTTTACTCCTCTGAACCTTTGATTACATGTCTTGGGTGCAAGCACCCATATACAGTGACCCCCAGGGTATTCTCCCTCCCCCCTTCATTGCTGCAACAGCGGAAAATGATGATTTTTGCGCAATTTTGAGGATATAATAGCAAAATGTCAACATTTTCTTGCTGGGGGGGGGGGGAGCTTCGGGTGCAACGGGTGTGATCCCTTACCTGCTGACTTGTTTTCCAGGGTGTGCAAAAGTATTCGGCCCCTCTTCAAAACGTCAACTTCCTTAATGATGCAGCTACACAAAATCTATTGACATTGTTGGAAAGCCTGAGACGCTGATAGTTAAACTTATTTACTACACTTTGGATGAAAATGAATATTAAAAGCAGTGCTGGCCATTTCGTCCTTCCATTTTGCTAGTGCTCATTTCTAATGTTGGTAACTTCCTGAATGCTACATAAAATCTATTCATATCGCCGACCAAGGCAGTTGGGGACTTTTGGACAATGTCTGATAATAAAGGCAGCGCTGGCAAACAGCACGTGCAAGTCTGACACATCAGTACTGTACAGTAGACAAAATGGCAAATAATATTCATTTTCATCCGAATGGCAAACACTTACGGAGTGCACTGTATATTGGACTGTGGTGAAAACATTAGAACGTAGGCCAACTCATACCTTTTTGCATGCATTGAGCCCCCAAAATTCGAATGAACCACGAAAAAAACACAGTCATTTTAATTTTTCCACTGGTAATTTGATGAGTGTCAGAGACATTTGATGACTTTAACCGATGAAAATGCCTCCATTTTTTGAAATTAAACCATGACGACCGAGAAAAGTGATGAAGAGCTTATGACGTTGGCATTTGGGTATTTCTTGCTGCAGTCAGTGCGTACCAGTTATGTAAGAGAGGTCTCATCCAACGCTGTCGAAGTGACTTGAAGACTGTGTTCTGACTTGTCCAATGCCGTCCTTTGTGGCACAAAATGGAATGAGATGAGCTTATGAGACGAGCACCTTCGTCAGTCAGCTGGTGTCCGCCAGGCTGGCGCAGCTGAACCACAAGCAGCTGGGATGGGGGAATTTCCCGTCACTTCAGCACAGTGAAGAAAAGAATTCCCCAGGGTTTCCGCATCTCTTTACTGTGTACGTGTAACCAGATAAGCGACCTTCTCATAAGCTTTCGTAGAAACACAATAGGATAAAATGGGATGGTTTATGGCTTTGGGCATGCGCACATTACCAGGCTGTTGGCAGCCAAGTCAGAATGTTATTACAGTGCTATTTACGTAGTGTCGTAACAACAATGGCCTCTACTCCTCAGAGAGCTTTCAACTGGAACACGTGAGTCCTCCCGTCCATGTGAGCCGGAATCAAACAGAGACCCTGGTGAACACTAACTTCCCACTGGCTGCACCGGCCAACCTGCTCGAGCGCACCACCATCACCTCCGAGTCAGGCGCCAACATCAGATTGGAGTTGCCCGTCAGGAGCCTGCAACAGGAGTGCGAGGGCAGGAGTTATCTCGAGGTACGTGCAGTTCGTGCTCCCGCGTGGAACACCCTGGACACCCTGTTCCAAGGCTTCGTCACAGGATGGAAAATTGGCTAAAAGGCCCCCAACACTTTGGCCCCCCTGACGTCGGGAGGCAGACACAGAGCAAATGAGAGGCACCTATGAATGTTTGGGACTTAATCAGTCTGGCAATGTTCCACGCGGGAACAACCCGGAGTTTTTTGTTCTTCTCGGGCTCTAGGGATGCTTTCAAGCCACACTTTGGCGAGTTCGAGTCGAGCTCGATTCAATTCAACAGCTCCAAGGTCCGACCGAGACCACGGGTGCTGAAAGCAGAGTACATATTGGCATGTGGGACTTGTCTTGGCAACCCTGACGTTGACACACAAGTGCATTCGTTCAGCTCAGAGCTGCTGACAGGAAGATAAAAAGCTCGCTCAGCAGTGATGAGCTGTGTGAGCCAAGCCGAGCTGAACCTGGTTAAGTTAGACTGGGTTACCCGGCTCGACTGGGCTCACCTCTAGTCGAGCTGTTGACTCGACCTGTCTCTGATCGAGCTCGCCAAAGGGCAGTCTGAGCCCATCCCTACAGCCTCGGAGGTCACTACAAAAAAAAAAAATCTTCCAGACACACATTGATTCTTCGTCACACCCTGCGTGATCCAAGTGCAGCAGACCCCGACCCGTCTACATCATTTCCAAGCACCCCATTATTTTGTCTGTTTGTTTGTTCAGATCGAGGATCCCTACAAAGTTCCCCGGAGGAGGTGGCGCTTCTGCGAGTTTGGCGAGTTCCACGAATTTCCCTCGCTGCTGCTCCAGTCCTACCTGGGCATCCTCCACCTCCGACAAGTAACCACTGAGGGCGAAGAAGAAGACCTCAAGACCGGCTTGCGGTTCCTCATACGAGCATCCGCCGTGGAGGTAAAAATGGCTGGAGTTGAGCCCGAAGGCTCGAAGGCTGCATTGGCCAGCCCGAGCCCCGAGTGCAGCTGGGCTCGGAAATTGGATAGCCCCAACCCGAGGAATCGAGCCGAGTAGTGGGGGCGGGAAGGGCGAATGGCGGCAAACCCGGGAGAGCCGAAGCTGATATCTTCTTTGCAAAAGTGTGCAAATCTTGAACGCAGCTGCCAGAAAAGTTCCTGCTTTTTCCAAACAGTTTGCTCTAGTTGAAAAGTGCACTCTTTTCGGGACCACCCGGTAGGCTCTTCTTATTCTCAAAGCACTAGATTAAGGAATGTCTACATTTTTCTAGACAAAACCTCACTTCTGGTGAACCTTTTTTTTCTAAAAAAAAAAAAAAGCGCAGTTACGGTGGAAAGTTTTAACCTAATGTGAAAACCACCTGAGTGGCTGTAGTGAAGTTGCTAAAAGAATAGAGCACAGTTTGTCGACTGCAGCAAAGGCAATTCAAGTCAGTGCAGTCCAAGCAACAGTGTGTTCAAAGTCCAACCAGCAAAAGTGAGTGAAGAGTTGTGCTGCTCTGCTTGAGCAGTGCAGTTCACCATCCTGTGCATTCTGTCTGTGCACTGGGTTAAAAAAGACAGTGCTGGGACTCAAAAATAAGCCTTGGTGGCTTTTTGCTCTGCTACTCTGAAAACTGTGGAGTATCAGTCAGTGACGTGTCTGGCCGAGACGTTGGTCACGATCAATCATCGATCCCGGTGGGCTCAGGATCGATCAAAGACACTTCCTGGTAATGAGCTGGCATTATCAGGTGCAGGCTGAGCCTTTCACCAACAATTTCTGCGGAAAGTGTTCGTTTTTCCAAGGCTTCAAGTAATGTCTGGCCTCTTCACAGGAAAAGGGTCATATCAAGCAGCCAAATGTTTGCCTAATGTTTGCCAATCTAGGCAATTTTCTGCCGCGCACCTTTCAATGGCAGCGGGTGAGCGATATTTGGCTCGAATCTGCACCCTCCTTGCAACAAAATGCACAGTTTCGCCTCCGCAGCGAAATGAACAGAAATTCTGCTCAGTCTGAATTCGCAATAAGCTTCACTCGCAAACTTTGAAGGTTCATTTGTAACACTTTCAAAACCATTGCCTGGGGCTGGGGCCTGCCCTTATGCTCAGTTAAATTTACAAAATCACACTCACATTCAAAACTTCCACTCGCGTGCATTTCTCTACATTAAGTCACTTCAGAAAGTATTGTTAAAGTCACATTTTAATATGCTTATTCACTTTGGGGTCACAACGTCTCCATTTACTGGAAGATCAGAGTGTAATATATGTTGCATCGCTTAAAAGTGGGGCTTTATTCTCCAAGTCCTGATCCGAATCAGCTGAACGCGTCCGAGGCCTTATATTGTCCGAGTTTGGGGGCCTGAAGACAATGCAAGGCCAAGGATATGTCAAATAACAAGGATCAACTCGGGAAAAGTGAGGCCCACGCACAGCAGCGATGCAATTGGTAATTTGACACCGCATTTGTTCCTTCAGCTGTCAGTCAGCTGTTGAAGGAGGGAGCAGTGCAGTTGGAAATATGGTACATCTTCACCCCCAAACCGGGAAATATAGCGCACAACTGCAAAAATGAAGTATATGTGTTTTTTGAGAATGTAATGTGGTTTGGGCTCACAGTTAACAAGACGTGACGGCGAAGAGAAAAATCTGACGTCAAATCCGCTGATGTGTGGAGCTTATTCAACAGACCAGGATGAGGGAGAATAGTCGATGCAGCAAAGTCGTCGGAACACTTCCTATGTCGGAGTCCATATTGTAGCAAAGCTACAATATACGTCTCCGCGATCAAAGAAGGGCCAAATCTTTTAATCTTTAAATGAACACACACTAATTATAGCTGGAGGAAACAAATTAGCAACATGAAATACAGTCTTTGCTGTAAGTAATTGCTTTGAGCATGACAGCACCTCCTACGCTGTACTGAAATGTGTTGAAGTGGAATTTTGATGCCGAATGTGTAGATGTGATCCTGGGACACAATGTTCAGTACACAGGGTCAATGTCAAGGATGCCCATTTTGGTGCTAGAGTGCTCAAAAGAAGGCCACCTGGAGAGGGGGGCCATGTCAAACTGAAGAGAAATTTGACTTTTTCAGGGGGTAAAAGTGGACAAAATGAGCTGAAAATTTTACAGAAG
>JAAUXU010144059.1_pt1 | contig 18540 bp, 19 predicted proteins | sample 7278151 | NCBI WGS metagenome assembly JAAUXU01 (sample SAMN14350113, study PRJNA611818) | marine sediment metagenome | isolation source: surface marine sediment (1.8m) | place: French Polynesia: Moorea | collected 2018-08 | reverse complement strand
GCTTCAACTCTGTCACCGACACATGTTAAGGCCAAAAGCAAAAACCTTATGAGTCATCTTTGAGGAAGTGTTGATAACCACAGGGATGTTGATCGCGGCATCAGTGTAATGAAGCCAATTTAGGGGAATCATTGAAACCTTGTCTTGTCCAGGGCCATGCTGCTCATTGCAAGTTGTGGTCAAGCATTCTGAGCCCGTGGAAGACACAGATCGGGTACTTATGGAGTAAAGTTGATCAAAAGTTCCAGACGATATTGCAAGAAAATTCAAAATTTTTGTTGTGATAACAAGAATGTCCTCAGTTTTGCCCAGTTTACCTGGGACATGTGCGTATGCCACACCAATTTCTACTGCATATCTAAGCCAAAGTGTGTGTTGACAAATCTGGTATATGATAGTGTGGATGTATCCTACTTCACAATCCTAACGTCCGTGTTGTCGTTCAAGCCTATTAAATTTGCCTCAATTGTGAGTTGTGTCGGTCATTTGATGCCACGTGTGAGACGTGAGAGCTGCAAACACCACTAGTGTACGTAAGCAGTGGCACACTTAGAGCAGAGAGCGTTTTCAAAGGCACACACTTGCTTCCCGCAACAGTAAAGCACTCTTATCGTCACTTGGAGAAATTGTCTGGCCAATCCGGCCGTCCATGCTGTGCGCGCCTCCATAGCTCAGTGGTTAGAGCACTGGTCTTGTAAACCAGGGGTCGGGAGTTCGATCCTCCCTGGGGGCTGACGTGGAAAGCGGAAAAGTTTTTCACCTCTTTGACAATCTGGTCAGCTTTTTTTTTGGTTTCTTTCTTTCTTTGGACGGTGCGCGCTCGTCGGGGTTGGAGACGCCCCAGCGTTTGCACCACGCACACCTAGGGGAAACGCGGGCGGCCGGAGGTATCAGCGCAGCGTCCCCTGCGTGTCTCGGCACTTTTTCGAGAGGGGCCGGAGAACCAACGGCCGGAAGCCCAGGCGCGCAAAACCCGGATAAAATCGTCGAGACCGTCCCAGTTTCCGGCAGCACATTTGTGATGTCGGAAATCGTCCGAAAATTTCATCGCTCCCCAGTGGCGCAATCGGTTAGCGCACGGTACTTATAGACAGTATAATGCGTTGAGCAATGCCGGGGTTGTGAGTTCGAGCCTCACCTGGGGAATGAAACTTTTGAACCCGGAGTCCCTGATTTTTCTCTCGGGAAGCCTCCCCGGGTGCGCCCGTGTCGAGGTTCTCTCCAGCAGATCCTAAAGTCGGGCGAACTAGGGTCAATCGGTTCTGTCCGCACTTTATTTTTCCTCTATTGTAATTGGGCACCCGCAGGCAGCCTTGATGCTGATGGGCTAGGCTGGACGGACCAGCTGCCTCAATCCCCTCGGTGCGGACGCGTGCCTGGCCGGCCCCATGCACCCGGCCGTGCTGGCCGCGCAGGACAGAGGGCTGCTGCAGAGCGAGGAGCAGCTGAAGTACCTTATTGCTATGATACGAACGAAGTTGGAGACGAGGGAGAGTAGAGCGGAGTAGAGTGAGTGGACCCTGTTAGAGTCTCAGTTAGAGGTAGCAGCACTGCTGCATAAGCAGCACTGAGCAGCAGTTAAAGCCTGGAGGACAAGAAAGACGAAGAGACGAACGAGGAGGAAAAGGAGAACAGGACCTCGAGATCAAGAACGACTCCCAGGAGTGACCCGAGTGCGTGCGCGAGAGGCGAGAGGTCACGATAGTCAAGTGGACCTTCTCAGTTTAGTCGCAGAAATCCCTCGATGCCGGGGCCGCCTTCGCTTCTCGGATTCGCGGCAACGGCAGCGGCGGCGGCGTGATTGCGATGGCCACCAGAATGGGCGAGCCGCCGCCGCCGCCACCCCTGCAGACGCCTGCGTCTGCGGCTTCCCGTGGTGGCGGCGGCGGCTCTTCGGCCGCGCTCTCGTCCGACATTTCTCGGCGGAATCCCCAGGACGAGTACGAGCTGCTGCAGAGGATCGGCAGCGGCACGTACGGGGACGTGTACAAGGTGAGGAAGTGCAAAGTGGGCGAGCCGCGGATGGATGGATGGATTCCCCTATCGAACTCAGTTGCCTAAAACAAGTCTCTCTCTTAGGCCAAGCGTCACTGCAGCGGAGAATTGGCAGCCATCAAAGTGATTAAACTCGAGCAAGGCGACGACTTCGGCATCATCCAGCAGGAGATCCTCATGATGAAGGACTGCCGACATCCGAACATTGTTGCCTACTACGGCTCCTACCTGCGCAGGGACAAGCTGTGGATATGCATGGAGTACTGCGGGGGCAGCTCACTCCAGGACATCTATCATAGTAAGGCATCATTTTATCAGCTGCAATTTGCGTGTTGCAACTAAAACGAGCCTAGACTTTATCAGATGTTTGTCCTTTTGTTGGCCTTTTGCTTAAGATAATGCGAGAGTTCATGGTTAAGGGCAATTTGATAATACTGGCGCCGCATGACATTCAAACATAAAGCAGCATCTAAGGCACGTTACATTTTTATTCACCTGTGTTAAATGGTCATAAATGTACAAGGTTAATAGTGTAGCGTATAATTTAGCATGCAGTGGCTGTGAGGCCCACTGGTAATTGTAGGTAAAGTTGCATTCTTTGCACACTCACTGGTTCGTCTGATATCATCGGCCCCCGTTCCTCACTGGGTTGGGTGTCTAGGAGACACCGCTGGGGTTCTTCTCGCCTCCTTGGAGGAGGTTGTGTTACAGGCCCAGTCCACAACTGGGCAAGGCAGAGACCAACACCGCTGGCCATATGGGCATGACCAAGTAGACGCGCCCTTCTTGTGGGGTAGCAGCCTCATTTCTGGAACCTAGCAAGACGCCGCCGTCGTGGACCGGACGCATGGAACACTGGAGACCAAACCCAAGGACGCGGCGATATCAGCCCCGACGTTAGGGGGTCCCTACTGCTAGTGACGTCAGATCACAGAGCGTCGCCTAATTCGACGGCCGTGCCATGACCATATCGGTTATACCTCAACATGGCTGCGCCTCCAGCGGTGCTCAGTTGGTCACTAAGAGTCCTTAGTACGTTCTGAGGCACCATCAGAGAGAAGAACTGAGAGTAAATTGGAGAAGTTTTTCAGTATCAGCGGAATCTCAGTTGATCGGTTGAGGGTCCAGGGAGTGGACGTTCCCGCTAAATATGCTGTCAGTCGACTCAACATTGACCCAACAATAGATGTAGTGCAATGATAAAGGAACAATCATAATTTTATGCTCGTTGTCAGAGGACTTCATGTTCAAAAGACGACATCAGTACATTTTCTACGTTGCTCCTTGTTTCAGTCACTGGACCGTTGACTGAAAAGCAGATCGCCTTCATGTGTCGGGAGACTCTTCAGGGACTCGCGTATCTGCACTCCATGGGCAAGATGCATAGAGACATTAAGGGTGCCAACATTCTGCTGTCGGACAAAGGGGAAGTCAAGCTCGCAGACTTCGGCGTGTCCGCGCAGATCACGGCCACGCTGGGCAAGAGGAAGAGCTTCATTGGGACGCCATATTGGATGGCGCCGGAGGTAAGCGGAAGAGAAGCTCTGTTTTCTGGAGGATAAACATTCAGCACCTGCCTGAGTGCAGGCGTCCCTCGGGAGCTTCATTTGCACGCCAACGTAGCCTTTTTTACTTTCGCACATTGGCAATGCATAGTAATTTTATGCTTATCCCTTCTGGTGTGCTGTGTTTGGCTGGAGAAAGCAAGACTAGTTTATGGTGCCACGAGAGAAGACTGACCTAGAAACATTTTGCATACAGATGCAGATACTGTGGCCATCTCAAGCATTGCTCATACATGTATGTTAGTGTGCTTCTTGGCCCTTTCTTAACAGGGAAAGAAAGTTCTCTGTCTGCTCAACTCTTCTCTCCAATAGAATCATTTTTGCTGCTCCAGTAGGACTGCAAATTGTCAAAGTTCTTCTTTTTTTCATCAGGCAGTTGGAAAGTGTCCAGAAATGTTGAAACTCGTCAAACTTTAGTGATTAAGTTGACAATTGATGTGGGCCATAACCAAAGAACGCTTTTTCATTCGAACTCGCATTGCGGTTGCTTGTATGGTGAGTGAGATCGGGCCCAAATGTCACTTTTGTCAGTAGCTTCAGATAATCTAAAATAGAAGTGTTATTGCACTGCTAAAACCCGAGGGGATGGGACCCTCGAGAACATGAGTACAACATAGGCCTGTAGGACTTTTATTAAAAGTTAATAACATTAATTCGAGGGAGAAATTACCTACATGCATTCTTCATTCGTCTGAGAAGCGACGAAGGAGTCCGCCTGCTGCAAGACTTCAGTAAATCAAAGTTGGCTGCCAATATGTATCAATAGAATCAAGATGTCATGCGAGATGTCTTCGAACTATTCTTGACATATGCCAAAAGCTCGAGAAAGCTTCCATCCCTCAGCTACTCAAATGTTAAAAGCATGGCGAGTCACAACCCTTTTAGATCCGTTCTCCTCTTGTTCCTCTCTGAGTGGAGGAGAGGGTGGATGATGAGTGGTGTTTCGTGACCACAGGGACGGAAAACATGACAATTTAAAAGTTTTGTGGTTTTAGGTTGCAGCGGTTGAGCGCAAAGGAGGCTACAATCATCTCTGTGATATCTGGGCGGTGGGAATCACGGCCATCGAGTTGGCCGAGCTGCAGCCGCCCATGTTCGACCTGCACCCTATGAGGGCGCTTTTCCTCATGTCCAAATCGGGCTACAGACCGCCAGCACTAAAAGACAAGAACAAGTGGAGTCAGGACTTCCATAAGTGAGTATATACTTTTGGTTCTGTTATCATTTTACACTAGGTGAAGCCACTTCAAGATTTGTAGTAATTGTTAAGAGAGTTCTAGAAGTGCCTGAGATTAAGAACTTCTATAAGCCAGAAATTTGACCATCACACCTTCATTTACAAGTCGTATAAGGCCAGTTTAGCTCATGACCAGACTTGACCACGATCATGAAGAAAGGGCCAGATCCGGCTCTTCAAGGCCACGAAAGGTCGGTCAGGCTTTTTTCCTTGGGAAATTGAGCCGGGCACAAGACCGCTAAATAAAAGTTGTAGAGCATCGTCAAACATAATGGGAAAGGTCAGATCAGGTCCCTAAAGCCGCTATTGGTCCCCGTCTGCTTTTAGCGGAATTGGCCCCTGTTCAGCAAGTAACTGTTGTTGGGCACTTACGCACATTGGTCATGTTCAGGACCATTTGAGAATGTCAAGATTGTCCCGTATTGTCTCGCAGTTTCGTGAAGATTGCGCTGACGAAGAACCCCAAGAGACGTCCTGCGGCCGAGCGGATGCTCTTCCACCCGTTCGTGCTCGCCGGAGATTTGAGCGTTCGTCTTTCGTTGGAGCTACTACAGCGAGTTCGAAATCCGGAATCAGCGGCGGCGGCAGCCACCGCTATGGCCATTGCCGCCGACGACGAAGGCGGAGTCGTCGAAAACGTCCCCAGGAGGATTTCTTCCAGGACGCCAAGTAGCAAGCAGAAGACGCAATCAGAGCTTAACAGTGAGTATGAATTGTGCCTAATAGAGCCTGGAAAGTGTAGCTGTTTAAATTTTAAGAAATTTTTAACCTTAAGGGTACTCTACATAATTCTGATTACAATTGCGGGGTTTCTAAATCCTCCCCTCTCCCACTACTGTATCTCAGCCGCATCCTCAGATGTTTGAGCACTTCATGGTTGGTTCCGAGTAAAACATTTGAGTCTCCTCTTTCATTTTACACCACCCGGTCCACCGGGCCCTCAGCAATACAAATTGTTTGAAAGTGCTTTTCCACTCATCCTGTATTGACCACGTGTTCATCACCCAAAAATGATTAATGTGTGCCAATCTAAAGTACCAGCTCTTTGAACCTTGTCATGTACTTCTTTGCAGTGGAAAACATGAGCTTCGAGATTCCTCTCGTGACTGACATGACCCCTGAGCCCCCTACTGGTGCCAACCGCTTCAACGGGATCACACAGGGATGGCAGCAAGCGGACGATGACAGGGTGGAGGTGAGTGCTTCGAAGATATTGAAGCCGTCGACATTTGCCTTTGTTAGGCCTTCAGGTTCATCACTACGCAGTTTGCCTCGCTGCTCTCCTGAGGGTAACAGCTACGTTGCCTCGATTTAGCAAAGTTCATAGACAAATGAGCTACTTAAGCTAAACCAGCACTTATCTTGAGTTCATTTGTTTGGTGGTCATTCTGCTTTATCCTTAGGGGGGAAAATGTTCTAGAATTTTCTCTAACGACTTTCTCACCCGGCCAATAGATCGTTCTAATTGTCTTCACTTTGCTGTCTCAGAATAATTTGTAATACTTAAATGAGCTTAAAAGCGATTTAGTGCATCAGAAAGACTTTGGCATTTGCTGATGTTACAATCCATCCACACTCTTAGGCTAGGTCAAAAACATGATTGGATCTTAGGCGTGCTACCTAATGCCAAATAGTGAAGACGTAGACAAAAGGTTTAAACCTCTCTCGAGATAGTTTCTATGTTGCGTAGTTCTGAAAGTGCTAAAGAACAACTCTTGTAGTCCCTACAGCAGGGCGAAAGGGGACCCAAAAGCTGACTATTTTTTTATTCCTTTTGACTAAAACTTCTCCAAACGGAGTCTTGCATCTCCTCCAGCACGCAGGAAAAAAAATATTTAAAAAATTGACGCCATCATTTTTAGCTTGCACGTCGGTTTCATGCCCTGCATCTGAATAGTCAGTTCTTCGGTCCCCGCTCGTCCTGCTGTGTGGACAGTGTGCTTTGGCACTTAAGTTATGGACTACTTGGGGACGTGGAGACAATCATAAGAGGGGTGTGTGGTTTTTTTTCTTCAAAACCGATTTGACGACGTCATCTCTCTTAGCATTGGGCAACTAACCTAAGATGCACTCAGTGATATTGCAAAATTTTCGAGCTTTTCAACCTATGTTTCATGTTTTCAATGTATACAGCATGTACATAAAAGTTGAGTTATGCATATTGCTAACATGCATATTTGGTTTGTTCGAAAAGGTTCTTTTGGGGAAATAGTCTTTTTGAACCTTGGTTTTGGGCGTCATTGAAATGGTTCAACCCCTCTATGGAACAGCTCTACGGAATCTCCTTCAAAAGTGAACTGATATGCACTTTTGCTCTATTTGTTCACAATAGTCAAACGTTTATGTGCTGTGTACTCTGCTTATATTGTCAATTTTCGGCCCAAACAGAAATGACCCTTTGCATATCTGGAGCTCATAGAAAATGCTGGACAATAGTTTTGTTTGCTGTGAGACCATGAAGACCAAAAAACTTATCAAAGAAGCACCCAAAGAGCGTTTCCTCAACGCTCTGTTCAGATTTCGCAGAAGCTGTTCGCATTTCTCCAGCAGTCGGGATAGACTCAAGCTCATCGCAGCTCCCCTCATCCCTCCTCACACAGAGATGTGCCATGGCAGGATCGACAATGGCGTCTTCGGTCAGAGACTGGTATGCGGGTGCATCGTCATCAACATCTGCTGCCCATGGCTTGAAGGCCTCATTCTCCAAGAGCTCGAGACCTTCGAGGGGCTCGTGGGGGGGATCCTCTTTCGTATTCCCTTGTGAAAGTCTATCATGACACCAGCAATTCCTGATTGTCTCAGCACTCACCGTCACTCCAGGCCCTGACCTAATTTTGACACTATAAACGGAGTTCATTAACGCCATATCTGGGGAAATCTTATAAAATAAATGCCCTCTTTGATTCAGGACCTGTAAAGAATGGCACTACATTCGGAGTGACACTGCATCCGATGACACTGTAAGCTGAGTACACTGCAGTAAACTCTTCTGCAGTACATAACTTTTATCCCATATTGTGAAAAAATGAGTGGTCCTAGAGCAAAAGTGCATGTTAGTTTGGTTTCAGGGGAGCTTAGCTTTCCATAGAGGGGAAACCACTTTTGTTGCTCAATCCGGTCGGAAGTTATATCTGGAAAAAGAAGTGTTCTCTGCTCTTACTGCATACAGTAAGTTATAATGCTTCGGATTAAAAGTGCCGGCAGGAAAACATTTTTTTCTTAGAAGATGACTTCTACCAACCATGTACAATCCCAGTGACGATGCCGGTACCAGCGTCAACCCCCCCCCCCCATACCCACCCACCAATTGAACTAGCCCTGTGTATATTATATCTGCTGGGGCAGATGCCTCATTCTTTCCTCCTGTTCCCTTTAGGTGTGACCCACTTTCGAAGTACGTAAACGTGCTCTCTCCCTACTGTGTGAGAGAGGGAAAGAAAGAATGAAAGAGAGAAAGTAGGAGAATGAAAGAGAGAAAGAAAGATGCACTTGTAGCCCCATCAATTGGAATTGGAATGGACGTCACCAAAAAAGGGCCAAATGATGGCTTTGCTGAACCCTTTCTTGTACTTACTGAGAAGATGGCGGCAGCGATTTTTTTTGTTAGTTCGTTTGTGTCTTGGTTTTTGCTGATGTCTCCTCTCCTGTTAGGCTCTGAACGACGCATTGGACGAGGCTTTAGACGATCTGGCTGAACGTTGGATTGGCAACAGCAGCGCGATGACTTCGGCGGCTGGTCCGACTGCGGCGGCGGCGGCGGCGTCAGCGACTTCAGCGGCAGCAAAGCCAGACGAAGATCGAAAGTAAGGCAATTTCGTAATGTGATCCTATTACTTGTTGGAGAGGAGAAGAAATTGAGCCAGAACGTGTCATTTTCAGCCATCCAAGAAAGGTTTCCTACTACATTTTGTTCTTTCCTTTTCTGTCCTCGTCTTGTATATTTGCTTTGTCTCCAGATTTGCAGAAATTCCCCGGGCTCCGAATGGCGGAATGGTTGCTCTAAGTCTGTCAAAGTTCTCCACACAACTTTTTCCTCCTCCTACTTTGTTCTTCGTTCCAGGGCCTTGTATGTTTTGTTTTCTACTTTCGTTCATTCCCTCATCGTTAAGTGTTCTCACATCAACAAAATCCCTAACTGTGCGTGAATCACTACATACATGTATACAGTTGCACTCTGGTTGTTGGCGGCGACACCAGCGGCGGCCAAAGTGGCGTCGGGGGCGGCGGCACCGGCGGCACCGGCAACAGAGTGCAGAGGATTCTCGAGAGGAGCAAGGCGAGCTTGTCTAGATCTAAATCTGAGCTTGGGGAACAGCACAAGCGCATAGTCTGGCATTTGAGCAAGTCTGCAGAGCACAACCGCCGCCTCCTCGCCAATCTCGGATCCAGGGGAAAGAGGCTCCTGCCCAAGCAGAGGTTCGACACCAGCAACAAGGACTTGTTGACTCCCATCATGGCTAGGAGAGCTTCCACCACCGACGGCACCGACACCAGTAAAAGAAAACCCATATCCTCCGAGGTGAAGTCCTCTCCTGAGGACCTTAGGGACTTGGACAGAGTGCTTCTGGATCTCGGAATCAGTCCCAATTCTTTCGGGAACAACAATTCTGCCGCGAATGGTAATGCTAACGCCGACGAGAAGAAGGTGGACACAAAACCCTCTCTGGAGCGGTGCTTGGAGCAGAAATTCAAAGAAGAGTTTGAGTTCATCGACGACCTGACCTTGAAAAGTAGTAACGTCAACGGGCATGATGTCGACCTCGCAGGGGAGGTCTTTGGCGAGCTCGACAAGTCTGACACGTTCAAGAAGATCAGCTTGAATTATGACACGAAAGCCCCCTGGATCATGTCCTCGGAAAATTTCTTGTACGGGACGACCGCTCCGAGAAACAACATGAAGAAGAGGAGAGAGAGGAGGCTCTCTTCGACCTCCTTCTCTGGGTCCTACGACGGAGACCAAGAAGACTTTTTGCTTGAAAAGGATGAGAAGCATGGTCATAGGTAAAGACTGAGCCAAGTCGACTTCATTATAAATCCTCTTGGTTTTTTCTCCCGTTGCCAACCTGGGTTTTTGTTGCCAAGGACCTCTTTGTGACGGTTCCATATTCCATCAACCTTTTCTCTCCTGTTAATGATTTTCAAAGACGTTGATTGATGATTGTGCATGCTCAATTAATGCCTAGTAGGAGCTTGCATAAAGCCCTTTCGAGCCCTAGAGGATTTGTTACACGGTTTAGGTTTTCTCTTACAATAACTCAAGAACACGTTACACAACTCCCCTTGTGCACACGTTTTCGCCATTCTCATTTGGTTGCATAATGATCCAGTTGTGGACGTCTTGTGCGAGTCAAAAAAGATGAAGGGGGATGCACGACATTGGTGGAAATGAGCTCGACGAATGATCTGTGGAGAGTTAGATAAAAGTCGCGGATATGGACTGGGTGGGGGTGGCAGTCAGGTGAAGAGAGAATCGGAGATCTCTTTTGACTCTCACGATATATTCAATGGTCACTTACTCCACCAGACAGGACCAGGGCCATCCGGGACTCCTGAAGGAACTCTAGAACTCAGTTCTCCGCTGTCCTGGAGGGACTGCCGGTGGGGCACTAGATACTAGTCTAATCTCAGGTGCCTAACCTGGAAATGAAAGCAGTTACGCTGATGCTCAGGTGCCCGGTGAAGTAGTCTACTTCTATACCTGGAAAATTAGTTCAGGCCTGTAACTTATGGTCCTGCTGGCAGTACCCGTAAGACAGTTGATACCTCACTTTTGGGACGGTCCGGGGGACGGTATTGGACCTGTCCTTCCCCTCCTGGCTGGTGGAGTAACGTGTTGCATTTTGATAGTGAGTTCCCACCTGTTTTTATTGAAATCTTTCTTTTTTTCCCTATTCTTCAACCTTTCAGGAGCCTTCTTCAATACATTGATGAGGAGCTCCAGTCCAGGTAATTATGGAGAGCACATTGCATGCGTCTTTATTTGCGGCATCTTATTAACCCCCTTCACACTCTTCTGCTGTCCTCTATACTTGACGTGGGTGTTTGAATCGTTGCTAACTGACCATTTTCTTCTCCTCCAAAGCCTGCACCTGAGCCACTTGAAGAACTTCTACTGGAAGGGATTGAAAGATGTGAATAACAGAAGGTAAACCGGTCCTAAGGTTATACACAGATTTAACTCACCTCATTTTCTGCTCTGTTAAAACTTCAGGACGCCTCAATTACACTTTTAATGCATTATCCTTGACTTCATTCTGTATGTACTCAATGACATGGACACGTGTGTTTTAGTGAGGCTTCATTTACCCCTAAGTTGGCCATCATTTAACAAAATTGCTTCAGGTGCGCTAACACTTGCAGATCCTGTCCTTCGTAATCTCTGTATGCATGGGAATGAAACAGGACGGCCAAGAATCTGCTCGTGTGGCTATGTCTTCGTTAATTACTGACAAGTAGCCTACCTTGACTGTTAATTGGACGGGTTGACCCCCTCCTGTCGCAGGCGACGCTTCCGGAATCCCCCTCCCAGAGGACGGCAGAGGAGTTCTCTGCACGGGTTTTCTTTGGGTCAATTCTCGAGACTGAGTACTGCCTGGTGCAGACAACCCCTGAGGGGCGGGTGGGGGCTCTTACTCTTTACGAGTGGGACACGTTGTTAAGAACTTGCCAGTCCAAAGGTCCAGGAGGTTTGCTCCGGACAGACTGACGGAGAAACTTGATGCCTGTATGAGTGTCATTGCATTAAGTTGTAATGTGTATGTGTATCTTGTTTCAGAGGCCACAAGGAACCCTTGGGCAAGGAGATCTCCAAGCGCAGCGACTACTACTCGGAGCAAAGTACTCTAAGGCTCGGCGAGACAATACCTAGTCAATCTGAGCGCCAGCGAAGACACTCGGGAAGCGCACCTGAAGTGACCTCGGCGCTTGCAGCGGCGCAAACAGCCGAGCTTGATGAAAGGCGGCGCAGGAGGTCACTCTCAGACCCCAGCAGAGAGAATGGAAGCTCTCCGAAAGCTCCCCCGCGCCGTAGCCGAGCTTCGCCAACTGAGTCCAAACCCTCGTCGAATGGGCTGCCGCCGACTCCCAAAGTCCACATGGGAGCCTGCTTTTCAAAGGTAGGCAGCCAAGCTGAGTGCAGGCACTTGGTCTACTTATTGTTTCATAATCACGGGTTCATAAGTCAGTTGCTTCAAAATGGAACTTTCAAGCCTACTCTACCAGGGACCCGCTAGGACGCACAAGAATGAGTGAAATTAGAGAAATGAGTTTCCTCTTTAGTTCAATGACTTTCCATCACATCCTTCGATAAGATAGTACGAGTCGAAGCTTTCAAGTGGCGCGAATCAGGTGGTGAGCCGCGGTATTTCGAATTTGAGAGAATTTCCTTTCCTACTTGACTGGTAGGGAAAGTCTTATGAAATGCTGAGGGCGGAGATTGAATGGGCCCGCATGTACGCTCATAAGGCCCTTGGAACCTGAGGGCACTTTCTTCCTCTTTCGGTAGCGTCCTTTTCATACACTTTTACAGGTGTTTAACGGCTGCCCCCTGCGCATCCACTGCACGGCGTCGTGGATCCATCCAGAGACCAAGAACCAGCACATCCTGGTGGGCGCAGAGGAGGGCATCTACACCCTTAACCTCAACGAGATCCATGAGAACGCTATGGACCTGCTATACCCCAGAAGGACCGTGTGGATGTTCGTCATCAAGGATGTTCTCATGACGCTTTCAGGTAGCACACATTATATTATTGTGCAGGTAAAAAGGCTTTGGCCACTTGCTGAAGTCGTCTCCTGCAGAAGTCCTGCTTTTCTCTCCGGTGTCAACTCTTTTGAATGTTTTCAGGCAGGACTCCCAGTTTGTTCCGTCACGACCTCCTAGGCCTGCACAGCAAACAAACAGATAGGTTGACGATCTCCATGAACGCCATGCACAAGCTGCCGGCAAAGTTCGTGCCTAAGAAGTTCGCCATGACAGCCAAGGTGAACAATACCAAGGGCTGCTCAAAGTGTTGCGTGGGTAGGAACCCCTACAACGGGTACAAATATCTCTGCGGAGCCACCGCGCACGGCATCTTCCTCATGCAGTGGTACGACCCACTCAGCAAGTTCATGCTCCTCAAGGTGATTAATATTGGATTGGAAGTATGCCGCATGTTTTTGCAAGCGGATTTTCTTCGCAGCACTTTGATTGCGTCATTCCGAATCCCCCACGCGTGTTTGAGATGATCATCACGCCCGACCTCGAGTACCCAATCGTGTGCATCAACGTGCGTAGGGGCTTTGACGGCAGGTCGCTCAAGCTCGACATGATCAACCTCAACTCGTCAGCGTCGTGGTATGTTTCAAAGTCGTTTAAGCTCCAGTGGCAAAGCCGAACTTCTATCTTAAACCAGCCTAACAGTTACAGCAAGAAGTTGTTGCAGCACTTCCTTCACATAGTGCTGTACGCGTGTTCGATTCTGACTGAACGATAAGCGTAGCGTACGTAACATTTTTGGTTTTAGTCCTTTCGCTTGAATTACGTCTCCTTATTCAGCTAATGGCATATTTTGCTGACAGCATTAGCATATTTCTCCACGGATATGAACAGTCAATCACCCCCCTGTCATAGGTTTCACTCTGATGAGCTGGATGATGTCGACGGCAGCGCCACGGTCGTTCCCAGGCACGAGCTGATGAACGTACAGGCGGTTACGCAGCTCGAGAAGGACACCATCCTCGTCTGCTACGACAGTAAGTGGAATATATCTATATGTAGGACCTGTTAAATGTGGCAGTAGCCAAAGGCATGAAGTGTGGCACGGACGAAGTGAAGGGGATGTGCGGAGAAAACTAGATGGGGTAAAGGTGTTAAGAGACCTTTTTTTTTTCTTCTTCAAAAGAGCATAACTAGATCGCAACAAAATGGTCATGTCACCGATCCTAAACAGTTTCTTCCTACTCTCTTTAGATGTTGTCAAGGTGGTCAACCTGCAGGGGAAGCTCAAGTCCAGCAAGCGGCAGGCGTCAGAGCTGCACTTCGACTTCACCATAACGGCCATCGGTATGTGTACTGTGTGACGTAAAGAAAAAAGTGCGATGTAGATTTTTGGTGGTGACTCGTTGAATTCTCTTGAGCTTGAGCGAGAAGATGTCGCATAAGACCTGCGCATGCACATATGACCAGCTCTTTTATCCATTTCTCCATGGCTGCTTTGTTTCTCCCACTGGACTTACAATGATAGGGGAAATGTGTGTTGTGTCCATAAACTTATAACAAGGCGTTTTCTTACAGTGTGCCTTGCCGACAGCGTCCTGGCGTTCCACAAGCATGGAATGCAGGGCAGGAGCTTTAAAAACAGCGAGGTCACTCAGGAGATTTGCGACAGGTCAAGGATATTCAAGCTGCTGGGTTCTGACAGGTTGTTAAAAACTTTTTTCATTATACTTTATGATAAATAACTTTTTTCTACTAATGCGGCTGCCAATGAAGGGTGGTTTCACTGTCGAGCCAGCCTTCCGACCGCTATTCCAGTGAGACCGGCATCAACCTCTACGTCTTGGCTGGCCACGACAACACTTTCTGCTGAGAATTTAAGCTTTCAAACACAGTTTTTCCTCCTTCCAAGCATGAGAGAACCTCCAGAAGTGCTCAAAACGTAGGCCTGAGAAGGGCTGGTCCCGCACCTTATTTTAGCTTCCTTGCTAAGACCTTTTTCCTTTGCAGCACATGATTTCAGCATGTCAATACCATTGGTTCTGCTCCCTAAAAATCTAGTCCAAACAAAAGGGAAATTCGAAAACTTGAGTGCTGATCCTGCACTCCATGTGTTATCTCCCTTATTACTAAACTCTTTTGTTGCGTCACGTGCCTTTAGCATGTTCTTGTCATTGGTTCTGACCAAATTTAGCCCAGTACTCATATATTTATCCTTAAAATGGGGAAGAGTGACAAAACTCTTGATCAGCCCAGTAGCTCTAAGACAGGTTGTAGCCAGTACTGGCCATGTCAGTCGTGAACACGACCTGGAGTTGACTTCCGTGTCAGTGAAGGTCACCGACATGTTATGAACCTGTTGTGCTACATCTTGTATGTTGCTAGATAATGACTCGAGTCCCAACCCTTTGAGCTAACGTACATGGCAGTACAATTAAGTGGGATTGTAAAAACACATATTCATCGACTCATCCAAGTGAAATATGTCCTAAAGTTTTCTTTTTCATTGATATCCTGTTCTGCTCTGTACTGAACAGATCTGCACCTACCTCCATTTCTCGAAAAGTAGTTTTGCTTCCACTGGTCGACCTAAAAAATTCTTGAGGAATCTAATCTCATCATCTTTTGACTGACATCTCGGGACATAGAGTTTACATCTATTGATAATTTTTGGGCTGATGGACCATTCATTACCTGTTTTAGGGCCACTGAGCAGGTTAAAAATTTGCAGTCACTTTAGGCAAATCGTGCCATCCCCTTTTTTCTTTCTCGTCTTCTTTGCCACATATGATTTCTTTTTTTCTGCTCGTTTGATTTTTGAGTATAGACGACAAAAATACGTCTCGATCTTTTTGTAGGCACAGGAAACGTCAAGTTTCGACTTCTCGACGATTAAGTTCATGCTCATATTTCCACTGTATGTGCACAGTAGATGTCCTTTTTTATCATGCATGAAGTTGTAGTGATTGAGTATACCAGGTTGTTGAGTTTGTGACTCCATTTCAGGATTATTGTGGTTCAAAGTGAGTCTCAGACAAGCGAAGATCCAAGCTCTCCTCTCCCCTACGACCCGGACTCCGTTTCTCCGACGGACGAGACGGCCTCCGGTGCAGTTGCGGGCAGGGAAAGCAACCTCTACATTTTGGCTGGACATGAAGCAATGCAACTCTGACATCGGGGGGTGATACCATGACCTTTTTAGCAGAAAGGCGGTGCACCCTCGAAGATGACCGAGGCCACTCCGGTCTAAGAACCACAGCATTCCTTGCTCAGGACTTTGAGACGAAGAAAAAGCGCCTTATACATAAATGATAATATACATGCAGCATGTGATTGAATTCTTTGCCTCCAGAGCTCCCCTTAAGTTCTGTTTAACTGAGCTTAATACGTGTGTAACTTAGACAAGATTTAACTAAATATCAAAGAAGCAAGCGTAATGCTAGCATGTCACATCTGCTTCTTAGGGCTGAGCCTCTATCCCCCAAAATGAACCTGTTCTGCTCCTGTACGTTCAATTCAACCACCACCACCACAAAGAAAGACCCGTATGTCATTTATCGCGTTGTTGAGATGGACAGAGAAGAGAGAAAAGCATCATTCTCGTCATATCAGGACGATTTACTACAATGGTAGAAGATGCTTACTACTTGCACTGCGCAGTATCGATGAGTTAGTTTTTTCTAATGATAAAATTATATATAATTTTCAGAAATATAGAAGGTTTAAAGCTGCCATAAATATTCCATGCACATACGTAGCTAACCCCGCAGGCTGATCATAGGCAGTAGACGGATTTAAAGAAGCGTCACTCAAGCCCCGAGGGCCTCGTCTCAGTTGTGAGATGCGAGTCGAGGTTCCAGAGAACGACTTTTTTGCTTGGATAGCTTTCACTAATGCATACATAAAAGCGATCATGAGATGAATGGAATGCTTTTTTCCTCTTTTATTCCTGGACTTTATCCTCGCTACTGCTTCTGTTTCTTCTTCCCGCCCCCTTCCTCCAGACCTCTGATGTATTTCCTGGATATCCGGTATTCATTGAGCAACAGCTTGGACACAAATGTGGCTTGTGGACCTTGGACCAGCACCTCGGTGATATATTTCTTGGTATTCGCAGCGCTCATGACACTGGTGCTCGCTGCTACGCCAACTTTGCACCTTTGAGCGAACTCGGAGGGATCGATCCCAAACGCTTCAAGCCCGCGGACTAATGTGACCTTCTTGTTGCCCGTACGAGAGGCTGTGGCAATCTCTATGGGCTCGGGCCTCCCCTTCTTAGTGATTTCTTGTCCATCAAGCAAGATGCGACATGCGGGATTCATCTTGGCTTGAAGACGACTTGAGAGTTGGTCCCAAGACATCTCAGACAGGTCATTTTCACCCTTGTTTAAGACTACAGCAGCAAGCAGAGGATCCAGTTGGACTTTGGGTCCTCTCTGAAGAGCGTTCAACCTCACGTACTCTCTAGTCTTCTCCCGCAATTGCTGAGCGGTCAAAGCGTCATTCTTCTTCATCCCGAGGGCCTGGAACAGGCCTAGGACAGCCCCACCGCTCACCAAGAAGAGCTCCGTAATCTGTGCAGGTTGGTAAGGTCTATCACAGGGCAGAACATCTGTCACATTTTCTCTTTCATCTTCGACAGCCTTCTTGACTACTCGAAAATGCTGGAGCTTTTCGTGTTCAAGATTGACCTGGATGATGCTCTCAACGCCCTTCTGCAGTTCTTTCACCTGGATTATTCCTATTTCCTGCATCTTCGCCAAGAATTTTGAGAGTTTCTTGTGAGAAGACTTCTTCACGTCCAGACTTTGGCCTCTGGGAACCTGAGCGACCATGTGCACACGGAAAAAGTTGCTCGTGAGCATTGGAAGCTCTGCCCGTTTGGCAGAAGTCTTCCAGGCCTGGAGAAAGGCATTCTCCAACAGCTCATCCATTATTTCCTGAGGAGTCCTCACATCTTTTTTCTCTTCCCCCCGAATCGTCTCTTCCTGTGCTACAGGCTCAACAGGTGTATCATTAGCGAGTGCTTCGACTTCACCACCCGGATCAGATGAAAAAAAGGTGTCTTTCTGCGAATGACCGTCACCTTCGTCATCCGGGGCAACCTCAGGCTCACATGATTCCTCACTGCCACATGCTTCATTATCGAAACCATCTTCTTCAGTCTTATCAAGAAAACCCAAGCCCTCTGGTGGTCCTAGTTCTGGAGGTTTTTCCTTCGATCCACTAGCCCAAAGTTGATCACCTGCAGAGAGATGCCACAAGTGTTGATTTGAAAGATCAATGCTTGACTTGCTTTACCGTAGAAATGCAAGATCCTCACACCCTTTCCTCGTCCTCCCGCCATGTACATATCTTCACTGGAAAGGGCAGCGGAGCCCACCGCCACTGGAGCCTTGTTCGTCACCAGGTTCACGGAAAGGAGATCTCCCTATAGTGGCAGGACAATGTCCGATCGCACAGTCACAACCAAGATCTTTCAAGATTTACCTTCTGGATCTTTTTGCCGTGGACGTGATAGGCTTTGTCTGCGAGCTGAGTGTCGACGACGACTCCCGGAAGCATAAGGTCAGCGCCGTTGGCAATTTTGCCCATGACCGGGGGCCAGGTGGCGAATGAGGGCAGCAGGTCGGAGTAGCGCCATAAGGTGTAGACGCTGGGGAAGAAACTCAACTTTTCCTTGTCGAACTCAAAGAAGAGTGGTACTGACGAGTGTGAGTAGACCAGCAGCGAGTCGCCGTTGAACGTGTAGACCTAGAGAAGAAAATGTCCCAATTAAACAATGATTTTAAGCTTATAATTGATCTGCTAGCCGAATCAAGGGGAACTTTCTTTTCTTCGTCACATCTATTGGTCAACTCCTGACTGTTTCATGAGAACCATACATTGTACCAACAGTGGTCAGTTTACAGTATACGTCCCGTACTGAACGTACAAGTTAATTCAGATGAAGTGTTAAATCTGCTTCTACAGTGAAAATTCAATTGTGGGGGGGGGGGGGGGGGGGGGGGGGGGGGGGGGGGGGGGGGGGGGGGGGGGGGGGG
>JAAUXU010034364.1_pt1 | contig 18544 bp, 14 predicted proteins | sample 7278151 | NCBI WGS metagenome assembly JAAUXU01 (sample SAMN14350113, study PRJNA611818) | marine sediment metagenome | isolation source: surface marine sediment (1.8m) | place: French Polynesia: Moorea | collected 2018-08 | reverse complement strand
CCCCCCCCCCCCCCCCCCCCCCCCGCCCCCCCCCCCCCCCCCCCCCCCCCCCCCCCCCCCCCCCCCCCCCCCCCCCCCCCACGCCACATGCGTACGGACACAGAACGTCACAGAAGTGAGTACACACACACCCTACTCATATTTGTTGCTGCTGATTCAAGCATTATGAATAGAACTTTTCTCTCGCGTCGCCGAATGTGGTAACTGTGCATGCACTGCGGTGAAGGCCCCTGTGTAACAAAAGTATATTTAGTAACACTACATTTTACGCCACCATTTCAAACTCTGCAAAGAGATCCTTAAGACGTTATGAAGGGTGACTGACGCATTGTACGTACATTTGTAGCGTGCCCAAACATCCAAGAGTCCCCCTTGAAAACTAGACGATTTAGGGAGACAGAAAGATAAATATTTGAGAGGCTCTCCCCACTGGTGTTTAAACAGACGAGTGAAATTTTGAATGTTTCAGGGCTTTTTCCGAGAAGCTCAACTGCACTGCCAAAGCTGTTTCTACGCTTTACAAAGCAATTCAACCTCCAGACGTTTTACTTCATTAAATTAATCCTCTTTGAGGCGAGTGAGCACTCTGCCATAGGAAATGGGTTCATGACACTTTGCTAAATAATTCTTTAGAGTTAGAGCCGACTCGAGGAATGCAGAGCTCAAACATTGCGACATTCAACCGCCGCAAGTGTGGTGTTTGTGACTTGCCTTGAACGGAAAACGACCTTTGGCTCCCAAGGGAGACAGTTTGACGTCTTCAGTGGTCGCGGTCAAAATGGTCTCAGAGTAGTCATGAAGAGATTGATTCTCCTCAGTGTTTGTGTGCCGCTTAAGCTAATCCGGCCGGACGAAGGGAAGTCATTGTCAGCTGAGTTTGAGTAGCAGCAAAAATTTCCTTAATTTCGTTTTTTTCTGTATACCATCTCGCCAACAGGGTGGATAAGAAAAAGAGAATAGAGGGGGCCTTCTTTCTCTCCCCGGAGTTTCAAAAGAATGGCTACGAAGAGAATCTTCTCCTTTAGTTTCATGGGTGAGACGAAAATGCGAAGGAAAGCATGCTTTTTGGTGCCAGAAGGGCCCAGAGGCACTTCTTACCTTATTAGGCCACTCGCTCAGCTCATCCAGAGAAAATATGTTCACGACCCTTCTACGTACTACAATGGCCCAAAGGAAAAGAATGGCTTCTTTTCTTTTCCAAGGAGAATAACGACTTTCTTCTGCGAAGAGATGGTCTCGCAGACACATTAGCTCTCCACAACGTACGCGGTCGCGCGTGTGAACCTTCTCTCGACATGAAAATTATTCCGGGCTGACCTCTTCCTTTGTTACGTTTCCGCTCCCTTTGTCCGGCGCCATTCGACGTATCCAAGGAGCTTCTTCTGGTGTTGCACAGTGCAGTTCAGCACCTCACGTGCGTCTACATCAACATCCAGTGCTCGTCGTGGACCCCACGTCTTCGTACCACGCGTTCACATGCCCTCTCTTTCTACACATGCATAGTGGGTATGAGCGTGTGGGAGAGGTTGGCCGCGGGGGAAATCCTCATGGTTGGCTCGTTTATGGTCGGGCTCGTCGAGGGTGGGGTCACTTGCAGCACAGAGAAAAAGAGTCAATGGTTCATCCGCGGAGAGAGTTCCTTGTTCCCTGATCCCCCCCATTTCGGTTACTTTGCCATGATTTGTCGCAACCACATGACTGCCTCGTTCGCACCAGGTCACCAGTTTGATGGCCTCTTCGTCGTCTCTGTTTGTTTGCTCAGCGTTGACAGTGAAAGCCCCGAGTTCAGGTGCACAGCAGAGAGGTGAGCGCACCAGCAACCTGTACGTGTACATGCGTGGCTGCTTTGCTCGAGCGAGGTCTGAAATAAATGACGTGCTGTGCCCCACTAGCCCGGAGCAGACGGCAATTGTCGGTGGCTTCTTTGGTGAAGTTGTCCATAAACACAGTCCGGGAAGGAGACGTCTGTCAAGCTCCCTGATGGATCGAGTGAAATCGAAGCTGCCTCAAAAACACGAAGACAAGATTTCACTGTTCACACAGACACTTGTTGAGAGCCCACTAGAATGACTTGTTCTTCTCCACAATGAATGCAGGGAAAATAGAGCTGGATCTCGACGATTTTCCAAGTAGATCCCAAAAATTTTATCGTCGTCGTGATTCTTCTTTCTTCTATCCGAGGAAAAAGGTGACGCGTGACATTTTCAAATTGGTGCAATGATCATCATCTTCTCTTCAACTTGCCATCACCATCGTTGCCATGATCTGGCCAAAGGCCAAGACGCACTGTGAGGTTAGCACAGCAAGACGAGCTGAGTTAGTATAACTGCACACGTGTGGCATGGACGCACTTGTCCTGCACTCTAACATACAAGTGACTACGACGTAGCCTTACTTACTGTAGGCTGTTGCTCGCTGCTTTGTGTGCGGATGCGATTGTGTGCGTGTGTTTTTTCTCCGTAACCCTTCCTCCTCTCCCCAAGGTGTCGGCTACCAGGTGCTGAACATGGCAAGGTGTCTATGGCATCAGCACGATGATTTTGACCCTGGGCTCTGATAATGGCACGCCTAGTCAATTGTGATATTCTCACGCTTTTCCTATACGCTCATGCATATTCAAATAGTCGTGGATTCTCTCTCTCCGGCGGATTCACCGTTGATTGACAAAAAGGCTGCCCATTCCGGAGGGATAATCTTCATTCAATCTATGCTTTTCGAAATAATGCACTTCTGTCGTCGAGTAATTTTTCTCCCCTGCTTACGTGTGTGACTTGACGGTACATATGTATGCAGAAGTGGTATAAGACATTATGCTCTATTACTATACTCTCGGTATGAAAAGAGACGACTCATTTTTAAGGGTAGGGGTAAAAATTCCCCGTCTCACGATCGCTCTTTTCAACGCCTACCACGTAAAAATCGATGATGTCGGATGAGTTTTTGCTAACTGCACCGGAATGGTACGTACATCACTGAACGTACGTACTAACTGTACATGCGTATGTACGAACCTACTGCAGCGAGTTTTGTCGGGAGAGCCACAGTAGGTCTACATACTCGCCCATGTACGTACATGCATACGTGGGGTAGCTGCTGCAGTTATAAGGAAAACAGTTCGTGGCCTGACGAATGCTCAGGCATGTGTGTAAAAGTCAGTAAAGGTCTCAAGGAGACAAGAATGTTCTGCCAGCTCAGACTGCAGACATTTTTGCATACCAAGATGTCCCCTCCCTCCACCCTCCTTTCTTGCCGACCTTGAAGTCAATGAGACTAAACGTAACCTCCAGGGGTAATTTGAACCAGCCAGTAATGTTACAATTATGCCCATCCTGGAAGAATAAATCTTTCAGAAGAGGCATAAGACTTTATTTAACAAATGGGTGGTGAGAATTCCACTCAAAGTGAAGCTGCAACATACGTAGCAATTAGTGGGGGGGGCCTGGACTCAGTCAAGAAGGCTAATTTGTGCTTTTCTGCGTGCGTGGGGACTCGGTAAATCATGAGACCCTTACATACACATATACATACGCACGCTCAAGGACAAATGCAAAATAGGGAAGCTGCCCTCCACCTCCAGTGGTGAAATTTAACATATTCCTGGACCCCAGAAGATTCTCTTGTGTTTTTCTTTTACCCTTCGCTATAGAGAAGGTTTGGACGAATGCTGATGGGCAGAGAGGAATGTAGCGGCAAGTTCGCCGGATGAGAATTAAGGGGGGAACAAAAAAGTGAATAAAAGAAAAAAAAGACGTCTTGAGACAGCCTCGAAGAGCCAGAAAACCAAATTCACTTTTACGTTCCCATATTTCTCCCTTATTCGTCTCTCCTCCGCGGCGCATTTCATGCCGCCACTTTGCATTTTGAATATAAAAAAGTGGAGTCGTTTGCGGTCCAAAAAACTGCGCTATCGTGTTCCGAATATTCTTGTGACCCAGGAAGAGAGCGACAAAGGACTCGTAAGTCATTGTGGGCGACTGCTGTCAAAGGCCTCGGGGTTCCTGACGCAGCAGCCAACGTGCCCGAGCGTTCCGTGAACCCAAACACGAGCTCGTTGTTTGCCCTAAAAGGTTCAAACTTCTAATAGCGTCGACCTAAGCAAACTTACCTCAGATCGATTTGCCCCAAGGCTGTTTTTCTCGACGTGTTGAACTGGCAGTACAAGTAGAGGCCTTTGATTTACGAACCAATAAGCCTTCCTGGCAGCATTTTTTCTTAAAGGTAGTTTGCCACTTTGATATATCGCACAAGCCACAAGGTGAAGAGAAGACATAAAGATGACAGGGAAAGGATGAGCTCGGCCAAACCAAGTTTGCACAAGCATTTTTCAGCACATCCAGGTACGTTTTTAAATGAGTAATAATGAAGGCTGATGGACATTAATCTTAGGAGAAAAAGATTACAAAGTGGCGTGTGCGAATCTCCAGGAGAAACCCCTAATTTCCCTCTTACAACATGGCCAAAATGTCAATGACACCTCTCAGGAGGGTGACCGACGGACGGACGTTGAATACATTTACGACAGGCTTGTGCGAGGACCTCGTCTTCTAGGATTCCTCCCCTACCGGCTGAGTTTGGTGCCACGGTCGCGGCTGTTCCAGCAGCCAGTACAACACCAGCGTCGACGGGGAGGAGAGACAAGAGAGGTTCGTCATCATCGTGTTTTGAGGGTGAAGCTGACACGAAGAATTTCCTCTTATCCCGCGTTTTTCTTTCCTCTTTTTTTTCCGTGGGTCTGGAGAAGGTGTCCAAAATCCGTCATGAAATGCCTCAGAAGACAAGCCGTCACGTCCGTCAGGTCCCAGCTCTGCTCCACCGGTCGTTCACGCAATTTTGTACGCCCAACAATGAAAAGTATAGTGGAAAAAGCCAGCGGCGCTCCCGTGTGTGTATGTATGTCCGCACCATGAGGCGGGATAATAAAAGGACCCCGGGTTCTTGGTTAGTTGGCCTCCAAGCAGTAGATGTCCAAGTGCATGTCTCGCGTCACACACAACAAGCTTTGCACTCAAAGTGTTAAAAATAAAGAAATATTATCGTTTCACACGTTTTATGCTTGGGACGCACACTTTTATATACAATATTTTCTTTCTAAAGCGTCGGAATTTTCGTCATATCAAAAAAATAGTGCCTTGACTTGCTCGATTCTTTTTCCAGGACGGCGGCAGGCCTTGCTTGACACTTGGGAAGTGTTTTCAACCTCTGTGAATGTTTGTACTTTTAGAAATCATGTTGAGCTCGGGTCTAACTGAGTTTCAGCTTGTCTCGTGTCTTTTAGTGTGTCTATATTTTTTAGAATCTTTATTTGCTGTTGCAACTGGTCTATAAGCTGTGACAACTGTGAATTCCACAACATTTCTGCAGCCTTGCCTGCGTTGTAGGACGATGTCTAATTGCGTAGTGGCGACAATGAATTTCCACACTGAAGAGCATTGGCAAAAATCACGAACAATTTTGAAGACAGGTGATGAGATCTATAGAGGTTAAGTAGACTTACTTTAGCCCATATAGATTTGCTTCCTGCCCTCATTCCGGAGATTTATACATTTGACTTCTGAGCTGAAGACCCCGGGTAGTGAAAATCCATAAGGCGTGCGCACGGTCGACCTTAGTAAGAGTGCTGGATTGAAACTTCAAAGGATCGGGTTTCCTCCTGCTCCAAAATATGTGTAGCTCGTACATGGGAAGTGTTCAGGTATGCTGGTGCGGATGAGTTATGGGTCATCCTTGGAAGTTAACAGAGAGTCCCTAATGACATTCGCTTAGCGCCAATCTAATGAACCTGACAATTGCTATCCTTAATCATTTCGACGACGACGACGACGACGGCGGCGACGGCGACGCACTACATAGCATAACAAAGCGGAAGAAGAGGATGCATACTTGAGTGCAAAAATCACATGCAAAGCACATTTCGCGGTCGTGACTCTTCCACACTTTGCGCCATTTTCGGGCAATGAAGTGGTGATTTCAACGCCGATCCGGTATCAGGACCTGTCTTGTGTACAAGCTGGTCCTTTTTTGTGGCTGCCGTTCGAACCCATACGTAGTAGACACCGCCTCGAATGCCCTTGTCACACAGCTGGCAAGGTCGAGGACTTCATTAGGGGCTTCAAGGAGCTCCTGACTTAGTGCATCTAGAACAGTACTACTGCACAGATGGTCTGGCTTAGCTGAAAGTAAGCTATATTTATTGACCGTCAAAGAGAACACATGTGCTGGGGTTTTTCCCCTGAAGTTAATGGGCGCGGTCTTCTTTATTCCTCTCTTCTCTACTTAAGACCAAGTTGCCCGGAAAACTATTTCTCTGGAGGTTGTGAAGAAGAAATACAACTGGCCACTGGAATTTCGTAGAACGCGGACAAATGTTCCTCGCTCGCGTGCCCCCCGTATATCTTCGTCGGCTTCTTATCGGCGAGTGATTCAATTCTTGCCTCAACAACGGCGTCGCCCATATTTGGAGCGCTTCGGGCAAGAAGAAGAAACTGTTCAGGGTACGCACGAACAGACAGTTTAATGCTGCGTTCAACAACTGCGCCGCACAGAAGTGGTGGACGCTGCTCCTTATGGACCTTTGGAAAGTGTTACTGCACGTTCTACAGCTACTGTAGTCAGTCCGGGGCAGAGGAATGTGGTGAGCGAGACCACCGGCGCCAAGGTCTTGATCTGACAAGTTCTTTATTGCCGACGATTGGTAAGGATCGGCGCAGCCAAGTTTATTACCGAGTCGCTTGGTGATGAAACGACCGCGTTTGCCTTTGTCTAAGCAATCAGGAAAACGCAGGGGAGTCTTCGACTGCTACGGGACGGCCACTATTGCATGCATTCTCAAGCCTTTTCCTCAGGTCCCGAACTTGTATTAAAAAAAGCTCTGTCCTCTCTTTTCGTTGTGTAACAAAAAAAAACAAGTGTTGTTGGAAAAAGGGGCAAAAAAGAGGTTCTCTTAAAGAAGGTTTCAACAAATTGGCGAGAAAAGCGAGGAGCGGTCATAAAGACGGAATTTGACCCCATCTCACGTTTATCAGCTGGTGACATCTTAGACAGACAGTTGCTACTACCAGAGTCCGTGGAACGACAAGTTTTTTTGTGTAGATAGAAAGGCACAAGTAGGAAAAAGACGTGTCTGAGCTGCTAGGACAGTATTTGCAGAAGTGGTTGTAGTTTTTGTTGACTGCCAATTGTCACAGGGCTCCTTAAAATTCCTGGCTGGAGTGAAGCCGATGCTGCATTAATTCGTTTTCAAGGGGGTCTGTTGAGAAATCAGATGAGAAAAAAAAGACCCGGTTTCCTTAGCTGACATAAGAATGTTGAGAAAAAGAATCCAAAAAAAAAAGAAATCATCTCTGCAGAGGCACCATTTGTCTTAGCTCTTCAGTGGCTCTACATTCTATCTATCTTAGCTCTACAGTAGAAGACTTGACTACAGCGTCTTCAGATCGACCTTATTATTATACAGTACGAGGTAGCATAGCAAAACTGCGAACACAACAGGAGTGAGAACGACCACCACGTGTGGTACTTCAGGAACGTGAAGTTCGTTTGAACACTCCACATCCTTTCCCCTCAAGTGCAGACGTACCTATGTAGTGTCCGTGCACTGTGTATTATCATTGGTGAGAGCATCTCTCCTTGGGTCGACTGAAGAGCAAAAAAAAAGAAAAAGATAAAAAAACAAGCAAGCCCAAATTAACCCCCATGCACGAGGAATTCGGAGTAAAAAATGCGGGTTCATCCTCAGCCTCCCAGACAGTTCATCAAGCCCAGATTCAACCTCATGCGTGCCAAATGCCAATATTTTTCCTTCCACAAGATGACGTGGGCCATTTCACGGATCTTCTCCTAAAACCAGATCGCGTGTCAGAAAGCCTTCAGAGAGAGAGAGCAAAAGATTTCGGGTTAATGACAAGGAATTTTGCTAACCGGTGCGTGTTTCCAGCAGCGGTTGCGGTGGTGCACTGCACTGTCTCAAGACATGCAAGTGCACAGTACGCGTCCGTACGTACTGCCTGGCTGTGTACCGCACGTACACGCTCAAGCACGTAAGGCCTTGCCTATCTGAGCACGAGCTCATTGTTGCCGTCCCTTGTTTGTAATGCACACTGCATATTAGTCCATGCATTTGTTGCCTCGTGCCGATTTCTTCTAACTACTGCGGCACACGGGCGGATACAGTGGAATCGAAATTCTGACAAGACGCTAACAAGGTCAAGTCCTTTTTTTTTTCCACGAGTCCAAAGATGGACCAAGGCGACAGCAATGATGCTGCAAACACTTTCCTTAACGTGCGACCAAAGTCTGTTTGCCTATCTCATCTCTTTGACAATACAAAGATAGAAGACAAAAAAAAATAAATAAACGCCCTGCCGACACACACAGGGGCAATGAAAAGTTTCTTTAGAACAGCAGGATGATGGCGTCGACTATGACGTCTGCGTCTGTATAGCCAACACCTACGTCACCCATACAATGAAAGAGTTGTGTCGGGCAGTCATGATAAGTCCTTCTTCCGGTCAGGATATCGTTTCCGGCGAAAGTCATGCGAGAATTTGGTCAATTCCATCCCATGCACCTGCATCACTGGAATGAGCAAGAAGCGTACTTGGAGCGCAGATGGAGATTCTTCACTCTGTCAAGTGAAACTGATACCATCTCATTTCTACGTCACGTTTTCACGTCCATATGAGCTGGCAACTTTTCTCTGCACAGACGGGGAGGAAAAGGGGGAGGAAAAATTTTTGCGCGTTTGCTGTAGGAAAAAAAAAGCTAAAAACAAAAACAATCTTCTGCAGCTGCCTTGACGTCAGAAGAGGAGACAAAAAAGGGAGATGCACAAGAGGTGCGGCGGCCCGGACAGCCTCAACTAAGGCAGCTCTGGGGCTGGCATGAATATGGCAAGACTTTTGACAGGCACTTCCTTCAACTAATGAGACACAACGGCTACTGCTATGTCCCCTCTGAGGTAACTGCGATCTCTGTCTGCCACATGCACGGGCATGCATGCATTCTCGCCGTGGCCCCGATTACACCGGCCAAATCTGCTACCCGTAGTACGTAGGAGGACATGCATCTCACAATATCCGCCAGCATAAACGCACCCTCAACCTTAGCTAAGGGAGCTGGTTTTCTCTGGAGCTCCTGTGTCTCGGTCATGATAACGACCGCTCATATCCGCAGAGGTCAGATGAATGACTGCCAGGTTGACCATTTTTCTGCACTTCATCGTTGCTACCACGTGGTCAGCAGACATTCCTCACTTGTCAGTGCCCGTACCAAATTTCTTCTTCCTCGTCCGCACGGATTGCTCAGGATGACATTGTCAACGGTTGCACGTGAGCGACTGTGTGAAAGCTGTGGTGCAACTGTCCTCCTTGATAAGGGGACGCTTGTTGACACTGCAGAATGAGGGAAGAGTCATTTTGTTTCTCTTCTCATTGGGCTCTTGCACGCTGCAGTCTTCATGTGCGCCATGAACATCCGCATTTAATTTGTTCTTGATTTCGCTCTTGATTCCAATGGCGCTCTCGTGCAGTGTTCAAGGCCGACGCTTCTACAGAACAGGCATGCATGCGTAGCTACGTGGTGAAATGTCAGGACGAGATGAGGCCTCTAAAAATTGCATCCACAGCTTGGGTAGCAGGGAGGGGGCAAAAATGACATTGCACGCCATTAGAAACAATGACCAATGAGCACCTACTGAATATGTTTATGGGGATCACTCGTGACTTGGCGAGATCGCAGGCGAGGCCGGCCCGCAGGACAAACATGGGCGCACAACAAACAAGGAAGAAAGAAAAGTTGATTGTGCGAACGAGGCTTCTTATTGAAGGTCACGACGAAATCCCACCCCCATCGTGACCTAAGAAGGGAGGAGAAAAAAAGATCCAAGCTTGTCAGTGCTCGAAGTAGAGACAACGACATCGTCATCGTCGTTATCGTCATCGACAGGTTGGAATGGGGTGAAATTAGCGTTCTGGGGCTGAAGCCACGAGCTTCTCGACTGCCAGGGCAGCTCCGACATGCACAAAAGCCAGGAGATCGACACAGACAAGGAAGGCCTCGACCGTTTTTCAAAATCACGTTCAACACGAAGAGAGAATGAGAAAGAGAGGCGTTCACGCATTAACTGTAACTGAGGCTCAAGGTTCTCGAGCTACGATGAGCTTCGAAAGCTTCTACGCACTCTTTTCAGCATTTCTGCCCAAAATACATGCCCTGAACAGCGCTGTTCATCTGCACTCACGCACGCACGCACTGCACACAGTGTGCATCAGACGTGGTGTCCGCTGCGTGATTGAAGACTGTGTGTTTAACACGGCTTAAAATTTCAATTTACTACCATGAACCGTCACGTCATAGCTAAAAAGCTAAGAGCTGAGGCTAATTAGCTAAAAGAAAATTAACTCGGGTTCATGCGCACCGACACTTCCGCTGGCGACCACGTCTTCTAAGACAGTCAGTCTCAGCTCCGTTTTTCCAAGGTCGGACATGTGGCACGTGCACATAATAGCATAATCTAGGGACATTTTGAGGGTCTCATCCGTGACTATCGCGATGACTGAGTTGTCTGCCAGCATTCAATTACTTAGTTCCGCTCAATAAAAGTCTCTGATACACTGGTACTCAGCGGATACCACTTCTGATACGCACTGTAGATAAGTGAGACTCCCTCTTTGTTGCACACAACTTGCACATGCGCCGTTACAGTGCATAATGTAGGAAATGCACGCAAGACATCGTGGTAGAGCGTGCGAAAACGCGTCACTCAAATTGCGTGTACTCCTCATCGGCGTTGACACACATTTCACGCAAATTTTTAGTAGAGCATCTGGCGCCATGTGCGTGTGTTCACTGCAAAGTTCGAACATGGGAGAACAGATGTAAGCGACTGCTGTCCTTAGGCCAAGAAGCATACTTATGCGTTATTTCTTTCTTCGTCTCAACAGTGCCTGGTTAAAAGTCAGCCAAAGACTACAGAGGCATTAGCGTCAGCCATGGACCGCCATGGAGTAGTCGTTGTCGCTGCGTGCGTAGTACGAGCTTGACTGAGACATGATGGCCTCCTGGGTTCTGTTAAGGTGAGAATCTGCTGGTAATTGCCTTGGTTGCTGCCCGCATCATTAAGACCAGCTCACGTGTGCCGAGATAGTCGACTCAGCCACAACAGTGTCTTGTCTTCGCGCCACCCGCCAAATTAAATCAGCCTTCTTCTATCTCTTCTTCCTCCCGCCAGAGATTGCCAGATTGAAAGAAGGGCCGAAGCCCTTCTCTGCCCAGCTCTGCTAGGCCTTATGTTAGGCCTTTTTCCATGACAGAAGAGGCAGCAGGGGCAGGCCCATTTCCCAGCAAGCGGAGCTGGCGTGCGTAAATGATGCTGAGATGCAAGCACAGCACCCGTTAATGAATTAGCTAGGGATGTCAGCAGCAGCAGAATCGCACCCACATTTTTCTTCTTCTGCACTGCACAAAGTCTTCCGCAGTAGGAAACAGACGTTGCAGCGTGTTAACTAGCTACAACTGTACTTACGTACGTACTTACACTGACTCTGCCTACACAGACAGCCTCAAAGCGCCTCCGATGTCAGCAGCATTCACACAAAAACTCCCTCCATATAAAGTCTGAGTCAGATATATCAGGACGCTTGCTTGCACACGATCAAGTTGGAGCTGACGTACAAAAGTCACTTCCCCCGTCTCCGCTCATTATATCACTGCTATAATATATCCCGCCAGTCAGAGATATAACATGTGTACGCATTATATGTCTACGTAGACCATCGCATAGGAGGCAGATGCACTTTTTTACCTACACATCTACTCGTGCAACCCGTGTGTCGCCTTGCAGTGCAGACCTGTTTTCCAGTTTTAAACTGTGCCAGCGGTGATTATTACTTGTGGGAGGCTCAGAAGTCTAGCCTTTGTTCGACACTGTACGTCCTACCTCTCTCTCGCCCTCTCACACGTGTGGGCGTGCTTGGAGCCCCTTCCTAATCTGGAAATGGTGATCCAGTAATTGCTATCAACGTTGACATTCAGAATATTTCATTGTAGGAGTTCCTCAACAGATACGGACTGCAATGATCGATTTTTTCGGGTGACACCGTCGAACTCGTTTTTGCGCAAAGCTTTCCCCCCTCCTCACAAGACGAAACTACTATAATTCCTTTGCTTACGGTTAAAGGAGCTGCTGTTGGTTTTGGTGGTGTTGCTGTTGGCGTTGGTGTTGGTGCCGCTGCCGCTGCCGGTGCCGGTGCCGCTGCCGCTGCCCACAGCTATCGGTCATCAGCCCACATGCACTCTCCTTGAGAGCCAACTGTAAATAAGAGCGAAGTAAAGAATTAACGACCTGGAGAATGTTTTTTCATGGGACGGCAGCAGCAGCTTTTAATGAAACACCCCTTTATCGCGCTTTTAGGCAGTCCCTGATTTAGTAGTAAGTGCTCGCTCACCGCGTTAGATAAATTAGTGCCTGCCAAAGTGACATTTACAGGACATTCAATGGCTGAAGGCAACGGGTTAGGTCTAAACTCACTAGTTGGCCTTGTTTGTTGAAGACAGGTTACAGTAGCTTGGTTAAATGCGACGAATCTACACTCCTAACAAACTGACCAGTGCACATTTTTGCATAAGTCCTATCTATGCGACGAAGAGATAAGGACTGTACAATGACCCTCGTGTACTGTGTACTTAGACGGACGAGCACAAAGGAATCAAGAGGTGACGAGAAAAATACTTGACTCCTGTCCAATGCACACTGCTCAATGTCTGCTACACGAGTGCAACACTTTAGCAGCTGGGTGCTGGCTCACTGACACTGCTTTTGAAAACACATCATGTATACGCATATACACTTCATTCATGCTCACTGGCGTCGATTATTTTTATGAGCGCGGGTTCCCCATTACGATGACGAACGACTCGAGCAGATATTTGCTCCGAGGTTCAAATGAACCAAGCTGGGAAATAAAAGTGATCGACAGCCCATGAAAAGAGGGGCTCAGTGCACAGATCGCCAGGGCAAAATGCGGCCAGTCCTTCACACCTCGCTTTATGGGAGTCACTTGCCGAGAGCAAAGAAATATGCGGAGCAAATTTAGGCCGAAATCTATTATTCACCGTTACCAGCAGCACTTCAAGAGTCTCTTACTGCGAATTTCATAAAAAGAGGCACTGGTGCTGCGCAACTCTTGGGGCGGGTCTTCTCGTGCGTACAAGCAACCCTGTATAGAAAAACAGTTGAATCCCGCTGTCTTTTTTTGTACAAGGTGGAGCCAAAAGAAACGACACCTAACTTTAATTAGGTAGTTTTGCAATCATCGTGCATGCAGATTCGCCTGAAAGGACAACAGTGTAACTTTGTCGAAAACTTTGCAACTTCTCGCAATGACACATGTATTCGCATGAAATGCAACCAACTCCTCCGAGATGTACCGTACGTGCACACGTGTGGCGTTACCCAGGCACTTGGGCACTACAGTCGGGACTGATGAATTCGAAAGGTTGACTATACAATACAATACAAAACAGTCCCATTAACACCTAAGCTCGTGCTATCCATTAAAATGCATAATGCCGCTTACGCAACACTGGCGTGCGCATGCTATACGTAGTGTAGTGTGCCAAAGTGGAGCACACACACACGTGTGTGTGTACAGTACGTGAGCACGCACACGCACATGCTCTGGTCCCCCTCCCCTCCCCGCGTGATGTGCCCAGTCTTGACGCCCACGTAGGCGTTGCTAAAAACCTTCCCCAGTAACCCTTCCAGGGCAACAAAAAATAGGAGAGAGATCGGTATCTAGCCTGAATAATCTTCATCACGAATGGGGAGGGGGGGGAGAAGAACACACACACACACGTACACACACTCACACATAGGCCAAAGAAATGGAACAGCTTAGAGATTCATTAGAACACCAGGTGCGTCTTTTAATGCGTTATCTTTTCTTCTTCTTCTTTTGGCGTTTTTTTTGTGCATTTGAAAGCGAGCGAGCGAGCGAGCGAGCGAGCGAGCGAGCATCTGGATATAAATTACGTCTGTCTACGTCTGTCTACTCATTTATGATGGAGCCTCGCTCACAACGTCGGGAATAATTCTGATATTGCGAAAGAGAGCGCTACTTTCACCCCATTCGTCTCCTCCTGACTTTCCGAAACCACGCAAGTGATTCCGCGAAATCATTGGGGAGAGCGAAAAATCACCACACCCAAGTGGGCAGGTAGACCCGTGGCCAAATACGATGTTTTGGCTCCGAGGAGCTGGCGGAGGCAGGAACTCGGGCCGGGGCTGTGATTTCCAGTCGGGGGGCCGAGAATTGGACAGAGGAGAGTGGAAGCATCATCATCACAAATAATTATAACGGACTTGGAGATCTTATCGATACTTTTCCCCCTCCGTCTCCAATATGTTGCTATTGCCGAACCGCGATATTATTAGTGGGGTTCTTTTTGCGCGTCTCCCACAGCAAGAAGAAGCCGCCGCCAGGAGGGAGTAGATGTTGCTGGCAAACTGGGTGTGGAAAGAAGGTAACGACAGGAAATTTTGGGCAGATCTCATCTCGACGTCGTTGGCTGGAAAAACGTTTCTTCTCTCGGTCATCATGGAAGTCAATAATTGAGGGCCGTCGCTTCATTTTTCCAGGTCTCCGTTTCATTTATTTTCCGCCAGAGCTCGGTGGTTTTGCTATGCTCTTCCACGCCGCTGTCAGGCCAGAATCATGGTCAAGACCATCATCGATCACTTCTCTGTACACGACGAAAACAACCCAATTGATTTTTTTTCGTTTCCTTCTTCTCTGGAAATTAATTCTCTGTGTTGCGCGCCAGCAACAAAGAAACTGTTAGCTCAGCTCGGCTGTCGCCGTCTTCGCAATGTACGAGTACTGCGTTAGGGAGGAGGAGGAGGACAAATAGCTCACGGACTGACCCTTGCTGGTGAAATGGGAAAACGTGTCCCGCCGAGCGGGCGGCCGAGAGCGCGGCTCTTGTGCTGCCCTCCAGGAGACTGGACTTGGTCATTGTCCTGTTCTTTTGTGCCCTCCTTATGGGATTTTTCGCCATTAGTTTTGTGCTCCAGCCAATTGTTACATATGGTATTTTGCCTTATTAGGGGGAGGAGAAGAAGACACCAACAGGGCTCGTAATGAATGGAGAGAAAGAAAGAGTAGCTCACGCAGACTCGCCTGACGGGTAGAAAATCAGACTCCAACGCAGCTACTTTGTACTTTACTTTCGCATGTGCAGCTTGTACGCACGTAGCAGCGGTTCCTTAGTACGTACAATATGTATTGTTGAGTTTCACTGAGGATGCAAAATTTAGACTGTTTGTTCGCGACCAACAGCGTAATCAGCCACCGGGGACCCAAAGATAGGGGGTAAACAGGATGAGCCCATTCTTTGACCATTCGGGCAAAAATTTCGCCTCCGCACGGAGTCGTCTAAAGGAATTTTGTGAAAAATAAACAGGTCAGCAGCAGCAGCAGCAGCAGCAAGGACGGGAATGTGTCAGAGCCTCGACAAAGCTTCAAGTGACACAGTCTCGACTATTCAGAGACAATGTTTATATGAATCTGCTTGAAAGAACAGTGGCCACCAATGGTTGGACAGGGCCTTATGTTGACGGTGCTTCAAAGGGCAAGCTGTGCTGCTTCAACTCCACTTCAGTGATAATGCTCCGACTAGAACTGAGGAGAACTGTACTTTGTAAATGAGAGGTTCAGCTGGCTGGAGGCTCGACCAAACTGCAAAGTAGTCCTAGTCTGTGCTTTGTTGACGCGCATAAGAGTCCTACCCTCTTATGACACTTTCAAACACTGTTTGCCAAGATTTGAGTCGAGTTACATTAGCCTCAATCACGCTGGGACAATGTCAGTCAGGGAGGTTTTTCACGTGTATTGACACTGAAAACGACCGTACAGTTCTAACTTCTGACAGCTTCCCACTCTGCCTCTCCAGCAGAAAATAATGGGCGGATGAAATGTCTAAATTCTTAGTTGCCACGAAGGGCAGGATGAGTTCTTGTGGTGAGTTAGACAAAGGCGTGCTTAAACATGTACTATTAAAGTCAGTCAGCCAATGTTGCGGTGCAGAAAGGTATTGTTTTACAGCGTCAAAGCATTAAACACTCGTACATTCGCCCCTACTCCATAGTATAGTAGTGGTCTGCGCGTATGAACAGTTCTTTTCTTTCTTTCTTCTTTTTTTTTTTTAAAAAAAAAAAAGACACCTGTTGTGTTCCAACAAGTAATGATACAGCCTTAATGGTGCGTTGACACTGGTGAAATTTTGCGACTCACCTTAAAGCGGGTGGATCTCGGTCACACTATAGATTGGTCATGCCGAAAGTTCCCGCCAGCGTAGACGCGCCTTAAACGGCGTCCTTCAGGCAGTCCCCCTCCGTCCCCCTTGGCTTTTCTTACTTTCTTACTGAGTGACGACGGACAAAGTGCTAATCCCTTATGGCCATCGAGTGCTGCGGCTCTCTCAGTGTGGAGCCGTGACAAATTGTCGCTATCGAGCTCTCAATCAGGCCGCTTCAATGATTATTTTTCACGAAATTGTGAGAAAACGAACGCGTTGTGCGTTGTCTGTTTCAGCAGCTACAGCTCCTTTTAGGTTTTTTTTTAGGGGGGAGGGGGGAGGCACGACCCAATCTACCGTAGAGAGGAGAGAAGAACGAACGCGTTCCAGGCAGTAATAAAACCCACGACTATTCTTTGATCCGTGGGTCGAAATCACACACCCCCTAGGACCCCCTCCCCTCCCCCCCGCCCTACCATGTGTGTGTGTGTCCCTCAATGGACGCGTGTACGCGGAAGAAGAACTTCTGATGGTTCCTTTTTATCGCCGCGGCCGCAGCCATTTCGAATTCGGGGTTTGTCCCAGCTATAAATTGCCGGTTTGTTACTCCCATTTTTGCCTTCTTCTCCTTTCTTGATCGCACTCACTCACTTACTCTTTCTTTGGGCAGGCCCCGAGTGCAGTGAACACACACACCTTGAGTGTTGCAGTTCAGGGACGCTCGCCTTCGTTTTCTTTGTTGTTGCAGAGGCCTCGACCGATGGAGCGATTTGCTTCACATAAGATTTGGAGGCAAAAATTGTCTGCTGTTTGCTAACAGGATAGAGGCAAACAGGCCCGAACCAGGCCTCGATCATCAATGGGCGGATGTCATTAAAGAGAACTGTTCTTCTTTCATAAGCGAGCGACGTCTTAGCCTTGAAAAGGCCACTCGCTATTCTTTCTGATATCCTCTGGTCACCCAGAGCCTTCGCACAAATAAGAAGCAAGTCATGGATGGGGGCAACTGGAGCCTTAAGGATTTGAAGACGAATTATCTCCCTTTTTCTCGAATCACTCCAGATTAAAGCTTTGGGCTGCTCCCGGAGTAAAGGATCTCGGCGACCAAACAAGCAAGCACGGTTTGTTGTCCTTCTCTACTCAACAGTGTCGGCTTGACCTTCTGAAAGATCCCACACCGCGACGTGGACGAGGACGACGACGACAACGACTTTTTCGGTGGAGCAAAACTCACAATTTATTTCTTGCATCCCTGGGAGACTCAGACTACTGGTCAGGTAGGTGCTGGTGGCCAACGACGTACACGGCAAAAAACTGTGCTGCTCCAGATTTTGTTTCACAATATAAGTTTGAAGGTTGCATTACACGTAGTTAACGAGAAAAGTGTGCGTTGACTCTGGTATTCTGCGTATGGCAGAGATGTCTGAGTGATTGTCAGCTCCGCCAGACCGAAACACCAGGATTCAGTAAAAGCCAGCGGGACATATACCCGAATATGCCATCGGTTTCCAGCGAACAGACGCAGAAGCCAGAAAATGCAGGGAAGCTGTACACAATGTACCAGCACGACCGAAGTTTTCTTCCATACACGTATTGCGAGTCTCCCCCCCAAAAAACACCCCTGTCTGTCTGTTCCCTTCATTGTGCCTTTACTCTCCATACGTCACTTCTCCAGTCCTCCTTCATTCATGCCCCTGACGACTTCCTCTCGTACATTGTCTACTTGCTCTCCCTCCCGTTGGCCTTCCCCAACTTCCCTCTGTGCCGTTCTGACTCTCGTAGCACCTCCTGTGTCAAAGAGACACGAGAGTGATGTGACGTAACACCAACTAAACATTGCTCCACTTAACTTTGCAGACTTGCTAACCAAGCTATTTCTATGCTTTTTTTTTGCTTCTGGCTGGACCCCAGCTATTGTCAGTCCTTCCCCACCGAGAGTCTCGTGGTTACAAGGAACAGAATCGTGCAATAATAAATTGGCGGAATAGCAAGCTAATTGACCGGCAGCGATGCCTCCTTTTCTCACGACTCCATCTATCAAGATCATCCTACTGCGCCGGCGTTAATGAGGACTTCTGCGAGCGGAAACAAATCCTAATAGGCCAGGTGAGGCTGGAGACGAAAAAGAGTTTAGAAACGTGGTTGAAAATTATGGGCCATCGAGAGCTCTCGACCAGCTACTGAACGCGTCTGACAGCTGCTATTTTGGGGGTCTAAGTGACGCCCTAAGTATGCATGCAGGACGTGGGGG
>JAAUXU010061104.1_pt1 | contig 18545 bp, 10 predicted proteins | sample 7278151 | NCBI WGS metagenome assembly JAAUXU01 (sample SAMN14350113, study PRJNA611818) | marine sediment metagenome | isolation source: surface marine sediment (1.8m) | place: French Polynesia: Moorea | collected 2018-08 | reverse complement strand
GGCACACAGAACCTCAGGCACACAGAACCTCAGGCACACAGAACCTCAGGCACACAGAACCTCAGGCACACAGAACCTCAGGCACACAGAACCTCAGGCACACAGAACCTCGGGCACACAGAGCTTCACACTTAATTTATAGTCCTTCACAACAAACATATAGAGCTTGGCATTTAACTCACAGAGCTTCACACCCTCCGAGATTCACCCACATCGGGCCTCCTTCCGATTGAGCTGAAAAGAAAAGGTTCTCCTTGCTCTGCTTTTTCCTCTTGTGATTCAATTTGCGCTTGTGTCATCCACACACCAGCTGCGCACGGCGCAGGACGCGCTGTAGACGCTGTTTGGGCGCCAAATACAAAACTTGCATGCTAAGAAACCCCTGAGGAAGGGAGAAATAGAGGTTTTCACAGATTACTGGGCGCAAATTTGGCTCTTCCGCCGCACGTGACTAGCATGGAATCGATCCGGGAGAGAGAGAGGAAAAAAAGGGTGGTGGTGGAAGGAAAAAACTGCTTCTTCTTGGTGTAGGAGAAGCCAACGAGACCACTTTCACAGAAAAAAAGAACCGGGAAGGCTTATTTTTTCTCCTGTTTTGAGGGTCACATGCAGAATATTTGAGTTAGGTAACAATGTTAGGGAGTCCACACACTTGGGGTCCTTGATTATTATTTGTGGCTGCAAGAAAACGTTCCTTGGGGAAATGCTGAAGTGGTGGTGTGATCCGGAGGAGTGCTTGAACTTTCGCCAAGTAACTGCACCCAACGAGCAGCAGACAAGAACACATTGACATCGCTTTTTCAATGTTTGAACCTAACAATATTGGCCTTAACGTTGGAGTCTCATAGCTTTGGGTGTATTCCTGAGACAGGCTTCCCCCCCTGTGTGGGTGGGCCGTGCTAAGTTAAAAAGACTAGCACGGCAGTGATGATGCAGCAATGATGGCGTTATTTTTACCTATTTAAGGCTTCTTCTACTCAAATGCATCGGTTTCATTCAAAGTAGCCTCTCGGAACGACCTGAATTAGACTGGAAACGTCTCAAGTCTCTTTACTTTGAATGAACTGATAAGAGACTTATTCGTTTATGCATAGTAAGGCTCAAATGAATCGAATGACCTTGATTCACCATCACTACTTTGCTAATCACTTGGTAGCCAGTACTTTCGTACCACTGCTGTCGTCCAATCTCTATCTTTTCAGAAAGTGTTTGTCTTTCTCTAGACTCTGACTCTCTCTCTGTCTCTCTAGATTGTAACTCTCTCTGTCTCTGCCTCTCCAGACTGTAACTCCCTCTCTCTGTCTTTCCAGACTATAACTCTCTCTGTCTCTCCAGACTGTAACTCTCTCTCTCTGTCTTTCCAGACTATAACTCTCTCTGTCTCTCCAGACTGTAACTCTCTCTCTCTCTGTCCAGACTATAACTCTCTCTGTCTCTCCAGACTGTGATCGAGGAAATGAATCGCCTTGGCATGATTGTGGATCTGTCGCATAGTTCGATTCAGACGGCACGCGACGCGATCGCCGTCAGCGAAGCTCCTGTGATATTCTCGCACTCGTCTGCTCAGGCTCTGTGCAATTCAACCAGGAACATCCCGGACAGCTTGCTCAGATTGGTCGTAAGTACAGTGGAAGTAGGGATATTGTGATCTGGACAAGAGAGCGGAAAAAGATGGTTTTTCATCATGTTTCACATATGTCTTTGGTCAAAGATGGCCTGTTTTTGCGGAATCATCATAATAGTGGCACACTTTGCTGAGGATTACGAAGAAAATGTACTGAGAATCGCATAAACCTTTTGCCTTTGGCCAAGACCAATACATTTTCGCAGAATTAAGAACGCTTTGTCTGATTTGACTGGACGGAGTTCCACATTTTGCCGCTCTCTACAGTCATCATGGGAAGAGTATGTGATTCACCTAAAAATCTGGCCAGTCTGTGCCATAAAGAACATTGTGGACAAGGGGATTCACTGACCATTTTGAGCGAGACCCCAATTTGGGCTCACACTGCACTCTGTTGCCGGATTTTTGGTTGAATCGCACACTCCTCGGTTCTCCCGCCCTCGCCAACAGTCTCGACTTGAAGCTGTCAAATGGAGACTCTACTGTAGCACTGTGTGCGTGCGCCCGGGGGATGGTGAGGGGAAGAAGGTCCCCGATGGCCTCCGCCATTATTGAGGGCCAGGACGGGCAGGCAGGCGGACGAGGAGTCCCTCTCACTCTCCCTGAGCCAATTGATCTATCGCAAAATGTTCTTTACAACTCGATGAACCCTGGCAGGTTTGTTCTGACACTTCTTTTATCCTCTCTGACCACCTCCATCATGTAGGCCTGTCTGTCCCCCCCTTGGCAGCACGTATGTACGTACGTGTATATATATTGGACGTCTCTTATGATTTACACACTGGGCTGCATCTCATTGCCTGGGCCGAACTACGGGTACATCAGTCACTCACAGCCTCCACCCTGGATGGCCGCTTCGGTCCCCCTCTCGCTGCTGGAGAAGCTGAAGAGGTCAAGAAAGGCCATTTTGTAGATATAAGAGGACATGTAATGGCCTCGGGCCTTTGAAGGAAGTTGTACTTGTCTCCTCCTTTGTCTCAGCTACGAGAGACGACGAATTTCTTCGCCAAATCCCCGGAAAATCGCCCATTTCTTTCCTGCCAGAAAAATATTCTCATCTCTCCCTGCGTGCGTGCGTGTGGGTCTCGCCTGACCTTTTTTTTGGCGCTGGCCTTTGTTTCCTGTAATGGTCCATCTCTCTCCATCCCGGCGCCGTCATAATTGAGAGCAGGGGAGGGAGCAAAAATGGGCAAATCCTGGAAATTTGACTCATGCCCGCCCTCCCCTAGCTAGGCCTTCACCCTGGGCCTCAAGTAGGCCATTAAATGTATGAGTGCGCGCAGTCAGAGGAAGGAGCTGCAGCCATGGTGAAAAGCAAGAGCTATTTGAGGCTTCCTGGGATTCTCTTTTTTCCCCAACCCCCTACGAGAGAGTCGTTTTCTAGCTGACAGAAAGTGGAGAACTGCCTCCAGTCACGATTTTCGACAATAGTCTTTTCAATCTCCATTTGACACTCAAAGCTTCTCTTCTTCGACTGCTTTTTCTTGTGCCAAGGAATCAACCCTCGCTCCTGCCTGAAGGGGGGGGGCGAAATGGGGGTCCCTTTTGTATTTCCCAAGACTATAAATCTTAAAGAGCTCAGTGAGGGAGGAGAAGGCGGAGGAGGCCTACAAAGTCTGTACACAGCTAAGAGTCTTGAGGCAGAACGGGGAAAAAATGGAATCGTTCGTTTTGGCTCAAACGGTGTTGCTGAAGCAACAAGACGGAAAAACCCCGCCCTGGAAGCAAAAAGTATCGTGCTGAGCTATCTTGAGCGTCGTTGCCTGATTGTACTTTTTTCTCTCTACAGGCGGAAAAGAAAGGCTTAGTGATGGTGAACTTCTTTTCTTACTTCCTCACCTGCGCCAACCACTCTACGCTCAACGACGTCATAGGTAAACAACAGTGTTGTGTCACATTCATGCGCACAAGGGAGAGAGATGTGTCACTTGGAGTTCCCTTTACCCTCCCCCCCCTTATTTCTTTCAAACCCCCCCCCTCGCCCTTCAAGAGAGGAGACAGTTAAAAGCTGCTGCTCATGTTTCAGGGGGGAAAAGGGGAAGAATCGGACCCATTTCTCACGCCACTTGATTTTTCCTCGTTTGTGCCAACCGGCATTTGTCGAAGATGTTTCCCTTTCACTCGCTCCATTGCCCGGATTCTCCTCTTGGCAGAAGAGAGACTTTTCAATGATTATTTGTTCCATTTTTTGATTTGTTCTTCTTCAAAAACAAAAATATCATATTCTCCTCTTCCCCAGCCCATCTGGGACACATCCGCAAGGTGGCCGGCATCGACCACGTGGGGATCGGCGCCAGCTACGACGGCATCAACTCGTAAGAACTTTCCCCCGCCAACGTTGTGCACAGGCTGTCCATGTGTTATTTCAGCACTCCGTCCGGTCTGGAGGACGCGTCCAAGTACCCAGCGCTCTTTGTCAGCCTCCTGGCCAGCGGTTCGTGGTCACTCGACGATCTCAGGAAGCTGGCGGGACTTAACTTCCTCAGAGTATTCAGGGAGGTCGAAAGGGTAAGACCCCAAAAAAGTAAAAAAAAAAAATGAGAGGAGGAAGGAGGCCTTAAGAGGCCCCTGCTTTGCCCTTACATTATCAGATATTTTGCTTACATTATCCTGGCGTCATATAAATGTAGCTAACGTAAACGCTGCCTAAGTCGTTGGCCTGCACAAGGGGTTAAAGTACCCTAAGCGGCGTAACCACACACACACGCGCGCGCGCGCACGCACGCACGCACTGAAAGAGGGAGGAGAATGTGCAAAGGACCTTTGAAGGCCACAGAAATTCTGACAAAGAAGCAGCGGAAGCAAAGTTCCCCTGGGGATTATCCGGGCTCTGTGTGTATGCGCTCTCTCGAATTTCTTCTTCTTTTTCGGCCAGTTCTCCTTCTACGTCCTCATGGACAGTTTTGACAGAGGCAGTGAGAGCTCCCAACTGAAGGCCTTTGTCAGTACTATAATGTTCCCATTAGTACGGTTAGTTAAGCTCTAACAGAAACACCGCAGAGTACAATATAAGTACGTGGAGCAGCACGTCCTTCCGCTGCTCCTGCGTACGCGTTACAGGTTGTCTCAGATGACTTGACTCAGTTCGCTGATTGCACGAGGTGGAGGAGCCTTGAAAACATTCTTCAAGAAGTCGTGGCCTTACAGACTGGGCCTTATGTACTAGTGCAGGAGTGACTTGGGATGGCAGGTTCAGAATCCGGGCAAAAGGATCTCGTCAGTCACTGGTGCAGTTTCTTGTGACGTCGTCAGTCATACAAGGTGTTATTGCATTGCATTTCTGTCTCGTTAGTGCCTGAAGTCTCTTGTCAGCTGTACTCTAAGCTCCAGGACACTGCAAACCTTGGCCAATATGTCTTAGTCAGTGCATATGAATGCAGGACTGAATGTACCGGCTGTCTCAGTTTGTCGAGGCCTCTCCGGTGGTAGGACGTTGTGCTAGAAACGCTGTCAATCCTCGAGATCCGACATTTTCATGATGTAGAACTTGGGCCAGAACAACAGCCTCATCAAATTCATGCGCCGCTGCCTGCCTCGAGGCCTCTTGCTGAAGACACTTGAGAAAAGAAGTGTCGAATCTTCAAGTTGGCGCCACAATAAATGAGAACTCATCTCAAGACGTCTTAACTCCAAGATGCAGAGTTTACTGAGTCAACCTGTGCCTGAGGGGGTCCCATTCAAGCGAGGAGGGGAGAGGAAATCAAGTGGAAATTTCCCACTGCACACACAATGCCGCAAATTTCCAGCTCTCTCTCCCTCCCCGAATATGTGCGTCCAGAATGACCTCTTGATGGTCCTCAATGGGTGCTTCTCCCCTGCTCTGCAGTGGTGACGGCGCAGCCGAGGTGGTGGTCGAGGCCGCAGCCGCGGCTGTGGCAGCCGCCGCTGTTGTAGCGTCACCATTCTTGCATGCTGATTGCGTCCGGGGCTTCATTAGCAGAGACAGATCGGTTATAGGACCCACTTGTTTGTAAGTAGGAGGCAGCCAAGAAAGGAGACACTTTCCCTGATAGCACAGAACACTTTCTCTTTTCGTCCTCTGGTGTGCTCTTGCTGCTCTGGCCTCTGGCTCGACACAGACACATGAACTGTCAGAGTTGTGCAGAAAACTTAGAACAGTTTGAATAACACTTGTGAACACTGGCAGATATGCGAAAGAGACAAATGACTGAAGGGTTGGTCAGTCGAGGTTTTGGGCACCTTCCTCCGAGGCCGTGACCTCGGGGTAACACCCAACAAAGTGGTCAATGGATTGAAGGGCCCACTCAAAGAAGGTCATGCTTTTGAGGTCACCATCCTTCGAGAAGAAAAAAAAAATACTCGCCAACATTTTGTAGGACTTGGTCAAGTACAACAAGTTGTGAAGCCTCCAGCCTCTGAACAATGTCTCACCTTGTCCTCCCCCTCTTTGTCGTCAGATGTTTTGAACAGTGGAAGAAGATTAGTTATGGCAAGGAAGGAGAGGGAAAAAAAGCTTTTTTTTCCTTCTTTCTCCTTCTACCTCTAAGGTGAGAAACAGCCAGAAACCCTCGTATCATTGGGTGAGTCAGCAGCAGCAGCAGCAGCAGCAGCAACAACAACAACAACAACAACAACAGGAAGAAAATGCAAGGCCAAAAAATTGCTCTCCAAAACAACAAAAAAAACCCAATTGCACAAAGCCTCTTGTGTGCGTGCTCGAAAAGCTACAAAGACATTGGGGTCACTTCTTACATATCTTCTTTCTGACTCACACGCACAACTTGTACTGTTGAGACCCGCACGATGAGATGTGTGTGTGTGTGGGGGGGGGGGATTCCCGGGGTCTACTACCTAATACCCCCCCCCCTCCCCAACCCAGCCAACCCCCTCCCAGCCCAGTGCATTATTTCTTTTTGTCCAAGTCCATACGAGATTTGCTCTCTTGCCTCTCACATAAAAGCGGACCGACCCGACCCAGCCCAACCCCAACCCCTATACCTTTATGCCCATTGCCAAAGTTGGCGCGCGCGGCAAAAAAGAATTATGACGAGAGAGAGAATTGTTGACCCAGGAAGAAGAAGAAGAAGAAGAAAAAAAAAAAGAAACTGCTATTACGCCAACATCTGCGGAAAGTTTCTTCTCTCTTTCTTTCTTCTGAAAACTTTCCTTATGGAGTGAAAACGGTCGAGACAAACATGTTTATGCCTTGCATAAGAAAGTCACCTTTGAAATCGGATCCAAATGGACGAGCTTTTCGTTCTCCGAAATTGGATATAGTTTAACCATAAAGTACAAAAACGTTTTCTTCTTCTGTTTGCAGTAGAAGCATTAGAAACGACCCGCGCACAGTCTTTTTTCTTCTCTCTCAACCCTTTCCTTCCCCAGATCACATTAACATAAATCATTCTCCGATAATAGCTTTTGCGCGCCCGCCAAAGGAGGAAACGTTTTCCCCCGTTGTTTTGATGCAGGTCGCGCTCGCAGGACAGGGGCAAAAAAAAGTCCCGCTTGACCAAGATAAAGTAAAAACTTTACTACTTATCTTTAAGGTCATCAACTAGGCCAGGGTTGCTGCTCTAGCGACTATTTGGACAAATGAATCTTATGAAGGTCTGTGACTAAGAATGTCACATTGGCACGAAGCCTTCACTGGCAACACTTACATGTGGGCCACACTCGATTTTTGCACGTTAGCGGGGGGTGGGTTTTTTTGGCGAAGAAACCTCGATTTTCGCAAAAATGTCCTTCCTGCTGGACTGTTAGCGCCATGACCAGAATTGACCTTGGATTTTGGCTCCGATTTCACTCTGCCTTTTCACTTTGTCGGGGAGTAATGAAAGCAGCTGCTATGAAGCTGAATAACTAGCCCAATTATCATTAGACTAATTAGCTCTGTCTGCAATCTGCAAAGTGTCTCAACAGAGTCAAATTACCGCGGATGATGCTTTTACCGGCGGTTCGCTCGTACAGGTCAGGATGGCCTTGAAAAGGCCGCGTTACTTGAAGGCCTTCGACGTAGGTTCAGCCCAAATCGAACGTCGACTGTACTTGTGCTCCTTGATATCACGTCTAGATTGTAACTTAATCGACATCTCAGGGAAGCCTTTTCTTCCAACAGTGGCGGACTTGGCTCGTGGACATTATTTCAGACTGTAACTCAAGATACTTTGTTAGGGAGGAAGCCTTTATTTACTAGGCCGACGTTCTTAAGCTCCTTGATACCACTTTCAGATTACAACTAAATTTACATTTTAAGGAAGCCCTTGCTTACAACTTCAACATGCTTAAGCTCTTTGATATTGTTTTTTTAAGGTCATATACTGCAGCGAAACGAAACATGTCACATTTCCAGGAAGCTTTTACTTGCAACATCCAGGTACTTGGGGTCCCCGACATAAACAGCTCATATATTAAACTGGCAAGGGTAAATATGTTAGCTTTTTTTTTTAGGTTAGGTAACTCTCAGTTGTAAAGTGCCTTGATGAAAAGTGAAGAAAAAAAAAGTGAATGAATGAGTCTGGCAACATCTTTGTCCAGATCTCCAGAACGTTCGTGTGTCGCACTAAAGATCTCGTCGAGTCTTCTTGTTTGGTTATTTTGTTTGTACTTATTTTTTCTTAACGCAGGTTGCCATCAATTCTGCAGGTTAGTCGAGACTACTACAAACAACGGCCGCTGGAGGAGATCATCCCCGGCAAGGACCTGAAGGGCAAGACCGAGTGCAAGACCGAAAACCTGCTCTAAAGCAAAGAAAATGTTCCCCCCCCCCTCACGTGCTGCTAATGTTGAGAGAAGGATGAGAGAAGAAGAGGAAGAAGAAAGTCTGTGTCGTTATATTTTTAACGTACTCACACGTGAGGAACCCCCCCAAAAAACAATCCCCCCTCCTCCAATATGTGTAAAGAAACCTCTGAAGAGAGCCTAGCTGTCGTCAAAGCACATGTCGTTTTTTTCTAAGTCGTCCATTCCTTGAAGGAATCTGCAAATGCTGCTGTGTTTCATACTGCGCACGACTAAACAGAAAAACCTTAGGGAAGAATCTGCAGTCATCAAATTTAGGCATCATAGTTGAGGAAACTATTGTTACTGCAACAGGTATGAGTGAGTGCGTTGGGCGTGTGTGCATAATAACGCAGTGTTTGTTTGTTTCCTGGTCCGCCAAGTACACAGTGCTCGCATATTACTTTACAATAGCGCATAGATGCATCCCAAGAGTGCTTGGCAGTAGCGAAGTAGTTGACATGCCACTGTTCATTGTACTGTACTTCAGATAATAACACTATGTGAGTCAAAAAGCCAGGGAGGCAGGCAGGTCAAAAGTGCCCTCCCTCTCACTTACGTACTATAGAGAACTCTGTTGCCACCCCCCGTTTCCTTTGGACGTTTCTACTGACTCACACTGTACGTAGCAGTAAGAGCATAATAGATCACCACCTCCCGAACTCAGTGAAGAAGAAATAACTTACACTTCTATATAGATGTGCGTGAATTAAACCATGTGAAAGTGACCATGCACTTGTTAAGCCCAGAAAAAAAAGAAGAAAGAAAAGGCAAAAAAGGTCGAGGTTACGAATGTTCTGCAATGACCCCTTCTTCCCCATATGTCCTAAAAAAAAAGAAATCAACTCGTAACGTTTTCACTGCCATACGTAATAGAGACACCGAATAAACGCTTACCACAGAGTTCGTCAACAGTGTGCTCACTATACAATCTGGCAATGTCAGCCTGGACTCAAGTGCTCAGTGACTCCTGAGTCACCCTGTCCAGTAGGTAGCAGCACATTTAGGGTTGGATGGCGAGAAGGAATTGGAGAAGCTGCACCCTCAGGGATGGTGGATGAAACCGTCCGACATCAGGCCGAGGAGGTCCACGACCACGGCGGCGAGGATGAGAGACCGACCAGGGGGTGGTGTAGAAAGACACTCAAGGTCTCGCCGACTCACAGCACAGTTGCACAATACAGAGTTTATTCCTGCTGGCTGCTTATCATAGAAGCACTCTCACTTACCCATTTGATGGAGCCAAGATCGTCCTTCCACGAGTAGAATAGGTTGGGACAAAGTCGTTAGGTGGTCTCCAACTGTTAATGGGTTCTGCTACACAATGTATGTATAATTTATGCGTATAAACTTGCATTATTACACTTTGGCTGTCAAGTCATTCCTGAAGGAATGCAGACTGGTGAACCAGTCTGCACTCGGCCTCGATTTGCAAGCGCAGCAGCTCGAGGTCGTCAATTTTCATCTCACATCCGAGCAATTCATCCAAATTTGTGGCCTCGCTGATCTTCTTTGCCAATTTTTCCCTGCTCCGCGCCACCGCCCTGGCGTAGGCCTTGGTTCTTGTCAGCCTCCGGCAATGTGGTAGCGGCGGCCTCGTGGCCGCCCCGACGTCCTCGTGTCTCAGGCAGTCGGCCGCCTGCAAGGCCAGAGCGTGCGACGCCGCGACATCGGCCCTCACCCCGTGAGTGCCCTCCTTCAAGTTTCTCCTCGCCCTGCGCCGGTAGGCCCTTGAGGCCGCCACCAAGGCGAGGCCGCGGCTGCGCACGAGGCCGGGATCCAGGTCCGCCAGGCCGGCGAGGACGCGGGACGACAGCTCGACCAGAGAGTCTCCTCCTTCTTCGTCCTGTTCTTGGCACGACCGAAGCAGCAGCAGTCGCAGCTCAGCCTGTGTACAGGGTGGGCAAAAATTAGCTTCCCCCCCCCCCCAGAAAATGATGAGTAGCCACATTATTTGAGCATCACACGAGGATATATTGACGTGGGTGGAAAGAAGGCAGTCTCGTAGCTGACAAGGCTGCGTAGACACTTTTGGAGTGAAAGCAACTTGTGCTTCTGACAAGAAGTGAAAACATTGAAAATGCCACGACTTCAGCTCTTCTACTTGAGCAAAGACAAGGAGTTCGTCCTGAACAAGGCTCATGGACACTGTTGTACTGATCAAAGGAGTCCACAAAAAAGGCCGTCTGAAACGGACTCAAGCAGTTTAAAGTGACTCACTGGAAACAAAAAAGTCCACACGAGTTGCGTTTCGACTTTGATCCAATCTCTGCATTTTTTTAGTCATTGTCATGCTTATCAATACTTGATGTACTTTTTGTCCCGACTCCGTCAATCAGATCGACTTCAGGTAGTCATTTTTTTAAGTGTCGACAGATTTTTTTTCTCTTTCCAGAAATGCCCCTGCAGCTGAGGTTTGAAGCCTCTACTTCCTGTCCATGTTGTTCTTGATGAAGTTGTTCAAGTTGTTTTGCTGAAAGTCAAAGCATCTGAGGAAAGTTCACTCTCGAGCAGCCGACGCGGAGGAAAGCACTCATTGGTAGATGGCAGAAAAAATGTGTCTCACACAAAATACCTATGGACGCATACATTAGTATAAACAGTAAGACACTGCGATGCATTGTATCGACATTCGCGAATATTGCCATATTTGCAAAATATCGAATATCAATATCTAAAAATATATGGCGAATACTTTGGCGATGTCACACAGAAGCCGGCAAGAGCAAACGGGCCTTGAAATTTCTCCCGGCCCCCGGCCCGGCCCCCCGGGTCGACTACCCAATGGTGAAAAGTCTCCCACCTCATAAAGGTGGACACAAGCTTGACCTTGAGTCGGTATCTGCTGTTTCGGCCGCGACATCGCGAATGTGACGATATCGACCAGTCTGGAATATCGCACAGTCTTAGTCGGTCTCACATTTGCACACGACGTCCCAAAGTGACACAAAAAATGCCTCAAGTGCGCCAAAAATTACGCGAGGAGACACATTTTACCCCCTCTTGTGCTCGTCACATCCTTTACTCCCTGCGCAGCCCAGACTTTTCGCCGAGGTTTTAGCACTCAAACCACTTCTACCCCTGCGGCATCATTTTTTTTAAGGCACGCCAAAAATCCAAGTGTGGCTGCTGCGGTAAAAAAAAAAAATATATATATATATGGCGGATTTGGGGATTTTGTGGCTCTCCCACTGAAGATTGAGAGCGCGCACACATTGCTATTTTCACCCCTTAATACTAAGCACGGTTGCTTGGAAGGTGTCTGCACAAGAGCATTGTGGAGAGGCTTTCTCTGGTATTTTTATTTTGCTCCCCCCCCCCTCCCTGCCGGCATTTCTGCAGGTGACATTTTCACGTCGTGACCTTTCCTCATTTTCCTGCTCTCCTCGCAGCAGGTGAGGCAGTTGTGCCTCAGCTCGGCGCAGATGTGCTGTGCACTCTTTTTCTCTCTCTCTCCTCAGCCCAGCAGAGTAATTTGCCAAGTACATAGCCATTTTTTTTTTGCCGCAGTGCAGAAGGCTGCATTGCACTCAAACACTGAGTGCGTTTCTCAATGGAAACTAATTTTTTCCCCCACCACCACTTCTCTCCCTCCCTCCAGACAAAGAAAAACTAAAGGAATTGAACGATTGAAGATCCTATTTGTGTGTGTGTGTGTGTGTTTTCTCCTCATTTCTCCCACCTTAAGTTGTATAGGGCACAAAAAAGTTTTCCTATTCTTGTTTCCAGTTTGCGTGCGTTCTGGAAAGAGGGGCGAGAAAGTCTCTCCTCTGGTCTTACTTTCCGTCTAATCTGGCAATATGACCCTTTTCCTTACAGTTGCCTTGAGTTCGAGGAAAGTGCCAAATTGACGCCGCCGACTGCGACAGGACTATTAATGCTCCCAAAGCTCCCAAACATCAGCTTGAGCGATGACACATTCATTGGTTTTTTTATGCTTTTGCCTGGCCAACGTAGGCTTATGAACTGTCAAAGTTCTTCTTGTCCTTAGGCACAAAAGGTTCCTAAACACGTGGGAGTTGGGGGGGACCACGGAACTCAGTCAGGAGCATTAGTGACGACTGACGAAATACACCACGTTGACTAAGAAAGAGAAAGAAAGAAAGAAAGAAAGAAAAAAAGGCTCTCTTGAGGTTACTTATGCAGTCCCCTCGAGACCCAAACTTCGGTTTTGAGGCCGTAGGAGAGGCCGAATTTGACATAAAGTCGACATGTAAGACAAAGTGTTCAAGAGGCTGATTTGAGGCCGTAGGATTTTCTTGCAAACTGCCTTTCTCGTGTTCTCTGGCTTCAACCCTTTGAAGACTTCTTTTTTAACCCTTTACCGCCAGCACGACGCAGTGAGAAGGATGAAGCGTGCGCTTCAGGCCCTCTATGAGCTCTTCCATCATGCCCACTGGAGGTTGGCGGTGTCTGAAGAAGAAAAGCAAGAGATCAAGCACAAAATGAGCTCTCTCCATTATCTCGATATTTAACATGAGAGGAGCAGAAACCTTTCTTTTCGTTCCAACTTTCACCAAAGTGTTGGAAGCGTTTGCAAAAAGAAAGTAAAAAAAAAAAAAAAGTGAAAAAGAGCAAGCTTGATCTCTCTGTCCTCATCCCTGCTGCTGCCGCTGCTGCTGCTGCTGCTGCCGCCTTCGTCGGCGTTGTCGTTGTCCAGCTTGACCAGCTCGAGCGCAATTTTGACGTCGTCGCATATTTTGGCCACATCTCCTTCTGCCAAGACGTCTCCGCATTTTTGGCAAAGCCATATCCGGTCATCATGGAGTGACGTCATCACTGAGAATGCTGCTTCTGCGCAATTTTTGACGCATCTGACGGCGTCGCTCATCGACGACCGAGAAGTGCAGAGGAAGCACTGGCAGACGAAGGACCACTGGGCCAGGCTCTGCGTGGAGCGGATGGGCTGAGGCAAGCAGAAAGGGAAGTATCTGGTCACGATCTCGTCACCTGCCCTGAATGGACAGAGTTGGCTGAGCTTTTCGCTACACCACGGATCATTATCACTAATGTTACTGTTATTATTATCATTTGTTTCGTGAGTGCGCACACGTGCGACATCTACCTGATATTTCTGGTCGACCTGGCCTCGAGTCCAAAGACAGTCAGGCTGTCGCAGGCTCCGACGAGGGTCTTGCAGTTGGACAGACAAGAGTGGTTCACCAGGGAGAAGCGGCGGTAGAGCGCGGACCCCCGGCCGTCCTTGACCGACTTGGCGTTAGCCTTCATCAGGCGGACTGCAGCAGTGGCAGATTCCTCCTCGACGCCGAAGTCGGCGGCCAGGCAATGCGCGACCGACGCGTGATCCTTGGCCAGGCGGCCGCCGGATTCGCAAAGGTCAATGTCCCCGAAGGATCGGCGCAACAGGAGGTAGCGAAGAGGCAGCAGGCAAGCGATTTGGCGCAGCAGCTCAGCTTCGTCGTCGTTGTTGGCGGAGAATTTGACACCCCTGAGGTGCTGACACTCGACGGTGGCGTGCCAGAAGGTGTCGCCCTTCCCGGCCAGGCATATCCGACATAGCGGAAAGTTGCACTGGACGCAGCGTTCCAACCTATCTTCCGTGGTGAAGCACTCGACGCACGCCAGTCGCTTCTCGTGGAGCACCAGCCGCCAGGAGGGCCCCACTACCAAGGCCTCGTCGCGGAACAGCACGCAGAGCGGCTCCACGTCGCTTGAAAGATGTGCGGACCGTGCAGGACCCACGTCTATCTCATGCATGCAGAACGGTTACCGTCACTTACGTGGTGGCAAAGAGACACCGACCCTTATCCTCTCTCCAACCCACTCTGAAAGGATAGCAAAAGTCCTCGAAGGGATCCACGTGAAATCCAAGATGCTCCTGGCTGCAGTAGGAAACCAAGCGACACTTGGTGCACTCCTTTACGCCCTCGGACTTGCCGCACCAGAAGCAAATTTCGTCCATGACCACACTGAGGAACACCTGGACGACGACGTCTTTATCTTACTCTCCAACTTGGAACCTCCTCCCAAGACTTCTCGGGCCAAGGAGGTGTTCTCTGTGTCAGCAGGGGAAAGCTGGAAAAATTCTTGGCTCCGAGGTCAATCGCATACGTACATGCGTTGGAGGCTGCACTACAGGGCAGTAGACTGCTTGCTACTACAAAACGCGATTGTGCTGAGGAAACAGGCACTTATGTCCTTGTCTTGCTGACAACGTGCACCTCAGCGAGCGACTGCACAGGTGGCGAAATCGCTTGCATGTGGGCAACATGACACGAGTGGAATCGAGCGAACTGAAACAAATGTTAAGTATAACTTCTATCTGCTATAATTTAACCGTAAAGCATAAAATCGCTGAAACTTAATGATGAATCACTGTAGCGGACCCCTGAGCGACCTGGTTGCCTCCGATACAACGCTGTCCAAGTCTCTGGCAGTCTTGACGTCGTCCATGGAAACGCCAAAGTCGTCGCCGCTCATCTTGTCCAGAAAGTGACGCACGTCCAGGAAAAGTTGCAGTCTGATCTTGTCGTCGTCGGACGTCTTGCCCTGGTCGCCACCGACCTCTTTCGTTCCGCCTGCAGATTTGCCGTCCCGGACGCGTTTCAGCCTACGAGCAAATAGAACTTCGAAGTCGTCGCGTCCCCCAACAAGATGGCGAAGGCGCCTATATTACCTGCGAAGTGATTCCTCCATCTTTTGCACGGCCGCTAAGACGTCGGACACGTTGGAAAGGTATTGGGCGGAGAGGCGACGAAACACTCCCTGGAGACAAGTGTGAAGGATGGTATCTACCTCAGAGGCAGCAGTCTGGTGATCTCGCTTGAACGAGGTGATCGGGGCGAGCATAGAGATCACGTAGTTGCAAGGCTTGGAAGGCAGGTCGCGGTTAGTCCGCCGGTAGAGCCGAGGGATGTCAGACACCTGTATGTACATACGCAGAAAACGGTCCATTACCAATGGCAGTCCCAACGATGCTACGACTATCACACACGTACCTGCTTTAGGTAAGGCAGACACTTGTCGCTCAAGTGATCCACGATGATGTCTGAGAGCAGCGAAAGATTAGACTCCAGCTGGTCACAGCCCTCATCCAAGCTGCCTCTCAACGCATCTCTCTGCTGTGGCGCCAGCTCCTCGAAACGCGGGGCGATGACCTCGAAGAATATGCGGCCGGAGAGCTCCTTGGTCAAGAGGTTCACATCCAGCCACAGGCGGATAAGATCCTGCGGTCTGGACCTATAAGTTTCCTTCGACTTCTCTTCCGGCACAAGGCCAGTATAGGAAGACGACCTAGCGTGGCCTTTGTTCATCGCCTTTAAGTCCACCGTGGTCGCCGAGGACCTCAGCGCCTCCGTCTCCTGAGTGACGGGCACGTCTCCGAGACCCACGGTGAGGTCGGGTGCAGATCTCACACCGGTCGAAAATCGGGAGATGATCTGCAGAGTCAACTTCCAGAATTTATGAGCCAAGGCGTCAATGAACACAGATTCGCTCCAGCACTTCTCGATCGCGGTCATAGCAGTGTCAGTTGCTCTCAGCCTGAACTTGCAGCCTCCTTCGTCCTCCACCTTCTGGAAGATGTTCTGAATGCTGTTCTCTACGGGTAGGGCAAGCTCTTGGAACCTGATCTGGAAGTAGACTGGGAGATTCCAGCGACTGAGATATTGCTTGCAGGCCTCAGTCTCCCTAAAGGCGGCAACGGCGTCCACGGTACCGAGTTCCCTCTCGAAGTCTAGTAGAAACTCAAGGCAGGTTTGGTAGCTGTTGAAGAAGATGTTAGGGTTTCCAGCCGAGAAGATGTTGGAGATGTTCTCGTCTATTTGCTCCAGAACTTCGGGAAAGAATGCGCGGCAGAGAAAGTCGAACTCGCTGATGACCTTGGCTGAAGACGAAGTTCTATCGTAGTGACTATTGGTCAACATCAGAAGCGGGCCCAGATGGGTGGGCACTAGTTTCAGGACCTTTTGTAGGACACCCTGGAGACCCATGGGATCTTCCGCCAAAGCCTCCTCGCAGATGACTTCTTCTAGCGCCGGTCTCAGGATCTTGGTGCGTACGAGGCTCTCAGCATCCGAGATGCGATCGACAGTTGCGAAGACTCTTAAACAGCGCCTTAGGACTTCCGCGCCGCCCCCCTCGCTTGTGGACAGCGCGTCCAAAAGCTGGGATTCCAAAGATCCATGAAGGTGATCGCCGATGATCTTGAGACGCGGCTGGATTTCTTTGACGAAGGTAGACGCGCGACACTTGGACACGCAGAAGTTGAGGTGGTTGATCTCGGTGGCGACGCGCTCTACAAGATCACCTGACATCTCCACCGAAGGCGGTATTTCGCTGGACGATCCAATACTCAACCCCAGCAATCGCTCTATCTTGGCCAATGTATTAGAGATGTGCTCGAGGTTCTGCAGAGCCATCTTTTTACCGTACAGCGCCTCTCTTTGCCGCAACTTCTCCTGCAAGACGTCAAGCGTCTCGCCGAGCTCTCCTTTCACGTCAGCCACACGTTTTCGATATTCTATGAGTGGTTCCTCCAGCTTGTCGATACTCTGGTCCAGCCCGACGAGATTTGTGGAGAGATTGACAAAGTCGGCGTAGTCCTCGTTGATGAGCTCGATCATGGCGGACTGGAGAACCTTTAAGTAGACGCCGAGGTCGTCGCGGAGCGTCTCCAACGTGCGGGGGCGGCCGCTGGAGGCCGCGGCTGCTGCCGCGGACGCATGCCAGTCCGACAGGAACGAGTCGGCTGTGAAGGAGTCGGCTAGGAAGTCCTCTCGCCGGATAGTGAGACCCTGTGGACATGGTGGCACCACTGACGGCGACGGGGACGTCATCGCTCTAGTCGCGAGTTCTCACGTAGACAAAGATGAGGTGGGCGATGGGAAAGACGACAAGGAAGGAAAGGATGCGGAGGCCGCTGGGTCCGAGGGGATTCATATTGAGGACGCAAGGCTAAGAGCGATCGGGTTGCAGCCACGTCAAGACGTCATCCACGGCGATTGCTCTTACCCGACAGTGCACGGGCAGCTGCCCACCACTGTTTGTGACCAGTTGACTCAAGCATAAAATCTCCAAATATCGACAAAATTTGTCTGTCCTTCAACTGCACTGTGTAAGTGCTCTGGCATCCCATCACAACTGTGCTGGGAGCAGCACTGATTGTTTGTGGTTGCGGTGCAAAATTTCCATCCCTGCCATCAGTGCCGGCAAGGAGATCAACGATCTTATGATGAGCGAGAGCGAAGCCAACAAGACAGTCGCCGCTGCCGGCGACAGCATGGAGACGATGGAGGAAGACGCCTCAACGTCCGAGGCTAAAGAGGAGGAAGGATGCGAGGTAGCAGAGCCAGATGAAAAGACCGTTGAATCTCAAGAAGACATCGCTCAAGAAAGCACAGCTCCAGACTCCTCGAGCCAGATCGTCAACAGTGGCGCAGGTGAGAAGAAGGACGCTATGGAGGAAAAGGTCTCGGAGAACAAGGACGAGGTGAAGAAGAAAGATTCTAACGGCGGCCGCGGTTCCATGACCAAGGACGAGGAGGAGGACAAGTCTTCGAAGGGTAGCGTCAAGTCTCGCCTGATGCGGGACTACGTGTCCCGGTCGGACCGGGCACTTGTGGGTCGGGGTCTTTTCCATTGCGTCGAATGCAACTTGGTATTTGTGTCAATGCGCAGCGAGCAGCTCCACCGAGACTCCCAGCGTCATCGCGCCGTCTTCGAGAAGCGTCGCCGCCCAACAACGCCCTCCTCCTCCATGCACACGCCGTTCGTCTGCTATCTGTGCTGGCGCGCGTTCGACACCGATCGCGTCCTCTTTAAGCACTATTCCGGCGACGAGCACGTGGACAGGATGAAGCGCTACGGCGTCGAGAGGCTGCTCATCGACGGGAGGCCCGACGAAGAAGAAACAGAGCTCCACACGATGGTGCCTCCGGAAAGCCTAGAAGACTTCATCCTCCTGGAGGAAGTCCAGGGGGTAGAAGAAGAACCCGTGAAAGAGGACGACGTGGATCATTTACCCAAGGAAGGCGAGAAAGAAGCAGCTGACATTTCAGTAGACAAGCAAGTGCCCACCGAAGAAAAGTGTCAGAGCTCGGAATTGCCAGAAGCTCCTGATAAATCAGGTCCTGTCGAGTCGAGTCTCGACTGTAAAACTGAGAACGGCCAGGAGGAAGATGTCCAGAACGGGGACGTCACGAAGGTCTCTCTCGAGGAG
>JAAUXU010000682.1_pt1 | contig 18545 bp, 18 predicted proteins | sample 7278151 | NCBI WGS metagenome assembly JAAUXU01 (sample SAMN14350113, study PRJNA611818) | marine sediment metagenome | isolation source: surface marine sediment (1.8m) | place: French Polynesia: Moorea | collected 2018-08 | reverse complement strand
CAAGGCTCTTCAACGGGTACCAGACGAGAATGGAGTGCAGCAGCAGGAAAATGGTTCTTCACTGTTTGAGGATACCACATCATTCGAATTGAACGAGGCTCTGCAGAGCCTTGAGGGAGACCAACTGAAGAGAGATGGTGGTGGCGACGACTGCTACAGGGTGAGAAAAATGGGACGACGAGTGGGGACGCCTTTGATCGAAATTAAAACGGACGTTGGGGGTGTACTCACGCACAGTATGTCCGCACACTTGGTACGGGCAGCGCCTATTGTATGTTCCATGAGTACCACTTAGTATACGTAGTAGCAGCACCCAAGACGCAATTAACGCAGGCTCAACTTGTGGACAGGGACAGGTAATTATAGGCCCTCATTTACACAGCAGCACGACTGTAAGTACCTACTTGCGTCCCCATTCACTTTGTGCTCTCGTTCAAGGATGGAGGCAACGACCTGGATGAGGAAGAACTGGTTATTGCGAACTGCGTCGACGTCCATGCCGCCGAAGACGGTGGCGGCAGAGGACTTGAGACTCTCCTGGCGTCTCTTCTAGCCCCGGAGGAAGGAGAGGAGTGCGGAAATGTTGCGACAAATGCTGGAGCCACGGCTTCCGCGGGATCGTCGTCAGTATCATCTTCCGCGTGTCGTTTCCATATGCCCCTAGGGATACCGGCTGCTGCTGCAGAGTCCGGAGGTGAAAGCGCGCCTGAAAAATTGGAGAGGGGACAAATCTTTGCCGGAAGGGGGTCTTTAGAAGAGTTGAGAGAAGCTGAGGAAAAGCACCAAGAGAACGGACAACAGGTGAGTGAGCAGAGGAAGAGTGACAAGCTGGGGGCTATTTGGTGCAATAATAGAGTCTTTCTGTCTGCTGCAACATATACACGCCTTGCTACCTTCATAGTATGATAAGTGATAAAGCTGCGACCAAGTTGAAATTGGTTGCGCACTGCGCAGTATTGGTGTGGCACAAATAGTCCCAGATGATCCCTTCTCCAGTTCTGCTTGGAACTCACGCCACTGTCTCCGTTTCTTGGTACGACTTGGCCCAACAGGTCGATGAATGGACTGGTGGTGTAGTGGAACAGAAAGTACTCCAGCTCTAGCTACAGTGCGTTCTGCTTTTTGCCACGTGCAGCAAAAGCCACTATGCCATAAGAAACTTCACAGGTGTTATCACGAAGTGGTGTTTAAAACTGCAGAATTATGAAAACGTGAGTTCCTTTCCGTAAAGCCACTGCTTCAGCAAAGATAAGATCCATTCGTGTGATCGATGTACCACGTACGATGCCAACTCAGTGGACTTCTTAGACGAGGGATGCTCTCTCAGCTTTGTCAATCAACCTATCATTTGCGTCACAATGAGGTTTCTCGTCCTCGCAGATCTTTCTTTCTTGGCTTTTTCAGACCTCGATGTAAAGGGATTCTTTGTGAGAAGTAGCACTGGAGGGGGAATTGTGTCGAGAGGGGAGGGTGAACAAAAGCGAGGCAAAGGAGAGATAAGATTTTTCAGTCGTCTGTACTTAGGTTATAAGTACGAACGTAGGAGAACGAGTATCTCAATGACTTGACAGCCTTCCTAAGACTCCGCAACATTCTAAGGCAAAAATGTCTATTCTTAGAGCCAGATACGAGACCCTAAAAAGTATCTGATTTTAGTAAGTGCCATCAGGACATTTCTTCAATGTGTCCATGATATATAAGTATATCATCCTTATTGCCTGTACGAGAGTCGACAACTCAATCGGTCTTGGCCTCGTTGAAGGAGCAGTTGGTTGTCATAAATTTTTGCGCGTTGTCCCCGCTGAAGTGAAAGGATATTTCTGAACCTTTCAATAGCAGCATTTCAAGTGGGGCAATACGTTAACTTTCTAATATTTGACGGACCCACTCCAGCTGGAAAGTCACGTTCAAAACAGAGTCAACAACAGTCTCTGTCAACAGCGAAAAACTGTAAAAGGCCGAGATGCTGAACAGTAAGTGCAACATCTTTTTGTTATTTGATCACATGTGACTCCAAAGTCTGCCCTCTTGCTATGCCCAGTAGAGTACACGTACACAGGACACGGGACAAATCCAGAGCACGTACATACGGGAAAATAATGTATACGCCTTCGTACACGTACTGTGCTGTAGTTACTCAAGGTGCTCCCATACTTTGCAGGACCCTTACGCAGCTCTCACCTTTATGTGCTCGCCATCAACATCACCTTCACCCTCCCTGACGTCACTGGGCTCAACCCAATGGAGCCCCTCATTGGCTTCTTCATCATCTTCCCCCAATTCGTCATTTCTCGTCTCCTCCTCATCGAATTCGCCGTGGAGTTCCTCAGTCTCTTCGATAGCGAACGCCTCCCTGCTGATGCCACTGCCCTGTGATCCTCACGAGCGCACCTGCAAGAAGCTCAGCGAGACGTGGTCATCTTCGCCTCCTTCGTATTGGAGCTCTTCCTCTTCCACGGGTTCTTCCTCCTGCAAGAGCCTCCCTTTGTCGCCCTCCACGGCGTCTGAGACCTCATTGACTGAGGGAGTGATTCCATCACAACAGAGGTAAGCAAAGAGAATGCCAAGCATATAGTTCAGAGTCATTGAGTACCTATACTTTAAATGACCAGTGGGGTAGGCAGGCAGGCAGGTTCCGCTATCTTAATAGTATGTGAGTACCATGACTGAAGCAGCCGGTGGTGGCACAATGGCACCCATACAAGGCACGGCAGCAGTGTGACATTTCCCCTGTAGGCACATGTGGGCGGCACCATCACATGTGCTCACATGGCGACCTGAAAGCGAGGCACACCGATTACGATTCCCAAGGAATTGCGTCGATGGGAGAAATGGCGTAAGTGCTGGAGGAGTCTGAAAGCTCCATTATAAAAAGATATGAGATTGCATTTTTGGTCTTCTCTGTGAAAGTTGACTTTGCTGTAGCAGTTGGTAACTGGCGAGTTCATTGGTGGGGATTCTGACTGAATGTGATGGTGCAACAAATGTGTTGAAGATGTACTTCTCGACACGCACCTGTAGTTTTGATACTGGCCGTAAACAAAAGCTAAAGGCCTTTACGTTCCGTACTATATATACCTATAAATATGCAATATTTATAAGCACCTCTTCCACGCACAATGCGTATTGGTCCATACGTCAGTGCAGTGCTGAAGCACACTGGGTATCCACATTTAATCAATCTATCCATCAAGTCCACGCACGAGTGGGTATCTCTCCACACCAGCACCAAAGCCATCGTGCGAAGCTCTTGGCACTTTTGATGTCACAATAGATCAGCACGCAGCTGACATGCATGTACGTGTTTAATGAGGGCTCTCAAGTCCTTTTGTGACATGAAATGATAAATGGCACTGGTAATTAATGTGACGTCCCCTGGTGTGCGATAGCGACGACTTCGCTTTGCCCAACTTCACAGTCGCCAGCCCGAGGCGTTGTCAGTTCGTAGAAGTGTCTCCGTATGAATGCGTTGCGGACTTATGTAAGGCACAGTAGTGTGTACTCAAAAAAAAGAAAAATCAATGGCAAAGTGTCCGTCCTCCAACCCTCGACACCACCCTGCGTATGAACTGTTCGTCGACATGTGATATATTGAAAAACCACGACATAGGCAATAGTTTCCGAAAATTTAACTACACAAAATACCCGTAGCAATGTAAAAAATTACACGCAGAAACCTCCACTGGAGTCAATGACATTCAGAGCTCCACTAATTCTTCTTGCAAAACGAACTGGTTTAGAACATGTCTTTTGACAGCAACCAAAGTTGTCAGGTGAATAGGATTAATGATGGAAACCTATTATTCTCATCTTTAAGGTCATGCAGGACCAGAGCAGCTTAAAGCTGTGTTTAACGCCCAAACAGGATAAAATATCCAATTTGTGACAACTGAAATAGTGGCAGACTTGTGACCACTTCATATATATTCACTTTTGGCAGGGCAAAAAACGACAAACCTCTGACAGCCATCGCACTCCATCGGCGACGTGGGGCCGAGTCCCTGCGCTCCCTGAAGGCCCTTGTGTGCAACCACCACGCGCAGGGCCACACCTACAAGGAGACAGCCCGAGCCTTCGGAATCCATCACTCCACCGTCTCTGGGTGGGTCAAGAGCAGGAAGATGATTGGCTTGGAAGAGCGCGATGTCTCATTGAGACGACCAAGGCCCGACGAGCTCTTTGTCCAGTGGCTGACTTCTTGTAGGGAGGTTGAGCTGAGCGCCAAAATGGTGGACGAGAAGCTGGACGAGCTGCTGGGCGGAGGCGAAGAACTGGACAAGCTCGAGAGAAGGTGCAAGTGGCTCGTCAGGTGGAAAGAGAGGTAAAACACGCACTCCGTTGTAAGTACAGTATGACCAAGCAAGCTCAAAAGCATTGCCTGCTTGATTCGCAATTGTGTCATTTCGCAAGAAAACTACTTGGTTACCGATAGAATCTCGTTCCGCTGCCTCACGTGCTCTTGTCGCTATCCTTCACCATCATGCTAGGAATAATGAGGTCGCATTTGCTATTATTTCATTGAGTATCATTGTGGCCTGCAGCAGAGCCCACGCGAGCTTGTGGTCACCGACCATGCAGCTTGCATTTTGTCCGCACCACTGAGCAGGAATATACGGCATCGGTGCCTCATACAAATCTTATTCGTCTTCTTCAGACGCCAGGAGCGCCAGTACGTTGAGGGCATGGAGGACGACATGCACGCCAGACGCGACGCCCAGAATCTCTCCTACCCGGCCAGGTTCAAGCTGGAAGTTGCTCTTTACGCACGACGCCACAGTCAGTACGCCGCTGCAAAAGTCTTCGCCGTGGCGCGCAGGCGCATCTTTGACTGGGTGCGCCAGATTAAGCGTCTGGAACATCAGTGCAGCCTTACTACCGAGGAACGAACAGAGCGGTCCCAGGATCACGAGGAAACCTCCCCCACGTCTGGCGGCCGAGGTCCTCGAGACAGAGACGTCGACGTCAAAGTGTACGAGTGGTTCTGCGCCAAGAGGGAGGCCGGGCAAAGGCCTAAATCGAGTCAGGTAAGCGCACAATCTAAGCTAAGCAGTAGATACACACCTAAAGCTAAAACTTTGCCGGCTTTCTTCCACTTTAAGAGACAGAGACAAAAATTAAATAGAAGAAAGTATACGTTTTTTTAGCAGTAGTCACTTCTGCCTGCACAGACTTAGGCCAGCCAGTCTTTCCCTCTCTCTTAATTAGACATTGTGGACGTCTGGTGAGTGTGTCCGTAGCTTTCTCCAGGCCCGTTTATTCAAATTAGCTTTAGCAACTGTCGAGAGACAAGTGACTGTAAGGGTACAGTGGAAGTGCAGTTTGGTTCATCACGTCCAGACCTCGGAACAATGTGATTTTGTCGCAGACTGTTCAAACCGCAACTCTGCCCGTTCTGAAATCAGCAGATCTTATCCCGCGCTGTGGCAAAGGCAGTTCGTGATATGATCACTGCCCCCCCCCCCGGCCTATGATCACGTCGTCTGGTCACACTGTACGTACGAAGTCGCTTTTAGCTATTCTAAGTCTGCCGGCAAATCAGCGTGTGGGAGAGCATGCATGATGCATGGCTTTTGTCCTGGCTGCCGTCACTCACTTTTTAGTCAATCTCATTGTTGTGATGAATCTGGAGGAAAGTTAACGCTGTAATTGAGTACTCATCTCTTTTGATCTCCTCGTGCTTGAGAGTGCTTACTTCCTAGACTCTTAATTGGTAAGGAGAAGTGTGGGTGTGCACGCATTGTCTTATAAACCGAGCCTGAAGTTTTAGGCTTAATAGACAGGAGTTTTTCTCCAAACTTTATCTCAGGACAACTTTAACCGCCAACGTCTGCACGAAGAGTGCATGTTCATGGGGGTCCGCACTTCATGGAAAAGCACCAAAAATGATGCACAACGCTCTTTTTCCCCCCTTAACTGTAGGTCCAAGCTGAGGCTCGCGCCCTATACCGGAGTTCAGGGCACTCTGACATGAAATGCTCTTATGGCTGGTTTAAACGCTGGTCTCGGCGCTTCCAGCTTGGACGGCGCTTCTCTTACGATGAGGAGCTGCTTTCCAGGATCTTGCCCCATCTGGACGCCAACGAGGGGTTGACGCAAGCGCAGCTGCAGGACATCGGCAGGCAGGTCGTGGGCAGAGAGGAACCCGACTTTAAGGCGTCGGCAGGATGGGCCATGAGGTAGGGCATACGAGTATCGTGTTACACTGTACGCATGTAGGCATAGGTTTGGGCCGGTACCATAACATGAGATGCGTGCCGTGCGTGTATCGCATGGCCGCAATTAAGAGCCCATCTTATTAACTGACCCCACTGTAGGCTCGCTTTCGAGTGGGCCTCTTATCCCACAGCTTAAGACTGAAAATTCAACGCTCTGGTGAGTTTCAATGGAGCCCACTCAAGCTATGCACCAGTCAGTCGGGAAAGCCTCCGAAACACACGCAACCTCATTCAAGACTCATTTCTGAATTATGCCTACGATGTGGGACTCTTACTCTAAATAGGGCTCTAAATCGCGATCATACTATTCGGCGTACGTTGTGAGTGCGGCACAATGTGCATCGCATAAAACGCAATGGAGTCAAGCTTCGCGTAGTCACAACAATTGGGAACACTTGACGACAAGAACGTTTGTGACTTTGGAGGAGGTTTCATGGAGTCAGCAGAGCAGTTGTGTACTGAACCCCGTCTAAGATGCTTGATTCGACGGTTGGCTGTATGCCATCCTTTTTATCGCAGTCAGCCTTCGATATGACCACCCTTGACACAGTCAGAAACGTTCAGTACAATTAGAACTGCTCTGCGGGCTGATTTTTTACGACACAAAACCTTCTCCAAAGTCTCCAAAGCTTTCGATATCGTCCAGTTTCTCTTGTCCCCAAACATTTTGAAGATATCGAAAGTTGACCGATTCTCTTACTGCCAGTAGAGAATACGACACGTGCATGCGGTACAGATGAGTAAAATAAGTGTAGAAATAACGTTACGTGCATAGTTACGAGTGTGCGTCTTTGTATCCGGGCGGTTCATTCTTATCAGATTCTGTCGTCGCCATCGACTCCTTCTGAACCCGAGTCTCTCGCCTCTGGCTGCTCCATCTGAACTCCATCAGACAGATTCGGGTTTTCATCATTCACCCGGTCACATGGACTTTTCTCATCCCCGACTGCCAATTCAGCTGGAAGAGCAGGCGACCAAGTTCATCGCGAGGATCCATCAAATCGCCGACGCCCTCCCGGTTTCTCGAATAGGGTGCATGGACGAGCTGTCCTTCAATTTTGCTCACGTCGACGGTTCATCTTCAGCCAGAAGCCGAGACCAGAAATCCACTACAAGAGCCTCAGTGTTGCTAAGGCACGCGGGCATGGCCAATGCCAAGGCCGTCGTGTTGTTGGCCGCCACGGGTGATGGGACGCTGCTGCCACCCCTCGTAGTGACCAAGGTATGCGTCTTCAACACGTGGTGCAGTCAGCATGCGAAAAAAGATCTCGTGCCTTCACACACATACACATCTGACTGCACTTCAAGTGCACAATAAGCAGTGTACATAAGTAAGAAGCGCACGCTGCTCATCTCTTTGATCATCAACATTTGCCCTCTTTGACGTTCTTTCTCGTCTCATGTCGATGAGAAAGAAAGTGGCAAGAAAGTTTGAAAAGTTGCTTGGAGTGTCTGCCCGGTAGACGTGTAATAGGAACATGTGGTGAAATATTCAAGCACCTTTTCTATGGGTGCACCTTCTCATTGGTCAGGCTGTATCAACGTTCAAACTTGGGGAAAAGACTGTGAACTAACCTAACTCGTCCTGTCTCTTCACTTCGTATGACGCATGCACAGGAAAAATGCTGGTTTAATATCGCTAATGTCTCTCTGCATATAAGAATGAATATTGAAGAGCGTTGTCGTGTTTTTTATGGGCTGCCATGTAGATACGTTTCTTCACCAGCCAGCCCGTTATCCTACTTTTCTTCTTTCCTGTGCAGTAGAGAGATGCGAACTTCTTGCTACATGCTGAATTCATCTGCCGGCGGTTCCTGACATGAAAAATGGGCCCGACAAAGAGTTAAGAGAGGCTGAGAGGCTCTAGTAATGAAATGAGACCGTGCTGGAACCCTTGGTGCTATATACCCACCATTCTGAGCATGAAAATATGGTTACCTCACGTCAGCCTCAAATAAAAGTTTCCATTATCCATCTGGGTTTCTTTCAGCCATGATTACTCCACAGCGTACGGACGTAAAAGAACACTTGCAGTTACGTACGCAATATACGGATCCCTGAGTATGAATCAAGATGTCCGAGTGTGCGAGCGGCAAGAAATGCGACTATGTTTTGCAGTCTGTCTCTCACTCCTAAGGCGACCTGCGTACACGTAGTTGTCCGGGCGGACTTTGAAGTCGTCTTGCAAGGCTTTGGTGTAAAGTGCAGTTTTGTGGCCTGCGCTGTTGTCTCAAAGTGCAAGTGCATTTGCCGTTTGCACTCCTTTTCCTTAGACTGGGCTTCTGGTACGAGAGCAGAGTGTTCATAAAGACGTCGTATGGCCAGAGAGCTCGGAAGAATCTGAAACTAAGATATATAGTATGTACGAGTGCGTCTACGTCGAGGGACACCCACGAATATGGACCCCACTATGCGCAGTTCAGTGCACTTTAGATAGGCGAAAAACTGCGATTATCAGCAGTTACCTTATAAATGCTTATGGTCTCTCTAATAGCATTTTGGATGAGCCATTTTCTTCAAGGAAAGCACAGAGGTTTACTTATGAGAACAGGGTACAGCATTCACGGAGTGTCCGAAACTGGAGTTTGACTCCAATCTGAATTGGAATCAAATTGGAATCTCCTTCAGGCTGTTGTGAACTACAACTCTTTTCATATCCAAGTAAAGAAAACTGTCAGCATTTAAGAATTTGCGATTTTTGGAGACTCATCTGAGTGCAAAGAATTTGACTTCTCGTCCAGAATACACTTGTGACAAGTAGCTGAAAGAGGAGATTGCAGTTTACATTACACATCCACCCATAACTTTTGAGGCTGAGCAGTGGCTTACAGTTCTGATTTGCTTAGATCTTGTGGGTTTAGGAAGCACAAGCCAAACCCCTTGGAATATTTTTTGGGTGAAACTACATTTTCTGACACTCAGGGAGAAGTTTGTTTGGTAGCATGAGCAGTTTGAGATGTTCAGTGCTGTATTTTTGAGCCCTGGCTGGTAATGGGGTCAAGAAAAAGAAACGAAGCATGCAGAGCAATAAAGGATCAGATTGATGTGACAGAGAACAAAGTGTACTTGCGAAACGGGGAGAAAATGCCATGAACAAACGTGACAATTTCAAGATATTGCGATCGTTTGATGGCTTCACGTACAAAAAAAATCTGCTCGAATTGGCTGAAAGTTGAGTTTATCCAAAGGACATGATAGCTTCGCGTGATAATGCGATCCACAGCAAACTAGAAGTTGGCAATAGATTCTTCTGGACCCCATCCTACCAAAAACCGTCTACAAAGCTTGTACCACTAGAAAGCTGTCGACGTCGTCGTCTTTGCCGACGACAAAACTTTTCACAGAACTTTGTCATCATCATACATTTTAATCGCGCTACCTTTCTTAGAATTATGAGCCAACCCAATCTGAGTCCGACAAGCATCATCTGTTAGTTTCCTCTCACACCGTGACTCAGTGGCTAACCATGGTCTGGCTCAAGCACGTGGGTGGTGGAAAGAGCTTGGTGCTGTGGGATTCCTTCGCTCCTCACCTGGAGGTGTCCTCCTCCATGGACTTCGACGACGTCTTAACGGAGTCGATGCCACCGGGCTGCGCCATCAGACTGCAACCTCTTCTTATGGGCATCAAGCACAAGTTCAAGGTGATTGAATACAATGTCACAAATGTTAAATACATGTGCGTTCATCGTATCCACTCGCTGGCAAGTGTATGGTGGCGTGAATGAGTGATTGGTAGCCTGGAGAGAATTAGGGGTTCTTTTTTACTTAAAATAAAAAAAAGTTTCTTCTAGAATGCCATTTAAGCCAAAAATTACTTATTTAGCAATTTTCAGCTAAAGATGAGTTCTTCTTGAGTATCTTAAACGTCATGTGCAGACACAAGAAGGGATACGGAGACTGATGACCGACGTGTCACAAACGTACGTGTACGTACAGTACTTACTAGCCGTGATGTCCAACTCAACCCCTGCCTCCAACTATGGTCAGGGTTGCCAGACATTTGGAGAACTTTTTGCTAGTTGAAGCGTTGAAGCGGTTCAACATGACTTGCGTCGGCTCAAAGTGCATGAAACAGTTCTGGCCGCTCTTTGGGAAGATTTGACCCGAATCCCCCCGCATTTGCAGAGTGGCAGTCTACCTGTGGATTGTACCGATATGGGCAAGCATAAACTTTGCTTCCAGAAAGCTCTAGCAAGCAGGTGACTTTAGAAGATATAGACAGCAAATGCCTTAAGGTCATCAGAACAGCGTTTTCTTCGTTGCACACTTAGCCTCAGCTAAGATGTGCTCGTCTGAGCTAAGAAATTGTCTCATTGTCTTAATAACAGCTTCCACATCTTGGGATGCTTTCCCTGCTCTAGCAGACTCTTGACTGTCTCTTTTTTACCTGAAAAGGCTTCTTCAGACGACTTCACATCTCTGGATGTTTTCCCCCAAAATACACGCTCAAACTGAAAAGAATTCATGGACAAACAAAATATAGGACTCTCGTAAAAAAAAAACAGAAAAAGGTGGCCCCCTGAACAGAGACATGGCACTAAAGTGTGTCTGACACTTCTTGCATGTTCAAATTACCTACGGAAAATATGACCTCCGTCTTACCTTGGTTGGAAAGTCGTCAGGCTTAAGATCTGTCAGGAGTTGTGATTGTCTGAGGCTGCAAATGCTTCAGGGGTCAATGAGCTGTCGTCACTTGGAGTGGGCCACTGGATACATGAAAGAGCATTGGCACTTCATTCCAAATGTTGGCCTATTTCTGACCAGCGCCTTCATGAATATGCATTCATCCAGGTGCTCAGCACTGGTGAAGATTGTCACTGCAGTACTTTGTTGTCTTTATGAGGTCAACATCTCCAGAATTCTGAATCCCTTTATTCTGACAACTACGTCGGCATGGAGGAAATGGGAAGAATACTTAATTGGAGCTGCTATTGTTGGAACAGTTCATGGCTGCACAATATTTACCTTTTCCTTTGTTCCCCATGTTGCTCACGACTTGAAAACACACCAGACCAACTCACTATTCACAAAGTAGCAAACCACAGTAGGTGCAAATAACTGTTTGTTTAAAAAAGTGAGACTCTTTTCACGCACTAATTTTCAGCACGGTCATGTTATGCCATAATTAATTACATGATGCGAGTGAATTGAATTTTAAAGTGAAAAAGGCCTTATTTTTGATAAGTACAACGTTTGTTTTGCGCATTCACCACACCCCAATTACGGTACATTAATCCCCCTAAGAAATCAGCTCTAGAATGTTGACGTTATCAGTGAAGGCGGCAGACTCCCCCCTAAAAAAAAGACATGGAAAAAGTAACCTCTTCTCATGCGTGTTTGCTTCACACCTTCTCACTTTTCGCTGCATTCTTCAGGATGAAAAAGTGGATGCGTAAAAGAAAATGATTGCCCCAGTCCTGCGTTTAAATCTTCAGAATGTTACCATCAACATGTACGTAAACCGTATTTTGAAAGTCAGGATGCTGCAATTTTTTTGCGCCCTCTGTAGCTTTCATACCTCGTTCACGGCCGAGGTCCACAGCGTCAGGCTTGCCATATACCAACCACTCACGCAACCTTATATAAGTCGCCACGCTGGTGATCCCGTCCAACAGGTCCAGGAATAAGTGAGGCATGTGTTTCCACGCACCCCTCTCTCATTCACACACCTTAACCGGACCTAACATGAGTGACAACCTGAGCAACTGCACCGATTTTCAGGGGTGGTGTTAAAAGAGATAGATTACTTGAGTAACAGCTGAAACAGTCGATCTATATTTTGTCTCTCGGTGTCTGCTTCATGGCTCGGGGATCTTCGACAGCTTCCGGCTGTCGCCCCGGGCCTGCCTGAGATGAGCATTAATCATAGGGATGTATTCTATGCTATTATCTGTTCTGTGGCTTTGAACATGCCTGTGTCTTTCCTCGGAAATTGAGACGTGTCTCAGCTAGAATCAAGTCGTAAATGGTGCAGGAGTCTCGGAAAATCAAGACCGAAACTTCTGAGTGTCAAATCCTTAGTCCTTACTGACACTTGGGACAGTCGGACCTAAGAGAGTAAAAATAATTATGATTTGTGAGGGCAACTTGTGACAGGCCTACTAGAAAGTGAAACAAATTCTAATAGACCTGAACCTTCACTTTTTCCGTAAATTTTCACCTATGCAAAACTTTTTTGGCACCTTTAGCTCACCATAAAAGTGCCTCAAGCACTTGCAGAAATTTTTGCTTCTCCCTGGGCTTAGTGACCCAGTGTACACTGCTGTGCACGAGTGAACGTCCTTCACCAAATTAGGAGAAATCGTAGGATAGAAGTAGCATTTTATGTTTAAAAGTCTCGGAAAGTCCTTTAACATGCACCGGTACGTGCTGCTGCATGTGAGTAAACTTTTTATTAAATGAAAAAAAATAAAAAGTGTAAGTTCCTCATTGTTGCAGTCACATGCATCCCGTTTAGAGCGGGGCAATAGCCGTAGAGGTTTACTTTTGGACGAAATTGCATATTAAAGGGAGCGCTGACGAGTTCAATAAAAAAAGCCCACTACATACGAAAGATTTCCACGACAGAGCTCGAGTATGCTCACTTCTGCATTCGCTGTACGTACAGGGTGGAGAGGACAAAATACAACTTTTGCTTTTGAGGCCAAGACAAAAGTGCGCCAGGGAGAGGATGCCTGAGGCCAATAGGGACTACAGAACATTGAGTGAAGACCGTGTCCAAGGGGAAATACTCAAAGGAGAAGACAAAAAAGGCTGGTTCTCGGCACTGATATGGTGTAAAAGAGTGCCCAGTATATCAGTCCCGAAACCTGACCTTTTTTTTCTTCATCTTCGTCTCTTGTTTGGACCCTTGTGTACAGTAGCTTCTCCAAGTTGCATTTGGCCGTGTGTATGTATACACGCGTGAAAGAAGAGGTGAGGGGCGGGTCAGGGAGGGGCGTGGCGTGGCAGGGTTAAGTGAAGAGGAGTGACTTGGCGACGGTAAATGTGCTGTGGGTGTCAGCGCGACTTGGATGGAGGAAGAAGCTGTAAGGAAGAAGATTTGGTTTTCCTCCCCCAGCAAAGATTAAACGTCACCTGTTGTGACGTGCTCCCATACCAGAAGTATATAGCCTGCTACTATCCTAGAAGAAGTTACTTACTCTGCATATTTGGCACAGTAGCGCCGAAAACGCAGCAGCTCCCGTACGCACATGCTTCCCCTGTCAAAAAGAGGAAAGTTGGTGAAAAAAATTGCACACAAGTTCTCACCCAGAAGTTCCTCCTCTTTAGAAAATCGGAGAAGAATTTGAAGTAGAGCTGATTCCTTCTCTAGACGGCTAATTTCCTTCGTCAGCCCAAAGTTTTCATTACTAAAAAAATACCCATATTTTCAGTCCATTGTTGACAACCTGTATCTGTCGAGAAGAGGCAGCGAACAGAATAATCGGCCTCCTGTGTTGGATGACATCGTGCAGTGGGTGGATCAAGCCTTCCAGACTCTCCGGCAAGACAAGGTTTGGATCCATCCATTTGACTACTAACGAGCATTCACAATCTAGCTGATTGTCTTGCAGAAGTTCATCGTGGATTCGTTCGTGCGTGCCGGAGTCCTCCAAACGGAAAAAGTCAAGCTGTGGAACGAGACGCCAGCAAGAGTATAACAAAGCAAGAGCCAAGGTACACTTTTCCTACGCTTAAGGTCATCATCGTTGCAAGGAACGACACATTTCATTCTTGCTGTGATCCTGTTTTATGACGCTACTTGAACGTAGAACAAGCGGTTATAGTTATGACTTGACGTCGCATGAAATAAATCTCACGCCTGCAATAAATGTAGGTTTTGCTGCACTGGACCGGAGCTTTCCGTATCTGGAGAGAAATAACGGTGCGCGCTGTGGAAGAAGAATGGCGTTGTTCCACATGCACTCTGAGCATGAATTTGTTCTGTTCAAGATCAGTGACGTGGGGTCCCTTCATCTCTTAAGCTCGTCTGGCCACCAGGAGTGGCGCAGAGCCGAATCGAGTCAGGACTTTGGCGCCCAGGGAGACTAGGAGAGCCAAGGTGGCGCCGTTGGCACGCCGACGAGAGATGTACAATGCTGTCTGTCCGTCTAAAGTCCTGTTGAGTGCGAGGGAGTATGACGTTAACATCGTGCTGTGTGATATGCAATAATACACTTGCCGCACCTGGCGTTGAGGTTGGCCCCGTTTTGAACCAGCACCCGGATGACCCCGTCATGGCCATAATAAGCTGCTATGTGAAGAGGCGTCCAGCCGTCGGTGGAGGGGATGTTAGCCTCCAACATGGCCAGGTCAAACAGTAACCGCGTCGTCTCGCTTTGATTTCCGGCGGCGGCGGCCCAAAGTAAGGAGCGGTTGAGTTTATCAAGGTGGGTGGCGTTGGCGCCTGGAAATCAAGATGAGTCGTGGTGAAATGAATCTGAACATGCATGAGTCTCCACACACATTCAACCTTGATGAGATAGCTAAATTGCAATCAATTTAAGCTAGCAGTCACTTCATATGTACATACGTGCATGAGGTGTACTAACGGAGCGGTACGGACAGTTGACACATACGACAACATTTGCCTTTCCTCAGTGGCTGCTTGATGATACTGAACCACCGCTAAGTGAGGAACCTTCCAGGTTCATCTGGAACGCTCACGGTCTCTGAATTACTGTATGCCGGAGTTTTTCTAACCTGGCCTGGAAATTTTCAAATGTGTCGCTGCAAAAGCAATATTCTTGCTGATTTTCCATCAGGTCTGACGTAGAGCAAATCCTAAGCATACCAGCAAATGTGTCCAACAATGGTTCAAAAGGAAAAACATTCGAGTGTTGGAGGGGTCAGTTCAAAACCTGAATCTTAATGCGATTGTGGACAACACTGAAGAGGACTGTTGAAAAACGTCATCTAAAGAATCTGGGCGAACTCAGCTTATGGTAGTTTGCAGTTGAAGAATGAGTGAAGATTCGTCCCAAGACCTGCCAAAATGTCGTATAGAGCTACTGCTCCGATGCTGTCAAAACAGCTGAAGGCCACGCAACACAATTTGGAATCAAATGTACGTAAACTTTTTAAAGTGGGGAAAACGCTTTTTGTTCATCCTTGCTTAATTTGCTGCTCCTGCTTTGAACATATCTTGCACATTGTTCAGCTTCATTGTCAATTGGAAACTCATGGTACAGCCTAACAATGGCTAAGTTTCAAAGGAACATACTGTCGTGTGTAAACTTTGGGACTCCACTGGATGCGACACGATTGTACCTAAGTTCTTGACTGCTGAGCCAATGTCATTGGACTTTTACTCAGCAAGAAATTACGACAGTCCGACTCTACCTTTCTCCAGGAGGTACTTGATCACTTCCTGTCTGCCAAAGTAGCAAGCCCAGTAGAGAGGAGTGGCACCGGCCTTGTTCGCTGCATTCACGTTTGCAACAGCCTTTTCTACTAGGAGCGCCACAACTTCCTTATTTCCTTGCTGTGCTGCGATGTGAAGAGGAGTGAATCCCTCATTCGAAGAAGAGTCCACCTGCAATCCAGGGGCCAATTCCAACAATGCCTCGACGGCCCCGACGTGTCCGTAGTAAGAGGCGGCGTACAGCGGAGTCATGAGGGAATCGTCAGCAACATTGGCGTCAGCCCCGTGTCTAAATGCCACACAACGCTTATTCAGTGAAATTCGTGATATCTCTAAATATGTCTTTGTAATTCCACTTACTCCAAGAGATACGTGATTGACTCCGTCCTGTTCCTCTTGGCTGCGCAGTAGACTGCGCTCTGTCCGTCACTGTTCCTCGGGTTCAGATCTGCGCCCAGCTCGATCAAAGTGGCCAAGACCTTCACGTGACCACGACAGGAAGCCACGAAAAGGGGAGTCCTGTGGCGCTCGTCACCGTACTCCAGCAAGGGACGTCGATAAACTCTGCAACTCCGCTGGCGTTTACTAATGGTTAGACAAAAAAATCCACTGCTTTACTTGGCCTTTTCAACGAGGAGCCGAACTGCATCAGCATGACCAGCAGCACTGGCGACGAAAAGGGGAGTCTGCCCAAGGTGGTTTACGTCTACTGCATCGTCTTCTTCGGGACTGTGATCAATCAATAGGCGAATTACCGATAAGTGTCCCTCCTGAGCAGCGGCGGACAGGGGACTAAAGTCGTTGCCAAAAGACCTAAGCTGAAAAGTTATCCTCATAGCAAATGCATCATCATCTGTATTAAGACATAAAATGAAAATTTTGAATTTCAACTGACTATGTCAGATTCGTCACTCAATATCAAATTCCTTGACCTGAAGGGATACAAAAGGAATCTTGGAACAAGCTCGCCGGTTAAAGAATGACCTAGCCAAGGTATAAAATTCACCATTTGTTTGTTCGTGATGCGCGGCCGAATCACTGAATTGATCTGGACCAAATTTGGCATGGAGCGATCCTTTTACCCGGGAAAGATCATACGGAGGGTAAAATCTGATCCGGGGTCCCCCGGACGAGTAACTATGGCACTCAAAATCGACACTTCCGTTTTTGGGGCTGAATGAAGGCGTCTCATGAGAAAGTTCATAAGATAAAAAAGAAACCGTTCAGCATCCATCCAAAATGGAGGAGTGAATGAGGCTAGATCTAGCCTCATTCGGGATTGAAGGTTGTGTGGTTGCGATGGCGCGCCTTTACGTCAAGCCCCCCTAGGGCATGGACTGCCCGACTCGAGCGACTTGGAGTACTCAAAACATATGGACTCGTGTTTTGCAGTTCAGTAAAGCCGACCACAGCCGGGCACATCAGCTAGTCAAGTAATGATGCATAGCTATAGTCATGCGAGCTCGTCTCACCTTAATACTCGCTCCTGAGTCCAATAGAACCTCGACTGCCTTGCTGCTGCCATAAAATGCTGCCACCCAAAGCGACGTCTTCCCATCCTTGTCTCTGGCATTGATATCGGCGCCAGAGACCAATAACTGGCGCACGACATCGGCGCGGTTGGCCAAAGCGCCAAAATGTAACGGCGTCTCACCTCCACGCGCTGCAGCGTTTGGATTTGCTCCGAACAGAAGCAACAGACGAAGGATGTCTAGATGACCTAAAAAAAGTAGAACATTCGTTCAGATTGCTTTTCACAGAAATTTAATAGTTGCGTCCACTTGACGGCACAACTATGAAATAAAGTAAATATTGTAGCAGTTACAACATTCCACTCATTCAACAATGGACTCGCTCAATAAAGACATCAAGCGTAGAGTGACTTTTATCTTCTTTATAAGAGTGTCCCCACTAACTAGTGGGGATATTATGAGAAGAATTGTTGAGAGACTTTATTTTGCCTTTGTATCTTTGTACCCTTCCGCCAGTTCACACACACGCTGCACTCAGTATGTTCCACAGCTTTCTCTTCGTACCTTTGAAAGCTGCTGTGTGAAGGGGCGTGAATCCATTCCTGTTTGTTCCGTCAGGATCTGCGCCAGATTCCAGCGCCTCCCTGACAACGTCGCGATCGCCATCTAGGCTGGCAAAGTAAAGCTCGCGATCGAACACTCTTCGCAGGGCCTTCTGCACTGCCTTCTCGTGGTCGTGGTCGTCATCGCCGCCGTCGTTACCGTCGTGCTTCTGCTGCATGTTCTCCCTCGCCCTCATTGACATCTGCCTCTGGTGCCGCTCGGTGATGTCCAGGACGTCGGCGACGACGGCGATTTCTGATGTATAAGTGCAGAAATAGCGATTAATGGCACCGTCTCCGTCCAAAATGTCATATTTACACACGTGTTCCTAGCAGAGTGCCGATTCGTCAGTACTTTGCGCGTGGAAACTCATTTTCAACGCTTAATTGTGCGACTTTTTTTTACGAGCCCACCATGGGCTCTACTAATGTTTATTTGTTGCACTCCATTACAGCTGTGCGACGACGGAGATTCCTGGTGTGATTAATTGCAAGCACATGTACACATGGCATATCTGAGTTCGAGTGAATGAGGACGTTTTCCCGTTTTATTTCAAGAGTGCTTGACTCTCGTGCATGTAGTGCTAAGAGGAATCTATATGGGTTCCAATATAGGCACTAGACACACATGTGCAGGGTGAACTAAGTAGATTTGCACATCACTTTGGAGGCATAGGATAACTTTAGCCCATCCACCCTGTAGTACATGCACTGCTGCGAATATACAGTGCAGTGCAAAAGTGAGCGTACACCTGCTTGAGAGACAAAAAATCGCATTTTGAGGTCACTGTTTCAGTAGTGAAATGCATTTTTTTTTGCTAGGAGAAGGGCTCAGCTCCCCCTTCCTCCCCTCTTGGGGTAGGGACCCCAGGACTCCTGCTGGGGGTGAGCCCAGAGGCCCCCAACAT
>JAAUXU010034248.1_pt1 | contig 18552 bp, 18 predicted proteins | sample 7278151 | NCBI WGS metagenome assembly JAAUXU01 (sample SAMN14350113, study PRJNA611818) | marine sediment metagenome | isolation source: surface marine sediment (1.8m) | place: French Polynesia: Moorea | collected 2018-08 | reverse complement strand
GGCAGGACGTACTACTACGAGCATCCTTGCGGCGACTACATCCGCTTCCTGCTGTCCGGGCCCGGCTTCGAGCCCGCCGACGCCCGCCTCAGCCTGTGCAGGTGCAAGTCCTGCAGGCCCCAGAATCAGTGGTGGGTGGCAAGAATCCTCAGGATCTTGGGCATACGGTAAAGGATGACAACAAATAATGGGCACTCACATGACCAACACACAGATAACGTAGCTTCCTTGGCCAACTTGACTGACTCAACTGTTGTGTATGTGCACGTGCGCAACTACAGGGTGAGTCACGAAAAAGCCTCAGGCGACACCAAGAGGGGTAAAGGTAACTGGAGAGACTTCCTGGACGTATTGGACCTGAGAATGTGTACAGTGGGATCTCTCCAGAAGAATCAGCATTAGAGCTTTCATACTAATCTTGTAAAAAAAAAGGTTCTTCTTAACTAAGCATTAGTAATACAGTGGAACCTCTAAGAATCAGTTTGTGAGCTTTTTTACATAGACTTTATTTAAATATAGAAGTTCCACTGCTGTCACAAATGTGTCTTCAGTCCTCAGGAGCACCTCGACGAGGAGGTCGTGTGCCTGAGGGCCAAGGTGATGGAGGTGCTGGGGATGATGTTGCGGGAGAAGCAGCAGCAGCAGCTCTAGCCGGAACTCACCTTCTTGGATCGCCCCTTCGGACCACTTGAGGTTGTCGACGAACAAGTGGACGAAGATCTTCTCGAAGAAGTCGGAAAGAGACCAGTGCCGCTCATGCCAGCACAGGGCATGATGACAACTGTTTTCCACCCAACTTACAGGGTGACCCCGCCCCTAGTGGTGCCCGCGGGCCAACGATGGCTTCTCCTTGGCGAAGGATCTTCTTCCAGAGACTGTGTTGCTCTTCTTCTCGGTCACCCTGTACGTGTGCGGCCGAGTGCAGAAGGAGAGACAAGAAAAACTTGGAAATGCTGTGGCACAAGAGTCATTCCTGAAGCAAATATGCCAAAGTGCCGTTGAATATGCGCAGACGGTTGTGAAATCAATGTCGTCCATGAATAAAAAATGAATCCCTCATTGTTCGGATTCCCATTTTTTTGTCAGGGGAGAGGGGGTTGAGGGGCTGGGGGTGCTTTTCTTTGGAAGATGAGCATGGAAAGCAGGGCGTCGGTCGAGCACTACCTGGGGTCGGTCGGGTTCACCCATGCTGGGCGAGGAGATCTGGCCCTGGCAGAAGTGGAGGGCGAGACCGTCGAGGTCACCATGATGTCATCCCACCCGGGGCCGTTGGGTCGACAGGGTGGTTGGAGCCTTTAAGTGCCGCAGTAGGCGCGCGAGGTCAGGTTATCAGTACTAATAAAAGTAGACGTTCAATTTGACTGTCAAGTACTGTATTTTTTAACAAAAATATGGTGAAACTTAAGCCTAAGTTTAATGACAACATTCAGTTCCTCACATGATCGACGTATATTTTTTTTTTCCCGTTCAACATAGATTAGAAATGCTCAACACAGTGGTTAAGGGAGGGTCTGGATCGGGCGTGGGGAGGGTCAGGGGGAGGGGTCAGGGGAGGGGGAGAAGCAGTTTGTAGCACTGCACGCACAAACTTGGACGAGAAATCGAGGTTTCGGATGCTAAACTTCGGTTTCTCACTTGGGTCAGCGGACATGAGCGGTCATGCGAGTCACGAAAAATAATACGCAAGTCTTGCTTCTCCAGGTGTTTCACTCCTTTTAACTCACACTGTAGCAGGACTGCAAACAGGCTCTTTTTTTCGTTCATGGACTAGACACACCGACGCCATCAGAACACCAAACTTGTGGACGCAGGAAAAAATGACGCTGAAAAGTTTTGATATCGGTGCTCTCAAGACTTTTTTTTTTAAGTCGCAGTCGTCTAAAAATAATCAGTCCAATAAAAACTACATTAAGTGAGTAGGGCGGGGAGGGAGGGCGCTTAAGGTGCGTTTACACGGGCGGATTTTCGTCCCAATGTGAGAGGACCAGCAGGCGGTCGAAAAAGATGCACCAAAAGATCCGCCAGTGTAGACGCGTCTTTCGGGTGCGTCTGCACTGACAGATTTTCGATGAAGACATCCTAGAAATGTCAAGCATAGGGGGATTTGCAAAGGATCTTGACCCAGTGATAACAACGGTCTCTGCTACAGGAGGTCTTTTTCTTCATCTCAATTTTTAATCTTGCTTTTGACAAGCAGACACGTGGCAAAAAATCCACCAGAGTAAGCACACCTTAACAGAGAACAGAGGACTGACTTATTTTATCACATTTAGCTTGCCAGTGTGTTGTACAATAAGTAAGAAGCCAATAAAATAAAGGTTATCATAAACACACTTTCTCGTCGGTTGATCTTTCTTTCCCTTGCGTGATGCATTGATCCCATAGGTTATGAGACAGAAGAGATATTTGCCGAGTCAAAAAAATCTCGTCCAATTGAAGTAAAGACTTCGCTGAACAACCAAAGATCAGCTGAAGTCCCGTACGTTAGGTATACAATTACTGCCGCAGTTTTGAACTTTGTGACTTCAATAGCCCAGTCTTATGGTAAAAATCAGCGCGACAGCAAGGAAAACTCCACCAGACACTCGCAGAGCGGAGCCGAGTACTCCTCCGTCCAGTGGGAGCGAAGGCACTGGCACGAGTCAAATCGCATGCAGACGAGCCCACTCCTTCACTGCTTCTTCTGAAACTCCACCAGACAGTGTCGAATACTGCAAAAAGAACCCTGTTTCTGGGGAGGCAGAGGCCGGGAGAGGGGGGAGGGGATTCAGGGTTGGGAGGGAGGGAGGGCTTCTTTGTCCTATTTGTAGACGCAATGCAAATTTGCATGCAATTTCTTCCTTTTTTTCCCCCCCGGGTGCTGCCGCTGCTGCTTGTCGACAACCCTATCAGACGCTTTAAGAGTGGAGTACTGCAAAATAGCCCTCGTTCTTGTCTGGCCGAGGAGGCAAGATGCAAATTTGGATAGAAATTCACCTACTTCTTCACTTTCTTTGCTGCTTGCTACTGCTCTTTGACGCGTTCTTCCTGCTCGCCGCCAGCAGCTGCCGAATGTCGGGGTCCTCGAGGAGCTCCAACTTCCGCCGATTCAGCAGCTTGTCGAACAAGCTGTTCTGCACCTGGATCTCGCCTAACTGAAAGCTGTAGGCTGTCCTGCTCATTTGTACGTCCACAGGTGAGGGCTGCTTGGTCGCCTCCTCGCCGTTCTCCTCGGGCTGGTGACCGATTTCAGCCGCAGCAGGCGCCACCGCCGCCGTCACCACCGTCACCGCCGCCGTCCCTGTCGCAGGCGAAGGAGAAGAAGAACAGGCCGCGGTCGCCGATGACGGTTGTGGGAACGCGGGCGGACCCGGGCCGGACTTCCCTCGGCCACGGCCTCGACCTCGGCCTCGCGGAGAAGAAGCCACTGCTCCGCCGCGACTTCCCCGGCCGCCACCTCCGCGACCCCTACGGTTACTTGATGGAGGCGGCGCAGGCGGCGGCCTCATCATCTCAGATGCCGGAGACTTGGAGTTTCCGCCGCTAACGTAGCTGTGCTCAGCGGCCGACAATCGCCGGATCATACCCGACGCGTCCTGATGGTACACAGAGTTGGGGGGCTGGACCGGGGGCGGGGCCGGTGGAGGCCCCATTGGCCCGCTGCTGTTCAGGCTGAGGTCGAAGGCGTCATTGGATTGCTGACGTGTGAAAGCCCTGAGGTCCAACTCGCCGCCGCCCCCGGCACCACCACCGCTGCCGCTTCCGCCGCCGCCACCGTCGCGAAGTTCGATCTGCGGTGACTCGGCCGCCGCGGCGGCAGTGAAGATGACGCCGCCGCTTTTGTCCTCGAAGTTGGGTGGCGCCAACTGATGCAAAACTGGGCTGCCCAGAGGCGAAATTTGCAGCGACGAAGATCCGGGTGAAGTCGTGGAGAGGTAGATGACCCCGCCGCCGTCCAGAATTGACGACGAAGTGGAGGAGGGCTGTAATGACAGCAACTTCATCAGCGCATTGTAATCAACAGTTGTAAATCACTCGTGACGCACCAGTTACAAGGGCAATGACAGTCGGCCATGGACGAGGGTCGACTGATCAACAAGGAGGCTGATGACGTAACTCAGAAAAATGAAGCTTCACAAAAAAGCTTACTTAACATTTTCCATCCAACTTCAGACACATTTTGGGCACGATTTTGCCACACTTGCAATGCGTGAGAAAGGCCTCCCTCTGGAGGCTCCTTCAGGCCTGTCTGGAAGTTCCTCCTCCTGAACTGGATACCTGTAGGATCCCTCTGTCCAGTCTTTTAAGCACTGGAAGTCACAGGAACCCAGTTCAGGATGTCAGACTGGACAAGTGCTGAAGACATGTGCGGCCTTGATGGAACAGCCGGTCATGCCCGGCCTTTTTGCAGCCTTGCAGGCTGTCGCAGTACATTGCCCAGTTGGTCAAGCTGTCACTGGCAGAATAGGACAAAGACCAAGATCAGATAAGAACAGCACAGCATGGAACTCCTGATTCAGAGTCTCTTATGGCTTGTGAGGATCACAAGCCACCAGGCTTGGTGGCCTGACCAGGTCCACTTGTGCTTTGCCTGCTCTGCTCCGGAATGGATCAGGACTGGGGAAACACTGATGCCCTATGGCTCATTCTTGTAAGCAGCTCTCAAAAACCAAATATTTCTCGGCCCAGAGAATAACTCTTTGTTCTAAACAAACTAAGAAGAATTTCATTTCACACAATTTTTTTCTCGAAGGGGGAAAATGGCCATTTCCTTCACACGGACATGAAGAAAATGGCCAAATTCTGTCCAGCTTGTGAAAAAATGAGGGACATCATTGACAAATTGACTCACTCCACTATTTTGGACAGTACAGGAAAGTCTTGCACAGTAAGCTAATTTTTCCTCAGGAAATGTCAGGTTTGGAAAGACCCAAAGCATGCAATGCTTAAATCTCTTCACTGATAATCAGATTTCACAATGAGATGGGCAATCCCGACTTCCTCAACCCCATTTGGGATGGCGACAGCACCAGGAACAATAACATAGAAATTCCACCACAAGTAGACTGGACAAAATGAGTGAAATAAAGTTACTTACTTTATTTCGCCCATAGTTTTCTTACTTCACTAAATTTCAGCGAGAAAAAGGTCAATTTCTCAATGAGAGCGTGTTGATGATGGTTGCCATCAGTTCTGCCATGCTCCTGGAGGAGTTTTGCAGGGCTGCTTTGAAGTGCACTCGATTTGGATGGATTGTGTACAATTTTCAATATCTGTTGCGTCCCTTCATGAAATATCAAAGATCAACCCTACTATTTTGTTGCTAACTCTTCTTCTGTAAAACTCTGTATTTCAATGTTATAGGAGTCATCAGGCCAAGTTGGCTGTTCTTAGTTGACTTATCTGCTCACTGCTCTGCTGGGTGCATCGAAATGAAGAAGAGGCAAAAAGGGATCCAATATCATCATGGGCAGGGACTGAGAAAGCTTCAGAACCACTACAAAGGAGAGTCAGGGACTTGGTTTTTGCTCCTTTGCAAAATTTAAAAAGAACCAAAAAAGGAAATATTCTTTGTTGACAGTCCTTGACGTGCAATCAATAACTTTTCGAATGAAAGACGTGGTTCATTTCGGTTACAGACATGGCATAACATATATAACAGTAGCCTGTGTCTTTAATCCACCAAGCAGATCAGTTAACACTATCAGACATATAACAGAGATGTCGAGTGAAAGTCAGACTTTAAATCACACCAGAAATGGAAGCAGAGGTCAAATTGCCGTGTAAGGAAGAGTAAGGAAATGATACTTCAGACTGTTCTTGCCAAAGGATCTTTGCACAAGTCAGCTGAACTCAAGTTAGTGTCTCAGACTGTGCAAGGGACATCAGAATGAACCTCCACTAGATGTGTTGTCTGACTCCACTCCACCACAGAATGATATGAAGTGACATTTACATTGATATGAGAGAGGAAATTTTTTTTTCTGTCAGCTTATTTAGAGCATTTGAGTGTAAAAGTGAAAAACAGGTCGACATTTAAAATGCCGCCGCTGCTTCAATCAAGGTTCCTAAACAAGAAGAATCAGTAGCACTCTCAAGAGTTGCAGTGGCATTTAAAAACTGACTTTTGGACAACACCTTTTGAAGTGAATGAGGTAAAAAGGCTTGCGTGAGAAAAGTTTCAAAAATCAATCTTCTCCTCATTTACTACCCAAAAGGTTCTTTTTAAATGCATTCACGGGTTTAATCATTGACTTCAGCCACTATTTCAGCTTCACTGACTGCCCTTAAAAGTGCTTAAAAATGAACAGGGCTTCAGTCATTTCCTTTTTGTGTTGTTCCTTCTCCCAAAGAGTAGCTAGCATTCCCACTTCCATTCCTCTAAAAGGGAATGTCACTCCAAGGAGCAGCATTCCCTACTATAGCTATGGAAATGATGAGTTCTTCACGAGCCATAAACACTGTCAAAACCGCTAATTATGGACCAAAACCTATATCTTTAGAAATTGGGGCACATTTATTACCAATGTCACTTTTTAATAGCCGATGTCATCATATTACAGTTGGCCTTCAAAATGGCCACACTGGTTTAGCCCACGCAGAGTTCTGCTTGGCACTTCCAAACCTCTCGCCACTGGACTCTTGCACTCTACACTTTGGGTGCAATGTTGGGCAGGACAAGTTTCTGTTCTGCATCATTCCTATTTTCTGTTTTGCTGCAGAGAGGGCCTAGTCTAGCTAGTGTTGACAGGATCTTAATTTTGATGCACCCTGTAAGTATTTTGACCTTAAAACTGCAACCCTCTGAACTCTAGCTCGCAGTCCTGCCTCAGTTAATTTTACTCATTTGAATGAACTTCTCCTTGTAAATGCATGAATGCAGCCACAACATTGCACTGGCGCCAGTAACAGTGGTCCCAGGTCACAGGTGGTGACAACACCACACATGACTGAAGGGAGGAAGGGATGTGCACATGTGCACACCTGGCCTTGACAGAAACACTTTGCCCCAGTTCATCAGGCAGGGCAAGCACCAAAAGTAGTTCCTCTTCTCCCTCCTCACCAGAGCCGAGGTGAGGAGGGAGAAGAGGAAGATCAGTCAGGGAAAGAGATGTGATGTCAATCAGTGAACTCCTCCAGAAGGTGTTCTTCATGCTCGAGATCTCTCATTGCTGCTCTGATGAATTGTTCCGAGGTTTAAAAACAAGGAAAGGACAATTGGGATGAGACATCCTTGTGATCCTATTAACTGAGGTCAGGCCACAATTTAACTCAGCAGTTCCTTTAACTTTGGGCCCATTTTTGTCTCCAAGGTACACAAAACCTAACTTAATAGATCAGTCCAATTAACTGAAGCAGGACTTTAAGTAATTCACAGTGGGCGTGTGACTCTGAAAAACATTTCAACTCCACGGCCACGAACTGCGTGGTCAACATAGCAAGAGCACCAAAAACCTCCCCAACAATAAAAGTTCGAAGAATCATCCTGATGTCACATTCCAAGTGTTGACAGTCTTTTGAGCCGAGTCAACTTTAGAAGTTTGGCTGCATTCAGATCATCAAAGTTGTGAAATCATGCAAGATTTTCCTTTCCAGACTCTCACTGCTATTGCCACAATGCACTCAGGACCTCAGAGCATTACACCCTGATCCCCCTAGGGTACGTTGTAATGAGAGTCCACTGTAAGTGATGACTCAGGTCTTGGACCCACTATCAAGTCCAGATTTCTAGGCCAAATTTTGCAAGGACAGCAGCTTTTGTGGAAAAGTTGATTGCAGATCCGTTTACTCCTGCACATGTGATTTTGCTAAGCTTTTCATGCCCGACCCCCTCTTCCCGCCCGAGTGAGTCACTGGCAACTTGCTTGGCTGTCGCGGAAAAGTGTTAGTGCAAAGCGTCTTAAGTTACAGGAACACGTAAAATGGCTAATACGTTACTTGATGATGTGACTGTTGCTGCAGATCTTGAGGCTGCTGTTGCTCCTGCATCGACTGCAGATTGACGAGGGTCTCGGCGGCGTCCAAGAGCCGAAAGTTGTCCAAGTCGTCGTGCGGGAAGACGTCGCCGCCTCCGCCCGAGGAGCCTGAGGACAGGCCCGCTGTGGGTGGCAGCTGCGAGTCCAAAAAGTTGATGGCGGACGACGGGCCCCCGCTATCGTTCACGCCGCCGTTGCTGCTCGCCTCGCCCGCAGCGAGCAAGGCGGCCGCGGCTGCTTTGCCCTGGGAGGGGGCGGCGAACTGCGGCCGTGAAGAGGAGGAAGGGCCGCCGTTCATCCGGATGGACGAGGTCATCTGCAAGGAAGACATGGCGAGGAATCGCCGCCAGCCGCAGCCGCTCGCGGCTTCCTCATGTGCGGCCAACCAGGGTCTCTTCGTGCGGCCACCGCTGCGGCCGCTGGAAGGTTGCGCACATCACGAACAGGGTGAAGTCGCTCAAGAACTTGAAGGAGAGATCGTGGCTGCTGCTGTTTGGTTTGGCTGTTTCGTGTTGCTGATGCTTTGCTTGCTTCCTTCTTGTTTGGTAGCCTTGTCTTAGCAACTAGTGGTGTTGCTCAAGCCGGCCCGAAACCTGGAGACTCGGCTTGGTACACATCAGACACTGAAGTGGCTCGTTTCACAAATTTTGTTTAGCCTTAGTTCAGACCCAACTGACAAATCGAGCTAACTGCATATAGTAGTGCTGCTTTAAGGTCAGGCATACCTTAACTGACACTAATTCCATAAAGCTTTGAGGTTCGAGTAGGCTTTAATTTGAGTACCTTGGCCTGACTGGTAACTCTCTCTAGCTCATGATAAAGTTGCCCTAGCTTGAAGCTCTCACTCAGCTAACCGAACGCTACTATCCGAAGCTAAGCTAATGTCAGTATAAATTTGAAAGGTTAGGAGGCCAGGCCAGACTTTAACCTTACTCAACGGGGCTGACCTCACCCCAGTGAAGCCTTAGGATTGAGGTAGTTAGTTTTGCGTGAGGCTTCACTGAAGTGACACCCTAAAGGATAGATCTCCCCCGAGAGCTGACGGCAGACGACAAATCTGTCCTCTGGAGCTGGGCTTGACCCGAACTTGTCGGCCTCCGCCATCCCCACTCCACAATACTCGCCGCAATCTGCTGCTGCCATTTTACTCAGACCCCCTCCTGTTGTACGTTTCCCCCTGCTGCTGCTGCTGCCATGAGACAGGTTGAGAGTTGCCATCCGTTTCGTAAACACCGCCATATCTCAACTGTTCAGCTCGAATTGCTGCAAACATGGCTGCTCTTGGGTGGCAGCCCTGGAAGAACACACCTAGTAGTTCTGTTAGGGATAGGCGAGAGCGAGCCAGTAGGTAATTTGGACTGCGATCATTGACATAATGATGTTCGGACGATCACAAGAAGTCATTTTTCTTGGCGAAAAAGCTCATTTCTGGGACTGCAGCGACTCGCACGATCACGGGCTGAACACCGCCACCCCCCTCCCTTGTCCGCAGAGCTGCTTCTTCCCCGATGAGGTCACCGTCGGCCCGAGACAGACAGACGGACTCACAAACAAACAATCGTCAGAAAGCGAAGTCTTTTACTGCATCTTTTCTTTCTTTGAAAAGTATGCAAATGGCTGCCTCGACCCGTTTCAAACGGGCGGTCGGAACTTTCCGCTACCCAAACACCAAACCTCGGGGACTTTTCGAGGCTGCCGAATAATTTGTGGATTTGTGAACTTGGATGCGCAGATGTAAAACACTAAATTCGTGCTGAAATCTCTGCTCCTCCTCAGACCTTTGGATGCGACTGTCCAAGTTTCGACTGTGCCGAATTAATACAGTATAGCCGATATCTCGTTCTAAGTGGAAGTTTGCAACTAATAGCTGACTGAAAGAGTACTCAGGAGTAGAAAAAGAGAAGAAGAGAAAGAAAAGGCTTGGCTTGGCTTCTCTTTTGTAGTGGGGACGGTTAGATTAAATCCAGAGCTGCCACCAAGTGCAGAAGTCCTCCGTCCTGAGCTTTCCTCACTGCAGGAACGATTTGTGGCGTTGGAACCGCTTCCTCGTCGACTTTTCTTCTATAAGTGTGCAATTCTCACCCCTAAGTTAGCACAAACATTTGGTCCTCAGACCGGTCTGAACAGAGGAGACGCTGGCAACTCTTTTCTTTCTGTCCCGGCCGCCAAACTGAACCGGCGGAAAGGAATCGAGGTGGGGAGCGATTCGTTTTCTCCTCCGCGGGCTCCGCTTTGTACCGGTCGGAATTGGTAAGTGTACCCGAGGGCCACGATTTCCAGCACTTTGGCCCCTTTGCAGTTGTGTCTCACACTGGGTTGGCTTTCGCCCCCGGACTGGACGCCAGTGTTGTCCCGGGCCGGCTCGCGAGCCTCCGAGTCGAGCTCCGACCCACCTCTAGTCCAAAGAGAAGCGCTCTGCTCTTGGCGTGGTTTTATTCTCGCTCTGCTCTCCGATCCGACCGCCGGATTTCCTTCCACCTTCGCTCGATTTTTTCCCGCCCGGAATCCCGCCAAAATGCCCAAAGGAGCCGGACTCACGAAGCCCATGAAGCTCAGCCCCGAGCTCGCCGACATCGTCGGCAAGAAGGAGGCGTCCAGGGCCGAGTGCATCAAGGAGCTCTGGGCCTACCTCAAGAAGCACAATCTGCAGGATCCGGAGAACAAGCAGTACTTCATCCCTGACAAGAAGATGGCTAAGGTGAGCGATATCAAAGCTTCAGCTCGATCTCTCGATCGTCTTTCACTTTTCGTCCGCCACCTTGAAGGCTTTTTGTTTTTCCCATCTGCCCTAAATTGCTGACGCTCTTTTTCCCAATTGCCCAACTTTTTCCTCTCTTCCAGGTCTTCGGCAACGACCGCCTGCGCGCGTTCAGCATGGCCAAGTTCATCGGCGCTCACCTCTCTTAAGACGACGTTCTGCGTACAAAGATGTTTCAAGTTTCTCAGGATTATAGTGAACCGTCTTTCCTCTTCTGTTTAAACTAAAAAAGGAAAAAAAAATGTGTCTAGGTATCTGTATTTTGTTCCAAAAAAGGACCCTAAAAGTGTACGCTAATATACAAAAAGACCTGAAATAAACTGCGCCAATGCGAAGGTGAACAACATCTGCCGTTGGTTGGTTTTGGCGTCCCCTTTTTTTTTTTATCATTGTGTTTAGGCGGGAAAAATTTTAGCAGCTGCGTCCGAAGAGAAGGAAGTCAAGTTTGTGACTCGGAGTTGTCACAGTTCGGACGCACTTTTATTCATCAGTCAGTCCTTGTTTTGTTTTGCCTCTGGGACGTGTGAGGTTGACATCTAAAAACGCTGAATAACTTTGTCGTTAGCTGAATGCAGGATCGACTTCGAACGGATTGTTCTACCTGTCACGGAACGTTTGGGACGCGGAACGACGCAACCTCGATTTCTCGGGTGCGGGCCAAAAAAAAAAGAGGGGGACTCGCAAGTGAGCTTTGACGGATTTTGACAGACAGTCATTGAGAGGTCTTAGTTGCTATGGAATTGAACACGCGCGCTGACGCACAAAAAATCAGCTGTTGGGAGCCCATGCACAAGCACAAGTGAGGGCAGACAGGTGGGATAACATCCCTCTTATCTCAATAGGCAATGATAAATGTGGGGAGTGGGGGGGAAGTTCGTTCTGCTTCGGCCCCCTCTTCACGGTGGTCAATGATGCAAGTACTGCGCACTACTACAGGTGGTTCGGCGTGGAGGAGGAGATCTCCAACAGGACGGGCGTCACCACCTCTGCGTAGGACGGTGATGAGATGCTCAGGGTGGCGTCCAGGTTCAGGGCGCCCACTTTCAAGTGCTCGCCCGGCTCCTCCACAGAAAATGATTTGGCCTGGATAAAGTTGCTCCACGTGAGTCAGAAAAAAGCTTGGCAACCTCAGGTATGAAGGCCCATATCTTTATTCCAAATAGTGTTGTCTCTCTGACTCTCTCGTCGCCCCCCGTATCCAACTTCATCAAGATCCCCCACCCTATAACTCAGACTAAAATCGCAGCCAGATTCAGCCGTGCAACCCGTTCCACTCCATCAAGATCTCCCCATTTGGCCAAGGGTAATTCTCTCTATTCATATACGTCCATAATTATATTGTCAACAGTGCCTGACACCATTGAAGAGAGATTTTGGCTGCAACTGCGTCGATTTCCTAATCTCCGAGAGGCTGAAAGCTCCGGTCGCTATCGACAGTCCTATCTTGGACACCGGACAAGTCGTGCTGATGCCAAAAACAGCGTCAAGGAGCATTTTTATAGGAGCTTCACCCAGAAAGGGTTGGACTGGATATCGTTCAATTATCTCTCTCTCAAAGGTGTCGCGGCCGCTGTATGTAAATATCGCACTCCTTCTTCCTCTTGGCCACGGCGCTCCTGGGTCACCCTGTACGTCTGCGTCTGTCCGGCCCAGTTATCTCAATGGGCCGTGATAAATATGTGATAGTCATGGACCCGTCAGTGGTCGGTCGATTGGGCTCATTTCTGGGGGCCCAAACTTTTGACAAATTTGGGCAGAACATGCACAGAAGAAAAGCCGAGCAGCTCTATGCATACAGGGTGTTTCCCCAGCCGCTGACAGGGCTGACGACGGCCCCATTGCCTCATCCATTAGAGGCTGAGGTCACGCATAATTGCTCTGACTGACCTCGTCAGTCCTGGATGCCACCGTCCTTCTGCCGCACCCTGTATGTGTGCACTGCAGATAACAAACACCACCGAGAGCAGAAGAAGAAGGGGTTGTGCCAAAAAATGCCTGTGCTAAAAGAGTGAAGACGGTGCAGACTTTTGGCTCTCATGACTGATTTTCTTTCGCATATTCTGCGCTAACTCGTAATTAGGAATAAGCAATCACTTGGCAGCGGCCTCGAGGGGCCTCTAAAAAGAGCCCATGATGGAAGAGCTCGGGGAAGGAGGAAAAAAGGGGTAGGTGAGATATTCAAAATGCAGATTATCCAAAACCTACAGCAGCCTTGATGTTGCCAAGATTCTTTTTTGGGCTGCTTTGAGCTCTGTCAGACTCCAGCAGCTTTTTTCTCTTTACCACTGTACAGTGTGTGTCAAGAAAGTGGAGAGGAAACCGTCCTTCAGGAGGCTCCCGAAGAAGATCAGTCGGGTGAAACGTCTCCGGGACCAAAATGTCAGTCCTGGAAGTCACCAGAGAGAGAAATTTGGTCAGTCTCATCAGCATCTTGGGCAACATTCCCAACCAACTCACAGTTTTTTCCTCTCTCTTTTTTTCAGCAGTTCTCAGACGAGAGATTTTTGGGCAGGTTTCGACCTCGGATTAGCGTAGCTGCCCATAAACCAACGAGCGGACGTGGAAAGGAATGTTTTTTCCTTGCTCCTGCCTTGTTTTTTGCCCTCATTCGGAGTCACACGCGTCTTCCTCATTTTCCCACATTTTCTCCTGGAATTCCAGGGTTCCAACCCCGACTTCAGCCCCGACTCCGTCCTCAGCCTCGGAAAGATGCCGATCGAGAGAAGATTCCCTTGACATGAAGACATTTTCATCTTTCCACTGCAAAACAATCTTGGCCCGGACGAGGAGGAACTCGAAGGCCTCGCTCAGGTTGTCCAACTATTCCATCACAGGAGGGGGGTAAGAAGAGAGAGGGAAGCGACAAAGAACTTTGTCAGATTGGGCTCCTCCGCCACCGGGTGAGCCGCAAAAAAAACACCGCGGACATGGGTCGTCCACTGCGTCGTACAGGGTGTTGGAAAGTGCAATGCCTGTGGGGTTATTGCTGGCACACCCGGCAGGCTCGACCTCTTTGCTCGCACAATACAGGGTGTTGTCAAGTAGACTTGACCTTCCGTACTCACGCACACGGGACAGGGTGCTGTCAAGGTAGGTCTGACCTCCTCACTCACACGCGGGGCGACAGGGTGTTGGGAAATAGACCCGACTCTCTCACCCGGACACGGAACACTCAGGTTGTGGATCTGACCTCTCTACGGGGTGTAGCCGGCCTCCTGGCGTCCCCGCCTGGGCTGGCGGAACCGCCCGGCAGGGTTTTTGACGGGTCACCCGGTACACGACGAAGATGATTGTGCAACCCCACCTTAACTGTGCCGTCTCCACGGGGAAGACAAGTTGACCTCCCACATTCTCCAGCATCACGCAAATGACTCAAGCGGAATCGTTACAAAAATATAGCAAAACCTTAAAAATTCCGGCCACCCGCGGCGTTTCCGAAAGTGACAGATCACTGTGACCCCATTTTTCATCCACGGAATCGCCCTTTCACGATGCTAACAATTTCCAGACCAAATTTATGATACACCCTATAAAAGTTAATAGTTGCAGCTACCATTTGGCTCCTCCACACAGAGATTTTTATCAGTCACGAAGTAATCGAGCAGTATTTAATTCGTACGTACTTCCAATTCCCACACATACTTATTGGCCGTGAAGAAAAAAAAAAGAACTCGACCAGACAATTCTTCAACGATGCTCGAGAGGGAGAAAAACAGCTCCCTGATGTAGAAGAGCTGGTTTGACATGTATATATATATATATACATAGAGAGAGAGAGAGAGGGAATTTAAAGACCATCCCCCGACCTTCTTATACCCCTCCCCTCTTGCTTGCTCCCGTTTTCACTTCCCCCCTTTTTGTGGTAAAGACCTCTTCTCATTGTCGGGCCTTGGAAAAAAAAGGCCCCCGTTTCCTCTTCCGGTCTCCTCGATAATAGAAGAGTTTCTCCTCTTGTTCTTGGCACACAGAATTGACTTATGGTAATGAAGACAGGGTGAGCCGCAAAAAAGGACTCGTCCAGACGACAGATCTTGTTCTTTGCGCCTCACACGTTATCGTGGGCCTCCGGGCCTTTTGGCATATGACATGGAAAGGCCTCGTGTGTCGCTGACACTTAAGCTGTTGCATAAATTTAGGGGATTTAATTATATTTTCCTCCCCCTCTGCGGTTTCTAAGGACGCGTTTGCACAGGCAGATTTGGACAGAGCCACTGGGATTATTTGTCTCTCTCAACGCAAATATTGAAGCTTTCACCTTGCAAAATAATTTTTTTACTTTTTTTCTTTTTCGAAAATTTGCGTTTGTAAACAGGTTTCTTGTTTTTTTTTTTGAAATTGTGGTCTGGAGTCGCAATGGCATCTCTTTTTCTGCCGTTGCGACCTCTTCTGGCCTGGTGGGCGGCGGCGGCGGCGCGGCGGCGGCTGCGACGACGTCAGCGGCTGCGGCGGCTCCGACTACATCATTTGTTTGGATTAAACGCCTTTTGTGCGCGCACGCACGCACGCACGCACGCAGAGAGAGAGAAAGATGCCGACCCAACTCCTGCTGCTTTGCTACTATTGGACTTACAGTGTGAGTCAAAGAAAATTGCCGCGCCCGAGTCACGCTTGGCAAAGCGTGGCCACAAGCGGAGAAAAAGAGTTGCACACTTGATCTTGAAGTGCTCCAGACGGGGGAAAAAACGTTCATTCTTGACCCGCCACCCTGTACACCTGGACTCCACCCGGCAGGTACGTAAGCAAGTCTCTTTTTTGTGCCTCTCACTGTACTAAGATGTCTTCTCTCTATTACTACGTCAATCAAAGTTGCTTTTGCAGCCAACTTCGCAGCACGCGCGCACGCACGCGCGCGCGCACGCACGCACAAAGAGATACTGCACACACAGACATTTTTCTTCTACCTCATCAGAGCCACATGTAACAATGCCTCTTTTATTTCGAGCAGGAATGACATTTATTTCTCAGGGGTCCTCCACAAAATGTTGACCGCACGAGGACTCGGATGGTTTTTCAGACAACATTTTCACCCCTCAACCCCCCCCCCCCTTATTGATGAAAGGAGGCTCTGTGCAAATTTGCAGTGCGGATTTCGCATCCCCCGTGTTGTGCGCAGCCCACGTTCTGCCCTCTGCCCACGTCCTCCAAATCACAGTGATCGTGGCTTCCTTCTCCGCGTGGTTGCACGGGCACATCGAGGTCTGCTCTACCCACTTCTGTCTCGCCTCTGCCGTCCGCACCGTGTTCACGGCCGAGCGGGTGCGCAGCAGCAGCAGCAAAAAATCCGCCAGTTCAAGCACACCCTGAGGCCTCAAATTACATGTCCCGGAGAAGATTCATGGGCCTTTGGGGGCTGCAGAAACCGTCAAATATTCTTGATTGTCAGGCTTTGAACTCCTTTGTTTGGTGGAGCCAAGGCCTGGATCGACGACGTCGGTCTGGTCGAGCACTTTTCTATAAAGCAGAAAGAAAGCAACAACAACAGCAACAGCAACAGCAACGATACTTTATTGCCAGGGACACACGAGAAAAGAAAGTGCCCATAAACATATGAGCAAGAAGAAAAAAATGAGCGTCTGCTTTTTCCGTCCCCATTTCTGTGCCATAATTCAAAAATGATGCTTTCCTCCTTCTTCTTCCTCCCCCCGTTGCTGCATTGGAGGGGTCAGGACAGAAAGGGGTCGACGAAACACGTAAATGGGCAGACTCAATCATTGGGGGGCCTTTTGGGGGGGGGGTCGACAGTGGGAGAAAAAGCTCAGCTCGTCGTCTCTTCCCCCCTCCCCCCCAAAAGTCCCTAAAAGGCTCTCGTGAGTGATTGTGATTAGCCCATTTTTGCCGCCCTCCTCACGACCTTTTTTGCTGCTACGCAAAGTAGAAAAAAGGGCCTGACTGGGCCTGAGGGAAGGCCCATCTGTCACAAGACGCCCACTAAAGGGGGGGAGGAGGAAAAAGAAAAAGGCTTCAATTTCACCCCAAAAGAAAACTCAAATTAGCAATTCGAATTGGACAAACTTTGCTCTCCCATAAGTTAACCCCCCCCCCCCCCCAAAAAAAAAAGCTCTCGGGATTGTATCTTTTGAGAGAGAAGAAGCATCCGAAGATCGCCATTGTGCATTGTATCACAAAGTCTGCGCAGGACGTCCTTTTCGCTGCTTTTTGTGGCTCACACGGTGGAGGAAATGGGTCAACAAGCATGCATATACCAATGGCATTTCGCCTATTTTCATCTGGAAAAAAAATCTTGCCCTGGTGAAAAATGAGGACCCATTTTTATGGGAGAGAAGGGGGGGGGGAGGGGGGTCTCTACCCACCACCCCAACCAACCTCCTTCTCCAGCCTAAGCGGTCATTTCCGAGAAGCAGCGCACGCAGAGGGTGAAAACAGGGTAGGGGGGAGGAGGGTGGGGAGTCCTGTATTGGCTGTGGGTATGTCAGCCTCTTCTCACCCACCCACCCCTGGTGTTAACCCTTTCTTTTCCATAAAAATGCGAAAATTCCTTGCTCTGATGCCTACATATTGACGACATACATGAGCACAGCCCCCTCCCCCATGGCCTTTTTTTGGGGGGTGGGGGGTAAAGCTTCCCCTGCCAACTGCACAGGGATGTTTATGTTCAAAAGTGGACTATATTTTAACCACCGAAAGTGGATGGGGTCAAACTTAAATTAGATTTACGACACAACCCAAACAGTTAAACTTGTAGCACTTTAAGTGTTGAACAGAGGTGTGAATGCAGCTTTGCGAAATAATCATTGCGTCGCTGAAGGTTGTAGACTCACCTAAAAGCCTCTAATGCACATGCAGTCACTAAGTCAAAGCACGAATTCTTTTAATGTCACTGATGATTTTAAGTCTGGAGAAATGAGACAATTTTCGTTTTCGTTTACATCCCTCTGGGTGCCAAAGGACTGTTTTGAAGTGAGTTCATAACTCACTTAAAGCCATTAAATGACGTGATTTGTTTACCGTGAATTGTTGACAGCTGTGGAAATGTTTTTGTTCTGTTGCATGTGCAAAATCAGTGTTTTTACGTGAGTCTGTAATAGTAGTGTCAATGTGTCTTTTAATGACATGGCTGGGTACAAACCTTAATTCAGCACTTAAAACACTACAATTATATTTGAACTGAAGCGCTGACATCGCACTCCTGAGGCCATTTTGAGGCCGCCATCGAGGTCCAAAGCTCATAAGTCAAAGATCTGTACGCCAAAATGCAGTTAAAGCCTATTAATGGGAATAGCAGAGCGAATCCAAAATGGTGCCGATATTTGTATAGACAGCCGAAATTTGACCGCGGCTAAAGTATAGTCGACTTTTGTGTAACAAACATCTCTGTGCAGTTGGCGGGGGCGGCTCCACCCCCGACCCCGACCCCGACCCCAACGGGGGGTGGGGGAAGTCTCTCATTGACGAGCATCAATTGCATGGGGAAATATTTTTTTGAAGAGGGGTGAGGAAATAGGGGAAAAAGCTTCTCTTCTTTCCTTTCTTAGGTAGCTCCATTGTAGGCGCCAATTAATCTCTCAATCCTCAGCCGAGCTGGCAAAAAAAGGAAAAAGAATCTGCCAAATCATGCACAAGGCACACATTGAAGAAGGGACGGGTTACACTGGCACTTTTTCCCTCGTCTCTGAGCCAGAGACGAGGAAGCACCCTGGACTTGGCAAAATGGGGACTGCAAAGCGCTCCTTAAGGAGTCCAATTAAAAAGCTTCTTCCCCTCTTTCCAAGTCGGGCTAGAACAACGACGACGACGACGACGACGACTACGACGACGACGACGGAGACGACGACGACGACGACTACGACGACGACGACGACTACGACGACGACGACGACG
>JAAUXU010049446.1_pt1 | contig 18559 bp, 16 predicted proteins | sample 7278151 | NCBI WGS metagenome assembly JAAUXU01 (sample SAMN14350113, study PRJNA611818) | marine sediment metagenome | isolation source: surface marine sediment (1.8m) | place: French Polynesia: Moorea | collected 2018-08 | reverse complement strand
ATTTAGGTCTAAAAACTGTCTCGGCTGCTCTAGCGATCAGGATTTAGGTCTAAAAACTGTCTCGGCTGCTCTAGCGATCAGGATTTAGGTCTAAAAACTGTCTCCTCCACTCCGGTGATCATGATGGATGTTAATCTTTGAATGTTCATTGCAGACACATTTGTTAGCCGTGTGCTTGTGCATAAACGGCAACGCAGCCAAACCAGTGGCCAAGTCCTATGCGTCTGACTACAGATACATCTACAACCCGGCGGGTGCTGGAGGACGTCTGCAAAGTCCCGTTTACGTCAAAGACCAGCCTGAAGCTGTCGCCGGAGGAAGGTACTCCTACGTGGACGGCAATGGCGTGATCCAGACAACTCAGTACATCTCTGACGTCTTGGGGTTTAAAGCGGCAGCACCCAACGCTCCTCAAGAGGTTGTACAGTACAGCGAGGCCACCGTCAAGGCTGTACCCGTTCAACAGGTGATTGCTGCGCGCGGTCAAGAAGGGCAGAAGGAGCAAAGCCCCGCGGTGCTGGTGCCAGCCGTCTCTTACTCGTACTTGCCGTACGCGACCAACTTTGCCTATTACTTTACACCTGGAACACAGGCCGCTGTTCAGGAGCCGAATGTGGCAGTTTCTGAGCCAGGTCAGACAGTGCAGGAGGCTTACAATTTGCCTGATCACAGTCAGATTCCTGCTGCTGCAGTGGTTGCAGCTCCACCAGTTCTCACTCAGAGTCAGTTTCATGCACGGGATGAACTTGGCCAATATCAGTTTGGTTACTCGGATCCCAACTCTGCCAGGATCGAGACCAAGACTGCTGACGGAGTGGTGAGGGGAAGTTACAACTACGTTGACGACCAAGGCAAGATTCAGACTGTCCAGTACGTGGCTGACGCCCTGGGCTTCAGGGCAGGAGGCACGGCTTTTCCAGTGGTGACCTACGAGGCACAACCAGCAGTCCAGGATACTCCGGAGGTCATCGCTGCCAGGAAGCAGCACGCAGAGCTCTTTGCTGAGATACAGGCACGGGATGAGGAGTTAAGAGACATTGCTGAGGAAATGGCTCAAGCAAACCAACCAGTGGTTCTGGTCGACCCCGCAGAAGCAGAGCTTGGGCCCAGTGTTCACTCTCTTCCAACTAATGATGAAGACGATGTTCCTCTCCTAGAAGAGAAGGAATTTGTCATCGACATCAGAGGAGGAGATCCCATCGCTGATGCTGAAGAACCTCACACGAGAAAAGTGGAAGAAACAAACGCAGCTCTCGTTGTCGAGGCTCCAGTTCCTGCCTTGGTTCCAGAAGCAAATCCAGCTGGACTTGTGGGGTCGCCCGTTGCTGCTCCCTCGTCTGGTCAACATCACGCTCAAGATGAACTTGGACAATACAACTACGGTTATACCTCCCCCGACTCTTCGAAGGTCGAGACAAAGACTGTTGATGGCACCGTCAGAGGAGCTTATAACTACATCGACTCTAACGGTATGTTGGGGTTTATTTCATTTTTACAGTGTCTCAAGATGAGAGACAAGGCAGTGGGAGCACATGAAGAGGACAGCTCAAAACTTCACCTGTTCACGCTTATACGGGTGCAAAACCAATTCATTGACCAGCACTTGCTCTCTTTGCCCACCTTACAGCACCCATCCTCATACTTAATTTTACACTGCAGTCCGAGGTTTTTGCTGGGGCCCAAATGCAGTGCTCATATCATTACATAGATTCAATTTGTAATCTAACGCGAAATTTTGGGGGTACATTTGACTTTTTTCATGGACAGGAAGAGCAGGCAGTGAGCAGTGGGAGAAAGAATGGGCAGCAGGCAGTCCGGACAAGGGCAGAACTGACAGGGGGGAAATATAGTACTGGCAGGTGGTGAGAAGGGCGGCCTGGGCAGTCAAAACCAAGCAGCATCGGTAGAGGGAAATATGTACCTATGTATACAGCCGCGCCTTCTAAAAATACTGTGATATACAGTCCCAGAACATTTCCATCGTGCAATAAAAAATCGAATGTAATTCAAAAATGTTGTGTTCAACTGATCCCTATGTAGCGTTTTATCACTTCTCCAGCTGCAATTGCATCTTTGCTTTTTGTGCAGGTAAACTGCAACACGTGGAGTACATCTCGGACGCACTAGGTTTCAGGGTGGCCGCCACTAATCTCCCTCAACACGTGATCGGCGGTGAAGATGCTGCGGCTCCCGCCAAGGATGATGGTGTGGTGTACGCTCACTTGCCGTATGCTGTCGGGTACACGTACCTCCTGCCTCCTGGCGAGTTCCAAGACCCCAACGCCGAGGACATTCAAGGTGATGCTTCAGTAGCACAGCCTGAACAGACAGTTCCTGATCCAGTCCTGGGAACACCCAACACTGCCGATGAGCCGGTCCCCGGTACTCACCCCCCTGTGGGTGCTAATGGCCATGACCTCCTTTCCCCCGTGTTGGGATATCCTGCTGGCTTCCCCACACTGGGAGTGCCAGTTATACAAGCAAAAGTAGCTTACTCCTATCTGCCTTACGCCGTTAACCATCAGTATTACCAGATTTGATCCGACAACTGCCACCAAGACTTCATTGGAAGCATCTCATCGTAGGACGTGTATGTATTTACCCGGAACAAAATAAGTGCCACATAAATACGTATGCTGTCGTCAGCATCTTTCTCCTGATGCTGTAAATAAAGCTGCTTGGCCATGAACGACAATGATTCGTTGTGCTCCTCATGGAAGATGATGAAGATCGTCACAGGCCGCGCACAACAGAAAGTGACGAAGGACTTATTGTCTGTCAGTCAGCTGAGTACGAAAGCAATGGTCCAGTAGATTAAGGAGTCTCAGACCTGTGTGCGTGGTGAGTTTGCATGGCCTCCTAGACGTTGCTGCTCTCTTCCTCTGCGTGCATAACCTAGCTGAAGGACGTGTTAGGTTCGACGCTTTCTGCTCACCATGATTCGGCCAGCACCTCAGAAGAAGCTGTTGTTGCCCATGTTCCTGCTCCCTTTGGGGTAGTGATGACTCGAATAATTTTGACTCGGTTCGAGTCGGGGTTCGTTTTGCTGACAGGGAGAGGAGCCAGATTCGAATGTTCCAAACCCGGTTCTAAACAAGTCAATATGATGCATGTACCTTAAAAATCAACCATTTGGTTACTGCACTTCTTGTCCTATTGATAGACTTTGACTTGCTACAGAAGACCCGAAGATGTTGTTTTTTGACTCGATCCGGATTCAACCGAGATTTGGGTTGCCTGATCCGACCCCACCCGGATTCAAAAGCTCCGAACCCGAGAGTGAGCCAGATTAGACATTCCTCGACTCGATCTATCACTATAATTAAGTCGATTTGCGCATGACCTGGTTAAAGTGTTAATAATTATAAGCATCATTGACTGTTAATGCACCAAAGCCTCACGCTTTCCTCAGTAAAAAGAAATTGATCGTATCAAAGTCCGATGTTTTGCGTCATATATCAATCTTTGCAGTTCAGCGTATTGGGCAGTACATCATGTGTACTTGTATTCCAGCAATCCAAGCGCATTTCTTAAAATGTACTTGTGCAGCCAATACTTTTGCCATCAGTCAACATTACTTCTAAAAGAAAGGTTCGGAAATATTTTTGCAACACTGTTAAAACGTTAAGAAATGAGGCTTTCTGGTACCTGCTTCAAGTCTCGTCAAATATTGTGAGGCGAAGAGCTAAATCTCGTCAAATTTTTGTCACATTTTTGCAGTCCTTGGGAATTTCAGCTCTGCATAGGTTATGTATGTTTGTATGCGTCTGTCTCTTCGCCTGTCTGCATCCGTTGGGCAACTCCCAGTGACGAGACGAGGACCTCCTTGCAAGCGTAGGAGATGGTGACGTCGTCAGAGACGTCACGAGCAGGAGGAGCGTGCGAGAGTGGTCGAAAGTGGCCAGGAGGAGAAGCAAGATTTGCAAACACCTCTGCAGTCAAGGAGACCGAACAGTGTCAGTAGCTTATAAGAAGATCAACCGTCAAAAAACGGTCTTATGAGCAGCCTGACCTTGTTCATAAGAAACATCGCTGTGGCATCGTGTACAGTCGACACCAGATTTAACGATGTTTTCCGGCAGCACCACAATTATCAATAAATTGGATATATTTGTCCAAAAAAAGTGTCGCAGATGTAATTCTCAGGAGGGTATTACAATCGCCGCCACTTATACCGAGAAACCGACAATTCAGATATACCGACCACTTTGCGACAATGTTGGTTTAAGCGGCGGCCACTGTACTCTCCCCACAAATCAAACAGTAAAGTAGGCTTTATTTAAAGAAGTTGATGAGGCGCTTTTGCACTAGGGAATCACTCGTTTCCGTGATGCACCTTTTTTCAGCTGTCTCTAGGCCATTCCTCAATCACCCACTGCTGGCAGAATGCACGCATCTGGGCTAACTTAGCTCGAGCCCGAGCTCAGCTCAGGCTTAGGTGTAGCCCGAGGGCTGTAGTAGTCCGAGGACAGGTCAAAGTCAGGACCTGGACTAAAGCTTGAAGAAAAACGTTGACTCGACCTTGTCATTCCGGCTGGAGAAAACTCAGACAGTTTTGTCATGGTGATAGCTGAGCCCGCGAGTGCTCTGGTGATGTGCACGTCGACGCGAAGAGATCTATCACTAAGTAGAGTTCTGGCAATGGTCCAATGTCATTTAGTGGGGTAATTTTCTGAAGTGAAAAACTGATCATCATCAAAGTTCTCCTCGCATTAATAACTATCCTATGGTTAAATCGGATGTCGACTGTACTAGAGTTCATAAAGTCAGGCTTTGAGATTGAAGGAAGTTGACGCTTTTGCCCTCAATTCTTTTGTCCGACCTCATCTTACTCATGTAAGATGTCATGTACTCATGTGCATCATTCGAGGTTCTCAAAATTACGCAGGTCTTTACCTCTTTTTCGATGGAAATTCTTATAAGCGGCTTCCACTGTATCCAGTTTTATTAAATACACACACGGCTGAACAATCTGAGAGAACGTATGATCAACACTCGACGTGGAGTCAGAGGTATCGGTAGTCAATGTCGAAAGGTTCACCGTTAGGAGCTTCTTCACTCAAGTGCTGTCTGTCACCGCGGCTACTTGCTCGAGGACTCCTCATTCTGGCGGCTCTCCGCAGACACGCCGGCAGTCACGGTCAAAGCCTCGGAGTCTTCGGAGAAGTTAAACTTGAAGTCTTCGCTGCTTTTTTCTCCAAATCTGGCTCGAGATTTCTTCACAAACCTGGACGAATCCGACGGCTTCGTCAGCTGGGACACTTTTGCGTCTGAAACCAGTGCAGACTACCTTAACTGAACAGAAAAGACTTGCTCATCAGGAACTTTACCTAGCTTCAAGTTTCTCTCCTCCATCTCCATCTTCTTCCTGTAGTCTCCAAGAGAGTTTCTCATCGCCTGTCTCTTCTTGGGCAGCGGCGCCTTGGGACTCTCAAGGATCTTGATGGCTTTCAGAATGTCCTTTCCTGGGAATGTGATGGATCCACCCGTTAAGGACTTACAATCGCGAGATAATAATGCTAACTCCTCCTACCTTGCTTGTCACTAAGATTACGCAAGCTTAGGTCGGATTTGAGCCTATCCAGGCACCAGCAGAGTTCCAAGTCAAACTTCTTCTGGGCCTCTGGATCCATTTAGAAGGACATACTGAAAATACGAAAGTTACAGTCTTCCTACAACAAGAGGTACACTAAAGTGAGTGCTCTTTCCGACATATATTTGAGTAAAGGATCACAGCACAGCCTTGCAATACTTTTCTGCTTCTTCACTGCCCAGACATCATCCGGACCAACTCCATATCCCTCACGAACTGCTTGTTTTCTTCCACCTGTCTGAACCACTCGTCCAACCAAGATCCGTCCAAGATTCGTCCAACTTGGCCGGGGACAAGCGAGTTGGGGTGAGGATTTGGCAAGGGAAGATCAAAGAGGATCTCGTTGGAGGACGACGACAACAGAGACGGAATCGTCTTTGGCTGCATTGGTCTCTTAAGGCTCTGTCGGACAATAACCTCGTCATCTCCTTTCTCGTCACTGGCACCAGCCTTCTGAGAACGTTTCACCTTGACATCGTCAGCTTCGAGGTCTTGCTTGCTAGACTCGTCTTCACGGCCGCCGTTCATCGCATTTAGGGCTTCCTGGAGGCTGAGACCCTCCATCTTCTGGCATGCTCTGTTCAGTCTATTCTGAAAGGTCTTATCGACGTCTTCAAGGACAATCGCAGCAGCTTTCTTGACGTCTTCGCTGATCGTAGCGTGTGTTGGAGATTCTTTGCTGTCACCGTCACCATTGCATGCTACAAAATCTTGATCAAGAAAATCCCTCGCCCGAGCTCTGAGGTCTCCGGGACTCAATTTCTTTGTCTCACTCTGACCCTTGGCAGCAGTCGCTTGGAAGAAGGCTCTGAGGACCTTCCGGGACTGCTCCACACCATCCCTCTTTACAGAGGCAAGTTCAAGGTCCTGCTGGGCTATCGGCCGAGCTCTGGGCTTTTTCTTCTCGTTCGGGTTAGCAGACTCCTCCGAAAACACTCCGTTGAAGACGTCAAAGCCGATGGGCTTGTCCAGGACGCTCTCGTCCTTGGGAACTTCCATCCACCCCTTGGTGATGTCAACGACATCGTTGTCGTCCTCTTCAGCGGTCTTTTTCTTCCTGCCTCTCTTCTTGACCTTCTTCCCTTTAGGCGAGCTTGGCAAGCCATCTTCTTCAGCCGAAGAATACTCCAGAGGTTGCAAAGGCTCCAGATCGCGGACCTGGTCGGGACACCAAACATCAAGATCATCAGGGATGTCCGAGGGAAGCTGCTTTATCACGGAACTCGTCCTGGAAAAAGTCAAAGAACAGGCTTACAACCAATAATGTACTTTTAGTCACTCACTCACTTGAAGACTATTTTTCTCAATTGTTCCAACTCCTTTCCCTCCGAAACCAAGGTGATGGCGATGGCCAAGGTCCCGAATCTCCCGCTTCGGCCAATTCTGTGGAGGTAGGTGTCAGACTTCCAGGGAACGTCCAAATTCACGACCTACAGATATGTGCACCTATGGACTGATGCTGCTATGATGACATTCTGACCAGTTTCTCACCAGATTCACGTTCTCGGCGTCGATGCCCCTGGCGGTGAGATCCGTGGTGAAAAGAACTCTTATCTGGAACTGCTTCAGCTTGTGGATAGACCTGAGTCGGCTGCGCTGGTCCTGCGTAGCCGCGATGAACACAGCTGTCGGAGAAAAGAATTAGATAGCAAAAGCCATTTTGGTTTTTAAAGGTGGACAAATTGGGGACATTTCTTACCGGGCCACCCTCTGTTCTCAGCCTCTTTGCAGAATTCCTCTGCCCTGAAAGCGTAGTTACAAAAAACAAGGCACTGGCTGAAGGAGATGGCGTTCAGCAGGTCGAAGAGGTGGCGGGACTTGATTTTCACCTGCTTCGCGGGCACCGGGTGGCTCCGCAGCACTTGGACATACTGAGACACGCCCTGTAAGACCTGCAAGTGGAAAGAAATGCTGTAAGAATCTTCAAGTTCAAGAGTGCCATATGGTCCAGGCGCAATACCCGTATTTACCTGGTTGTCCTTGCCCAGCCTGACCTGCACCGGGTTCTTCATGTACCTCTCGATGAGCGCGGCCAACTCCTCCGGGAAGGTGGCAGACAAAGCCATCACTTGCTTGGAGGAAGGAAGTTGGTTGAAAATCCTGAACAACAGGTTACGAGCAGTGAGCGCGTGGTACTTTAGGTAAACATTTGCACAAAAAGTGAACCTCTTTACCAGGTCACATCATTGATGAAGCTCCTGTCCATGAGTTTGTCAGCCTCGTCTAGCGCAAAGAGCCTGACTGAGTCGGTCTTGAGATGCTTTTCCTCTATCAACTGCTTCACCCTACCGGGTGTGCCGATGGCGAGATTACAGCGGCGACACTTGATGAGGTCCTCCTAAGAGACGAACGATTCATTTTTCTCACTTCGTCCAACTTTTCTCTTTCACTGGTTTCGCCCACCTCAAGACTCATTCCGCCAATGAAGGTCGCGATCTTGACGTGCGGCATCCCCGATGCGATCTCGGACCCCACCCTGGCACCCTGCGCCGCGATCTCTCGCGTAGGCGCCAAGATCAGCGCTCTGGTGCCCGACGACTCCTCTGAAGACTCCAGATTCTTCAGCGCCGAGATCATGAAGACAAGTGTCTTGCCAGTTCCAGACTTTGACTAGCAAGAATAAGAAGAGGTAACGTTTAAAACGACTCTTTTTTTGGTTTCATGAACAGAGAATTCCTCTCCATTGGAGGATTCTGCTTATAATATCATTTACTGAATTTCTGTCGTCTCACCTGTATGACCATGTCGAGCCCCAGGTTGGCGGCGGGAATCGCCTTGGCCTGCACAGGTGACGGACGGACAAATCCGGCGCGTTTCAACCCGGAGAGCAGCGACTCAGGCAGGTGAAGACCCGAGAAGGTCGAGGTCACCCTTATGGCCGATGACGACTCTGCCGGTGGGGCGCCATCGTCCTCCAAGAAGACATCTGACGTCCTTGGCACCGCGGAGGAGATGTCGTGCGCCAACATCTTCCACAAATTCGAGTCAAGGCAGAACTATCAGCTGTTTGTTGTGTTTTGATTCTTTGTTGGTTTTGTTGTTTATACGAAAAAGCAGAGATACCACAACATTCGCCCTCGAGAAAGTACTGCTTCTGTTCATGACTCTGGTGGAGGTGACCTTTCCTGATCAAACGACCCTAAGGACCCCGCTTAAAAGTTTGTTGAATATGGAGGGCTTGTTGGGTCAGGTCCAGAGGAAAGTTGGCTGACAAGAGACAGACCAAACCCTCTACAGCGCCTCTAGGATGCACATGCAACCCTCATACATGTGAGCGTATTCTCCTATTCTTCACTGAGGAGTGTTGATGCAATCTTCCGGGGTCTTAAGCTGAAATTGCCGGATGCGCGTTTGATTCGCTGCCAGATGTCACGGACGACGTCCGCGGTCGTCGCGAGGGAGGAGGAGTCGTACTGTCGGCTGTCGACTGCCCGGTCGGCTGGGTGTCCCGGGATTGCGTAGGCATACATGGGAAGGACCTGGAACGAGTGCACCGGGTCGCATCCGCAATCGCAGTCTCAGGTGAAGGGCGGAAGGAAGGAAGACAGATGCGATTCCTGGCGAGGAGGAAGGAAAAGGAGGAGAGAAAGGAACAAGACGAGGTTGTACTGGGCGGCCAGGGCGACGGCCGCGGCGGAGCCCACGGCGGCGGCGGAGAAGGGGCGGTGGCGATACCTACGGGTCCGCCACAGACTGAAGGGGCTGAAGCGGCCGGGTTCCATGCCAGCCGGGGCAACGAGGGAGAAAGAAAGGAAATGGAGGCAGACCAGAGAAAAGATGGGACAAGAGGGCGCTTCGCTGGTCGAGCTCTGTGGCCCAACCTGGTGCGCAATTCAGCTGAAGAGTCAGCTGCCACCGAGTGCCAAATGGTGCAAGGCAAATGAGTACTTATACTAAAATGGGACCTCTGAATGGAATTTCTAGCCTCAAGACAGCGTTGTTGCACTGTTGCACAAGTAAATCTTACATTTTTATGCATTTTTGGAGTTAATTCGAGTGTAGTGTATTTGTGAAGCACTTCCTAAGCATGATTAATGTAGGTGCTCCACTTGTCATCAACTTTAACATTTCTTACAAAGAAACTCGCATGCTTCAGAGCTTGTACAAGTAGTACTCACTCACGAAGTGGTCAGCTTGTTCTGAGGAAATCTGAGTATGGGTGGGAAGATGTAACATTTTTAGCAAATGTCCTTAATGTACTTACAGTTGGAAGGAGAGCTTCAGTTCGTTTCAATCAAGGCATTCATCGCTCTCTCTCTCTGTTCTGGGTCTTAGAGCGGTTTGTGCAGTGTACGATAGCAAAGTCAAGCACTTTAAAGGCTGTTTTAACAATGATTGAGGCCAGGGAAGCTGTCCAGGCATTTTTCGCGGGTCATCTCTAAGGTCTGAGTCAGCTGTCGCTGCTGCAATGCCAGTTGCGATCGACGCCAACGCCTTCTTCTTTACCCTCTTCTCTGGGGCGGACGGCGAGGTTGCCGTGCGCGGTCGAAGGTGAATGACTCAGCCAGTCGGATTCGGAGCTCAGCGCCGTCACCGTCAGTCAGTTCAGCCACAGCGCTGGGCCGCTCGCTGCAGTTTTCCATCATTGGGGAGTTCGCAGCCGCCGACGTCTCCTCCTCGTCCCTCAGGGATGCGCCCGCCATGTCCGATCTAGAGTCCGACCTCGGCATCCTCAGCCTCGAAGATCCGGAGCCCGAGGCGCCCGACCGATGGTAAGAATCGCTTCTCCCGCCACAGAAACTTGTGTGCACACCGGTTGCTCTGCATTTGTGGCGGACCCGGACGCGAGGTCCGGATGACATTCCTCACCGATCCCGTCGCGTCATTGACAATATGTTGATGAACAATGCAGTTGGAGACACCCCGACTATCATGTATAACTTAAACTTGCTCTGATCAGGACATAATTGTAGATACTTTTGCACTAATTTTACAAGCAAGCTTAACATTACAAACCTCACTTCAGCAAACCTAACGAAAGTGTTCCTAAGAAGTAGAAGGTATGATTTTCTAGGTGAATGAGGCACTGTCACAGTTATCGTGTCGTTCAATGATAACTATAGGCAATGTGTCTTTAAAGGAGCTGCCTAGATATGAAGTTTAGACAGTGATGATGTACAGCGAAACTTTTCCTCTTTCATTCAACTAGGCTGACTTCGACGGGCGATGAGGACGATGGCGCCTCGCTCGAGGCCTTCTTGGCCCCGCCCCCCTCCCCGGACAGCTCATCAGAGTCACCGTCCAGGAAGCGGTCACTGGTCTCGCGCCTCGACGACCTGAAGCGGTCCGCCCTTCACTCGACCCCTCGGCATCACTTTCCACCTCCGCTGGCCGCGTACCTCCGAGACAATCAGCATTCCAGCAGCACCCCCAAGACGGACGGAGATTCGCCCTTCGACAGCCGAACCTTCACGAGGCCGAGCAAGGGCCGAAACACAACGTTCACCGCAGAGTCGTCACCCGGCCTGAACGCGACCTTTAGCAAAAGACCATGCGACCTCCAGCTGAATAACACGTATGACGTCAGTGCTGATGCCGACGTCGACGAACGACTGTCCAATGCATCGGACGGATCGCAGTCGCACAGGCTCAACAGTGTGGGCGACGTACAGCACCTGGCCAAGATGCAGGAAGAAAGTAAGTTTACCTGTGAGCGCAAGTCTATAATCAGTAGCATATTTGCATGCAGGTGGTACCGGACTGTATTATCAACTGAGAACTGTTCATACAAACGTTATGCGTACTCATGTTCTCTCTATCTCGTGTTCTAGGCCTGAGAGACAGCTTGCCTCAGCATCGAAGCAGGAAGTGTGAGTGATTCAGACACTACTACAACAACGAGGACACCTCTTTGTCTACTTAGAGCACGTCTTCTCTCTCTTGCAGCGTCTGCATTCTCGCCGAATTCTGATCCTTCCACGGGAAGTCCCCCTCCAGATAACGGCGGTGGGTACCATTCAGAGGAGAGCGAGGGTTCGCAACAACAGCGGTCCAGGTTCTCCAAGCAGCAACAGCAACAGCATTACTCCAGTCAAGACTCGTTACCAGATTCCCCATACAGCAGTCAGAGTCTAGATTCCCAACCATTGTCACATCAGGGTACGGAAGAGTCCTTCTCGAGCTCCCACATGATGCTAGATGTCTCCGGGGACTGACGCGATGACTTGAATTACAGATCGCATTGGTCGCTCCATGCCCAACTTGAGTAAGCGCGGCATATCTCGACCAGCCACGTCAGCAACTGGATCCCTGCGACCAGCCCCGACAGCGGCCGGTGCGGTGGGCGGGGTCCTCCCGAGACCTGCATCTACCTCCCGGGGCATGCCTCGGCAGAATGCATCGGATCCGTACTTGCGCCAGCAGATGTACAAGGCTCCGCCGGCTAGAGGTGCCACCGCCACACAAAGAGTAAGTGCGTGCATGTTGCGTTCGGTTACAATGGAGTCTTTGATGAGGACTGATGACTTGAGACGATGTTGGGGTGTCCTGAAACGCCCCCAAGTGAATCAGGACTGCCACACAAAAGTCACTTTATGTTAATGAAGTCACGTTCGGTCATTACTTATGCATGCCGAATTGGTGATTTCTCTGCTCGGTCATTCACACCGGACGTAATGATCCACTTGTCACAACCTCATCATGACCTCGACGCATTCTTGTCGTGCTCGAGGCTTTGTGCCTGTCATCCAAGCCTGTACAGGCGCCTCATTTAGTGCCATGAACTCGTGAAAACAGACCTAACATGATTTCTAGTGGCATTCCTGACTTGAAGCAGTGCTCTTAGTTAATGTTAGTACTGTCAGTTTTTGTTGTCTCAAGTGGCAGAAGAATGCATACTTATTTGCACACAGTCGAGTCCTCTTCGGCACCGATCTCTGCCTGCATTGGAATTCAAGTCCTGTTTCCACAAGACTCAAAAGCTCTTCAAATGATACATTTAAAAGCTGTTGTACTGCAGAGGATAAAATTGAGCGGATGAAACAGGCAGCACAACGATCTTCTGACTAACGAAATAATCTTGATAGTGCAATTATGCTCTATTTTGTGACCGAGCGCACTTCGTATCATGAGTATACTTTTTACTACTCTCTTCTTGTAGCCCGCTGCAGTGACAGCATCTTCCAATGTGCCTCGTCCGTCCCGCATTGCTCGACCAGCGACCGCATCCAACATTCCAAGGCCCGGTTCTAGACTGCCAATGTTCCAAGGAGCTCCGAGGGGAGCATCTGGAGGGAGGAATCTGCGACAGGCCAGGAATTGGCGCGAGGACTGCTATTGATGACTTCTTTGATGCGTTGTGCTGTGATAACCGATTGAGCCTTTGCATTATTAATATCATTTCATAACTTAAGGAAATACACGAGATTAGGTCAGCTTCAGTGCCATTGTCGACAGTTTTTCTGGGTCAAAGCATCAACTCCGGATAGTGGAGTGGAGTGCTAAGACGATGGAATTACGATGATTCTTATGCTGCTGTCGGTGATCGCCGTCACCATGGACGACGCTCCTCCATGTCCTTCACCCCCGTGACATTACTTCTGCTAATAAGTACGTGTATTGGGACATTCTTCACGGTTCATGCTGTGGGTATTTCGAAACAACAAAATAAATGGACCCTCAGACATTCTTTTCCACCTCCTCGTAGACCACTTCTTCGTTTTGTTCCACCTGGCTTCGCTTGAATCCGTCCTCCGGGTTGGTGTTTGGGTCGTCTGCTGCGGGTTTCCACAGGCCGGAGTCAACACAGCGCTTCATGTGGTACCTCGCCTCTTCCTCAGGCATTTGGCAGATTGCCTGCTGCAGCTTGGACACGTCCTGCGACTGGAAGCACTCTTGAAGTACCTGCAAACGACAAGGGCGAAGTCAGCAAGAATCTGCAGGCCTGTTGCGCCTGTAAACAAGGCACCCGTGGGCGAGGATCGTTTTGCACTAAACATGTGATACGTTGAGTGTTTCCGGAACAGCTAAAGTTGATGCTGGAAATAGCGTGTTCTCTGAACGATTCACTGTTGTTAGGCACACCATCCTGTGGTTGCAATTCCGCTCCACTCACCTCAGGCAGGGAGTCAAACACTTCGACTGGGTCGAGTCCTCCTGGTCCAAGCCTCTCCTGTCTCTCCCTTTCCTCCTCCTTGCGGATCTCCTCCATCTGCTCCTCCACTTTCTCCTTTGCCCTCTTGCGGATGCGCTCCTTGAAGGCTGCCAGCTCATCCTCAAATGCCTTCTTGTATTCTGGGTCTGCCAGCTGGATCTTCGTGAAGAAGGAGGAGATGCACGCCCGCGGGTCTAGGTCCAGCTGCTTCGCCAGCTCCAGCAGGTACTGCATGGCGATGCACTGGTGGGCAACCTGCTCCATGGCGCCATATTTCTGCATGGAAAGTTGCCTATGTAATTGCGGCTTTAACGTAAGCCCAAATTTGAGCTTTTGAAATTTGGCCTGTCAGAGGGGAGGCACAACCGAACCTTCTACTGATATCTGACTCCGGGTCTATGCGATATCTCGCATCGACTTTTGCGCTCTTCGTGCTGCTTCAGTTGTCACTTGCTTTGATTGTGCATGAAAAGGACGTGGAAAAGCATCGTATGCACCAAGACGTATTAGTCACCCGGTAGCTCGGTCGCACATTTACCCCTGTGGCAGATGTTAACAGAGGTGATCAAACATGACCGACGCCAAAGTTAATCTAGGACTCAGAGAGCAGCAGGTTACATTAGGTACAAGGTTTGATGGGTAAGTAATTTTTTTCTCAAACATTTGCTGAGTAAGGAACTGACCTAGTAAGGGCTACAACTGTGACCTAGATGCGTACAGGTCTAAACTAGGCTCAAAATGAGCTTCTCCTAGCCTGCTGAACCCACCTCCTCCATGGCGAGGTTGATGCACTGAATGGTGAGGTAGGTGGCGGTCTCCTCGCAAGCCAGATGGGTGTGCTCCATCAGAAAATGTTTCGAGTCATCGAACCTGCAATGCATGTTGTAATTGCAGTCCTCATCTTGTACAAGACTCTTCAGATAATCGGCAAAGATGTGAGAGCGCTGCTCGGGCAATTGCCAATTGGGAGAAGACATAAGTCGACCGTCTGTGCACTACTTTTTTGCCAGGTTTGCCACTTTAAATATCCACAATACTTGTTGTTATTGCTCAACTGAGTTTTTATTTACTGCACAGACTATGTAGCCAGTGCAGAAGGGTGATAGTATATGAAAGGGAAAATGATAAGAGGGTAAATCTGATCAGAAATTATCTGGTTTGTACTCACTTGCTCAGCCATCCGAACTCCTTCATCTTGGCCTCATTCTTTGCCACAAAGTCCTTGACGTACTTTTCCTTCTCCTCCTCACTCATGTCTTTGGACATAGGCTTCGCCTGCTTGTTCAGCATGGTCTTGCTAAAACCTTCCTTGGAAATTGTGTCGACGTTCCAAGGTTGGAGCTGAAAAATCATTCTTCAGTATAACAACTGGCAACTGCAACAGGTTTTGTTGACTCACCCTCTCTTCCTTCTGTATTTCCTCCACCTTTTTCTCGACCTCCTTGCTCTCCTTCTCCAGCTCCGCCAGTGACTTCTGGATGCTCTCCATGCTGGCAGGATCCTTCATTGCCGCCAACTTGGCCTTAAGCTCATCCTTTTGCTTTTGTTTCCTAAATAAACAGGTACTATTTATAAGGGAGGCTTGTCGAAGGCTCTCTCAGGCTGGAGGAGAGGAATGAATTATTTAACAACAGGGGCCCCACATAGAAGAGAACATTCCCCATAGCAGCAGGACTGCCGGGTCCCACCTCGCCCAGGAGTAAGACTTCAGCCTGGACGGGGGATAAAAGAGGCCAAAAGGATGGCCTGACAGGGGCAAAGTTTTGACTGAGCGAAGCTTCTGCAGGGTGAAAACGAAGTAGAAAAGTTGCCTCGGGTCCGCTGGCGGCGCCCGATCGATCCCCGTCAGGCCGAAACACGAGCTAAGATTGGTCTGAATGGACAAACTGTCTCGTCTTCGACGTTTTGCACATCCAGATGAACTATGCAGGGGAACATTTGCGTTCAGACGCCCTTGCCCTTATGTTTGGACGATCCTTACGCAGAGTTTTCTCTCTCAGTCTCCTTTTTCTTCTGCTCAAACTCCTGCATCCTCTTGACCCTGGCCTCGTGGCGCCACTTGAACAGGGACGGGGTGTCAATGTTGGGATGGGTGTCGTCTTCATCGTCAGAGATCTGGAGGGTCGGGTGGAAGAAACATTAGCACCTTGCGGATTCACGCCCCGGCACTGCAAATTCCCCGTGCGAAATTTGCTCGCGCAAACTCGCCCGTAGGTCAGCTGTCTCACCTCGATGTCCTTCCACTTGCTGTAGTCGATGGGCCTGGCCATTTCCTCGCCGTTGCTTGACGAATGAAATCGTGAAATGCCGATGTCTCAAAAGGCCAAAAAATTCAAAGAAGTTGAGGAGAAGCAACAGCTGCAGTCCCCTGGGCTGGCCCAGCACGGCTGAGTCCGGGGGCAACAAAGCAGACACGGACGAGAGGCCGGAGCGGAGACAGAGGGCGGGCAGCAACGGCAGACTGGCAGGAAGGACACGGACGCTTCCAGCACCATCTGAGGCTTCTACGCCATCGACTTGCAGACAGTGTACAGTAACACGATTGTGTGTGTCTAGGATATTAGTCCTGTTTTAGTAATCGTAGTATTAGGTTCGAGGTCATGAACTGCCAAGTCGGTCATCTTTCAAAGCCAAGAGGGAAGAAGAACTTCTTTCTGCCATTTCTGCCCGAGAGGCTCCTCCGTCAAAGAGATCTGGAGGCAGCCGAGGGCGTCCCAGTTGCACTTGTGGCTTCTGATGCTGTCGCTGCTCTTCAGGTATCTGCGGATGCAGAAGCATAGTCTAAGAGGAAAAGGTTGCCAAGTTGTTGCGGGCGGATGCCGAATCCAGGCGTTTTGGCACTTTCTCTCTCGCTGTGCGTCGCAAGAACGCTTCTGAAGTGCGTCGCACCTGTTTTTGAAGTCGCCGTCGCGTGGCAACGCTGCTTTGAAGGGCGTGCGACGGACGGACTGAAGTGATGGCTTTCATAGGGATCACCTCAGCAGCCCGAGCCACTTAGAACGACTTGTTCAGGTCCGTCTGCACTCTTTAGTCCCGGATTCCGTATCCCAAGCATCCCTAGTCTTTGATGCATTCAGCAGAGGAGAGAAATGAGGTGACTGCTCAAGGAAAATGTAAAGATTGACAAGAAACTGTGGAAGAAGCTCGTCTGTCCAGCTCTTCGCCGGTCTGAACTCGTCTTGGAAGGCCCCTAAGACATTGATCACGGTCACGGAGCTCAAGTAGAGGGGCTGAAACCTGCCATCGCTCCTACTGGATGTCAGGCCAAAGACGGAGAAGAATAGTGAGGAAAGGAAGAAGAAGAAGAAGCGGATCGGCGGACTTGGCGGCCTTCTTCTGGATTGTCTCTCCTTGATCTGTTCAAGAGATCCACGACCGACCAGTTTTTGCTTCTCCCTTCCCGCAAGATTGCTGAGCTGTCGAGACGAGGACGAAACAAACAAGGAAAGAAGAAAATGAATCCCTGAGAATAGGTGAGAATCTCCGCTGATCCTGTCGGTGACTCAACCGTCATTTAACCCTTTCCTCCTCCTCCTCCTCTTTGCCGCCCACGCGTCCTTGGACGTCTTTTGGTACGCACACCTGGGAAGACGCAAAGACTTTGGCCGTGTTTGCACTTGCCAACTTTGGCTGTGGTGTCAGCTTTGAGGAAACTTTCGTCCCTTATGCAAACGCAACCTTAGCTGCATCCATTTTGACCCCCCCACGTCTGTGGGAGGATAAGGACGAAGTCGTAAACGATAAAAGTCCTACACAGCCTCGGACTGTTGGCGATTTTCGTAGTCTCCAAGCATGCACCACTTGAACACGTGGGTGAAGGCGTGACGAGAGCCCAGCTATCTGGTCACTATGACCAACCCCGGCACCTCCAGCGGTTCGATCACTCACGAAAGAACAGAGATCAACTCTGATGCAGTCTAGAGGTAACGCACAAGCTGAGAGGGGTGGACGAACACAATATTTTCTGCTTCGAGCCAAAGAGCACTAAGAAGCTCACCGACTGCGTCGCATTTCTGTCCAAGCTGACGCTCTCTTAAGGTCGGGTTGACCGAGCGACGACGCTGTTGCCGTCATCTAGCGTTGACGTTCTCGATTGTGCAACGTTGCCCTTTCTGAGCACGAGTAGGAAGGGGGGATTTGATAACACTAAGTGCTGTGCTGAAGAGGTGACTCAATTTTATCTCTTCCTTTGCTGCTGCCTTCCCTGATCCTCATCCCTGATCCTTGAAGGAACGAAAAAAACCCACCTTCTGACTCAAATCCTTGGGTTTAGTGCATCCGTAATCCTTTGGGATTGTGACAAGGCGTTTGTTGCATTGTCAGGACCAGACAAGAAGTAGCAAGACCAACTGAGGACTCAGCAATCGCCGGGAAAAGAGTGTGTACTAGTGAAGCATATTCATTCCGCTTCCAGGAACTGCGATTATTCAGCCTTGAGAAATGCCTCCACCTCCACCTCCTCCGGGACCGCCGCCGCCGCCGGGGCCACCTGGTGCCGGCCCCGCGGCCGCCTTCAGGCCCTCCGGAGGCGCACCCGATCGCGCGGCGCTGCTCAAGTCTATCCAGAATGGGAAAGCCTTGAAGAAGACGGTCACGAACGACAGAAGTGCGCCGGTCATCGGCGGGAAGTCTTCGGGGCAGGCGTCTCCATCTAGAGCGCCTCCGGGCGCAGGGGGCGCTGGACGTGGTGGCGGCACAGCTGGGGCAGCTGGCACAGCTGGCGGAGGTCCGCGCCTGCCCGGAATCGGCGGCCTCTTCTCCGATGGAATCCCTAGGCTGAAGCGCACGGACGGGGGCGTTGTGACAGGCAGAGTCTCTGGTAAAAACGACACTACAGTTTTATGAACTCTTTTTTTTTTTACATTTTTTTTCTT